>Ga0255759_10005150_pt1 | contig 11198 bp, 15 predicted proteins | sample 101ome_20_FD_179959 | JGI IMG/M metagenome (GOLD analysis project Ga0255759, IMG submission 179959) | Coastal salt marsh microbial communities from the Groves Creek Marsh, Skidaway Island, Georgia - 101404AT metaG (version 2) | ecosystem: Environmental > Aquatic > Marine > Intertidal zone >...
AAGAAGTCCCCGCAGAAGATAATTCTACAGTTTCTTCCTACACGAGTAATAATACTATCTAGCTCGTGAAAAGTCATATTTTGACACTCATCTACAATAATCACTGAATCGTTGAATGTTGTTCCACGTATGTAAGAAGTAGTTAAAAAGCTAATCACACCTTTTTGTTTGAGCTGTCCGTAGGGATTGTCCCCTCTACTAAAAAGCTCTTGCATTATATTTACATAAGGATTTTCATAGACTTTTGACTTCTCATCTTCTGTTCCAGGCAAAAAGCCCATTTCTCTTGTAGGAACAGCACTACGTACTAGAACGATTCGGTCATGCTCTTCTTTTTGAAGGTCATCCAGTGCAAGATACAAAGAGATAAATGTTTTTCCTGTTCCTGCACATCCGTGTAACATTAAATGTTTGTTTGATTCAAATACAGCCAATTGGCTTTTTGTAAGAGGCTCAATCTCTTTAAGGTAGAAATTGAGTGCAGATAATGCGTCTCTTCTTTTTTTCGGCATTAAATCTTCCTTCGACTATCTTCCTGTCTTTCTTCCGAAAGATCGTATAATAACCAGGGCTTTTTGTTAAGATAGAGAACAGAAGCCCATTCTTTGCTATAGTGTGGCTTGTTAATTATAAAAGGAAAGTTTACGCCAGAACACCATAGCCTTGTATGTGTATCCCTCGCTTCTCTTCTTTTTATTCTTACACTTTTTACTGTATGCCACTCTGTTTTTTCATATGAGAATATTTTTCCGTTACTATCCACCATAACTGGAGGATTTTCTTTGAGAATATCGAAATACTCTTCATACGCTTTATTCAACTTTTTAAGTTTGTGTGGTGTTTGTAGTCTTCGTACTCCGAGAGTATCCCCTGCTTGGTTTCGGTCGTCTACTACTAACTCATTGAGAAGTAGTAAACCGTCACGGACATAAAAGTCCTCGCTCGGCAGGGCATACACCGGAAATCGAACATACTTGAGTACTTGTTTATACGTTAAGGATGCTACCATACTTCGACTCAAACTTACCCATTGAGTAATCGTCTCCGATTTCAAAGTCACAACCTACTGGAGCGCCTGAAATATAAATGCCACGGTCTCGTTGAATCTCCTCTTTCAGAATTGCTGAATATTCTTCAACTTCGTCAAGAGGAACTTCAGCAAGCACAGAGTCATGAACGAGAGCGAAAATTTTACTCTTCATACCTTTCGCCTTGATACGTGCGTGCGCTTCTATAGCTCCAATGAGGTTAATATCCGAAGCAGCAGACTGAACCAGAAAGTTCAGACCAGATCGAACGGCGTGTCCTTGAACTCCCTTGTTGTCAGAGAGAACGTCTGGAAGACGACGCTTTCGACCAAAATGAGAATAGATACTCCCATTTTTCAGTATGAGTTTCTTTTGTGATTCAATCCACTCTTCGAGTTTCCAGAACGCACCAAAGTATTCTTTAATTACTTGACGCGCTTCGTCTACAGACATTCTTCCACCGTCTTTCGTAACCTGTTCAGCAATCTTATGTGGACCTGCGCCATACATAATACCAAAGGTTACAGCTTTTGCAGCCTGGCGATAGGTGGTGTACTTGTCTGCAACCTCTTCAATTGGGCAGTCTAGTCGAAAGACTTTATGTGCAATTGTAGAGTGAAAGTTTCCGCCGGAACGGAATACATCCTGCAACTCGATATCATCTGCAAGAACAGCGGCGACATACACTTCGGCAGTCGTCAAGTCCATAGCAACAATCTTATGTCCTGGGGAAGCATGAATGCAACCTTTGACAATTGGGTCGTCACGAGGAATCTGCTGCATATTCAGTTTTCCACTCGATGAGAGGCGTCCTGAAGTTGTTCCGTGCAAATTAAAGTTGGTTCGTAAGTGACCGTCTCTATCGAGCTGAGGAATAATTTTATCAAGATATGTATTCTTGATTTTAGTCTTTTTGCGAACGTCGAGAATCAAACGAGGAATCTCGTGCTGTAGCGATAATTTTTCTAATACTTCCGAGTTTGTTGAGTGCTCTCCCTTTTCAGTTTTGATACCAGTAGGTTCAAGATTTGCAAAGTCAAAAAGCAACTTACGAAGCTGAATGACACTGTTGGGGTTAAACTCCTTACCTTCGGCTTGTTGAAAGGCTACTACAGCTTCGTGAGCCTGGAGATTCTCTACTGCTTTTGTAATCTCTTCGAGCATCAGATCTTGACCGGCAAGCAGTCGATCACGGCTAAAAGGTACTCCAGCGTCTTGAACGTCCATTAAAAATCTACAAGCTGGAAGAAGAATGTTTCTATACACTCTCATCAGATTGGGATTTCCCTTCTTCAGAGCTTTCTCGAACTTCTCAAACAGCATAAATGTAGCGCAGGCATCAATTGCGGCATAAGTCTTCATTACTTCAAAGGGAATCCACTCCCACTTAAAGTCATCTTTCAGTACACCGTGAGTCTTTCGATACTCTTCCATCCACTGATACATTGGCTTTTCATAATCACCATAGTCTGTATACTTCATAGCGAGCATCTTCAGACCGTGAGTGCCTGGATTCTCGTCAATCATATAGTGCATGAGCATTGTATCTTCAAAGGCTTTGAGCTTTACATTGAAATGATACTCAAACATCGGAATGTCGAACTTCGCGTTATGGAATACCATTCGCTTCTTGTCGAACATCTCCTGCATCTTCTCTTCTACTTCATCGTCAATAACGTCAGCGTTAATATAGCATCCACTATCCGGCTGCCCACAAAGGGAAATGCCAAGAATATGACCATTACGGGGATATAGACCAGTAGTTTCGGAGTCAATCCCGATAAAATCGTAGGGTGAGTCGATGCAGCTCTGTATATACGCCAGAGTCTCGTCTTTTGTATCAATCCCAACAAACTTCTCATCATTGATGTCTGCCTTCTTTTTTGTGCCTGCAATGTATCCTAGAATATTATTCTTGGCATCATCCCAGGTCTTCTTGGCTTCAGGCTTAAATGCAAGCATTGCTGGATTGATTGTAGGAAGAAACTTGTCATCTACAATCGTACCGGCATATTGCATTACCTGAGTAACCTTTGTGTAGAACTTGAGCGGTTCTGAGCCAATGAGAATTACCCACTCATAGGCATCGGGGTCAAACTCCAAATCTACATCTTTCTTTAGCACTTTTGCAAGATTGGGGTCTGAAGTAAGAGAGAAACGATCGAACTCGAACTCATTATCGAAGAGTCGAACATAGTCGTTTCTACTTGGTTTTGTTTCAATCACGGCTACACTAGCCATAGAGCTTTCTCCGTAGTCCTGTTACTTGTGGCTGTGCGAGGGAACCAGGGTCACCAGATCTTAGACTGATTACCCGCACAGGAAAATCTTTAGCGAGTTTCTTGACGTGTTCGGCGGCTTGCTCTCCTGCTTGGTCTGCATCAAACAGAAGGTCAAGCCCCGTCACGCCAGAAATCTTGAGATAATTAAACTTTGTTTCATTAAAATTCTTTACACCAAAACAACAGATGGCGTTGTCAAGTCCTTTGTCATGCAGATTGAGCATATCAAATATACCTTCCACGAGAATGACACGCCCCTGAAGTGGGCGAACTTGTGGAAACAGAGGTAACTTGACCCCGCTTGGGTAGAACATATACTTATTATCGAGTGTTCCCATCTCATCTCGTCCCTGGAAACATACAATCCTACCGCTTGCATCTGTAATTGGGAAGTTGATTCTACCAATAAAGTGGGTATCATGATGCCGAAATGCGTTAAACTTTCGATAGGTTTCTGGTTTGATATCTCTCCAGTTTCCTAGATACGGCATGTAGTTATCAGGCATTGACAGTCCTACTCCTGAAGAACGTATATTAGACAATAATCTTTTCAGTTTTTCCCGTCGTATTTCTGTCTCGCTGTAATCTACATTGTAATGTCGAAAGAGACTACCCTTGTAGCCACAAGAGAAGCAGTGAAAGACACCCAGCACTTTATCAATTCTCATACTTGGGTTTCGATCTTCGTGTTCTGGATTAAGGCACTTAATCAGCACATCCTTGCCGGACAGCCGATAGTAAATACCTCTCTCTTCAAGTAGGTCTATGACTGCACTCACCAGTTATGCACCACGTTTGCCATTATGAAAAAGCACGTAGCAAAATTAACGCCCACAATAAGAGTGCGTAGCATTGCAACATAGTTATCGTAAGGTTCCGTTTTGTCATCAGAGAATCCACCTAAAGCATATTTCCAGATAGTCCAGAATTTTTTCATAGCTCGTATACTTCCTCAGAAGGACCGTCATCATCCTTTGGCACATATCCTGTTTCAGGACCGATACGAAGAGATGCCCAATCCATTGTAGAAGTAAAACTTACTTCGTCACTGTTTCTCATTTTTGCACAATTGAAGCTAATAATATTATCTTCTTTATTGTGCGCATCAAGAGTAAACGCCGCATCTGCGGCATCAAGTATACCCTTAGCAAATCGAGCTTCACCTAAAGCATCAATTTGGTAAGGAGATACCATTACTACACCATAGTCTTGTGCGTAAGTCTTCAAAGCCTTACTTACTTCAATCTGTTCTGTCCAGTCATACTGACCCATACGACTGTTGCCAAAAGCAGAACGCTTGACCTGGTTAATATAATCTACAACCACAATGCGAGGCTGTAGCTTTGCAACTTTCTTATCCAACTCTGTGCGAATATTTGCGAGAGTCAAAGAAGGTGTATAGACAATATCGAGCTGCTTCTCACGCAAAGGTTTTGCAGTAAGCTCACCATGATACATGTCAAAGTCTCGATGCGAGAGATAGCGAGAAAAAGCTCTCTCACCATCCTCGAATCTTTCAGACCACCAACGAGCGACCTGTTCCCACTCACCTACGGAGAGGTTTCGATTACGAATGGCGGCGGCAGGAACTCCCGTAGATATAGAACAGCAACGCTGCATAATGCTACGAGCGGTCATCTCGATGGTAAAGTAGATTACAGAGTTGCCTTGCTCATAAGCATTTGATGCGATATTTGCACACGTAATTGATTTACCTGCACCACGCTTACCACCTACAAGTACAAAATCGGACGGGCCAAAGGATTGAAGTCGATCGAAGTCGATATTCAAACCAAGAGGAACAAACCTATCAAGCTCTTCTTGAGGCTCGAACAGTTCCATTTTTCTCATATTTGTACTGGTATCTTTGAGTTCTACCTTCTCTTCAAGGTCAAGAACAATACTCTGTAAATGCTCAATATTTTCCTGAGCAGACTCCATTGCGATTGAGTCGGAGAGATACTTCTCCAACTGATTCATAATCTCAATCTGAGTGTATTCGTTCTTTAGATATTCGAGAAGCGTTGCTCCCTCAATCTCCATATCCTCGACTTTTTCAAGCGCAATGAAACGGTCACGAAGGGTTGCATCTCGGACTGCGAGACGTAGATCGTCAAAGGTCGGAAGTATACTATGATCTTCTACATACTTATTAAGATAAGTCCATATAGAAGAATACTCGGCTGGAAAGTAGTGCTTCTGGGAGTTCGACCAAGTGTCCATATCGCAATTCGCGATAATGGTCTTGAGTAGAACAGATGCCAGATTCACTTAGTTTCTCCGTAATAAACTTTTAGCGATAAAAAGCCGGAGCAAGACCGAAGTCTCACCCCAGCTCGGGGGGAAACGGATTAGCCCGCAGCCTTGGCTGCTTTTGCCGCTCCGTCGTAGTTAGAAGCCGTCAAGCCACGACGAGTCAACATCGTCTTGACGCCACGAGCAGTTTTACCAATCTGCTCTGCGATTTCTTCAACAGTCATCGCTGCAACATCGACACCTTCGAGTGGGTCGACTTTAGCACTTGCCTTGCTCTCTTTCTGAGCAGGAATTGCATCAATAGAACCTTGACGCAACAAAGACAGAGCCTTACCGCGAATTTGGTTCACAGATCGTCCAAGGGCTTCTGCAATATCTTCGAGATATGCACCCGCAGACGCGTGCTTTACAAACTCAGCTTCTTCAGCTTCAGTGAAAGAGCGGGGAGTTTCTACCTTGGGAGTAGGCTTCACATGCTCAGTGAGCTGCATAGAAAGCAACTTGCCCTGAATCTGCTTGGAAGAGAACTCGCCATCTTCAAAAGCTTCAGCGATTTGACCGTAGGTGTATGCACCTGAGTTGTCCGTAACAAAGCTACGGAGAGTGTTTTCTTGTGCTTCGGTGAATGCACGAGAAGTTACAGAAGCAGAGGATTCTACTTCATGACCCATTTTACGCAGCTTAGATGCTACTGAACGGGGTGAGGTTTCGAGCTGATCAGCAGCTTCGACAACCGATGCGTAAGATACTGGTGATTCGCTACCAACAAACTCGGTAAGAGCAGCGGTGCGCTCATCAGTCCACTTTGGAATTGCCATATTAATTTCCTATAAGTTGATTTAGATTAGTGATAATAGAGATTCCACTTTCTCTAGCCTTTTTAGTCTTGGAACTTTCCAGACCGCTCTCATTAACAAGTATTGTTACATCCTTTGTAAGTGATGACTTAACTAAATAGCCTCTACTTGTGAGAGCTTTTTGTGCTTCTGCTTTCGTTTTGAAAGACGTCAGTTTGCCACTGATACAGATTATGCCTTTCGGTTCAATTACAGAAGTAACTTCTACAGACTCAAAAGAGAAAGGTAACCACTTGTACTCGCGGAGAAATTTGGTACTGTACCAGTCTAGCAAATTATTGCTTGCTTTGGGTCCAAGCCCCGCTGTAGTACAAGCCTCTTCGTTAAGGTCGTAGATTGAACTAATTACTGCACATAGTTTTGACGATGCACTTTTTCCAATGAGTGGAATCGAAAAAGCAGGAAGCACTTCAGAAAGACTAGCTTTCTTACTGTCCTGTATTTCGTCAAATAGTTTTACAGCAATCTTTTCAGAGTTAAGGGCTTCTACCATTTCACCTAAGCTCAGTTCGTATATTTGTGGAATTGTAGTTATCCTGAGCTTTTGAATAGTTGATGGTCCCAGACCCTTAATTTTCAATGTGGAAGCAAAATGCTCGATGAGTTTGTAAGTCTTCGACTCACAAGACGGATTATAGCAAAACAACTGGTCGTTCTCCCACTCAAGGGCGAAACCACACGACGGACAGTTTGTAGGTGCTATGATTTCTTTCAAAGCCTTTCTCCAACGATTGAATACATATTATACGCGGTTTGAGTTAGTATGTCAAGAACTATTTTTGTCCTGGTATAGCTGAAATAATTTCTTTCCGAATTTCGAAACACTCTGTGTAACCGCCAAAATTTTCCGTTGGTAAATAACTAAACTCTTTAAATTCTTCATGCAGGGCTTGTTCGAGCTTCCATACATTAAATAGTGTGCTATGATAGGTTCGCTGAATGCGAATATCATAGTGCGAAAATCCTTTACTGCGTCGAAGAACATCTTTCCAGTTTCTGCCAGCGGCGATTCCAACCTTCAAACATTCTCTTTTGTTAGTCTTTTTATTGACTAACACGACGCAGTAAAGAACTCCGTCTTTTTGCGCTTCTTCGGGATGATTCTCGAAGTATGTTAAATTGTATACTCCACTCATCTACTCGGAAACTGTATGATGTTTGCAGTAGGCTTGTCTTCAACTGATTCAGCATTCTCTGAAATATAGATAACACCTTCCTCAGAATTAACTATCTTTGCAAACTCAGGGTCAAGATAGGCTTCTATCGCAGAAATCCATCCTTCAAGTATTTTAGTGCGTGATTCTTCTTTTAATGCCCAGAAGTAGTCATATAATCCTACTGCCGAAACATAGTGGTCTCCATTATCTTTCAACCCAACCCAACCGAATATATTTTCGTCTTGGTCATCTTCAAACACACGCTTCTCCTTCTACTCGTCTGACGACTCTTGGAATAATCTCACCGGATCGAATTACTTCGACAGAACAACCAATCTCTAATCCTAGCTCAGTGATATATTTCATATTGTGGAGTGTAGCCCGACTGATTGTGGCTTCCCCAATCAGTACAGGCTCAAGTATTGCAACAGGTGAGACCACTCCGGATTTACCCACCTGCCAAACAACATCAAGAAGTTGAGTAATAACTCCAGGAGGTCGTTCTTTGAGAGCAAAAGCACCACGAGGATGGTGAGCTGTATAGCCCATCGCTTCATACTCCGCACGATTGTTAGTGCGATATACGAGACCATCCTGTGGGTACTGCTCCCAGTTGGACTCAATCACTGTCGCAAACCCATTTAAAATGAGTCTACACAGATCTTCAGACCAAGTTTCGCAAAGGGCAGGCTGAACATCATAAGCTACGAAACGCAACTCATTTGTTCTGAGTTTGAACTCATCAAGAGACTTGAGGTTCAAAGAGCCTGACGCATAGTTCCGAGCATTCGGTATAGACTTCGGAGCAACTACTTCACCGGTTATCTGTACCGCACCCATACGAGTTATTTTCTCAGGCACTAGAAAGCGCATCTTATCAGTAATGATACGACCCATCTTTCCGTTTCCACGAGTGAGAGCTACTACTAGCTCGCCTTCGTAGTATCCGAGAGATACTGCTGCACCGTCGAGTTTGGGTGACACGATTGTCTCCTGCTCCCCAGCTTCACTGACGGTATGGTATATGGGAGGATGCTCTTCTCCTACAAAGACTTTCTGAAGGCTATACATCGGGTACAGATGACTCATTTCAAAGTTATCATTGTATCCGACGGAATCATACCCAACAGAAGACGCCAGCTCATCGAACTGTGCATCTGACATAATGGGATTGCCTTCGTAATAGGCTTTGGAGGCTGCATCAAGAAGTTTTTGCATTTTACCCTTCACAATTGAAAAGAATATTATAGAGGCTTGAGCGATTTATGTCAAGTTTATTTTTGATATAAGTCACGAATAAGTTCTCCGAAGAATTCTTCTAGCACTTGTTTACTCTCCGCTAGAGAAATGATTTCAGAAAAAGCCACGAATAATTCCTTCGAGGTTTCAAGCTCAAGAGGTATGGCAATGCCTTTATCAGTAGGCTTCCACTCTTCATCAAAATCCTGATAATACTCACGAAGATGAAGATATTCTTCCTCTCGAAACTCATTAATAGTTAGACGAACCTGACGATGGGGTTCTGATTTGATAATTTTTGAGTATGCTTCCATCAGTCGTTCCTCAACACATTCGAGAGGGGTACTACCGAGGTTACATTCTCAGCTTTCATAAGGCGAAAAGAATCGGTGTCCCAACAAAACATTAGGACACTTCGATCGTCTTCTTTCGCTCTATTCTTTTTGTCTTGGATGTAAGGAGTAGAGAAATCTACAGTACAGACATTGTACTTTGTTTTCTTTGAGTTGGGACTCTTATACGTAATGATAGCGTCCCCACAGTCCTCAACCTTCGACTTGAGTTCTTCTTTGTTCACTATTTAGCTCCAATGACACGTTGAGCAAAACCTCTTTTGTCGTAATGTCTTGGGCTAAAAATGCAGGGGCGCAAGGCCCCTGGCTAATTAAGCTGCTACTTTATTGAGAGCGTCTGCAAAATACTGGGCAGCTTTACCAGTAAGTTTAGAAATAATGTCGTCGTCAATATCGACACCTGCGTCAGTCAAGGCAGCAGTCAGAGCTTCCTGAGCCGCAGCTTTGTTGATACGAGTTCCGCCGGTAGAAGTAGTAGACTTCTTCGCCCCAGCAGCAGGAGCCTTCTTGACATATACGCCTGCTTTCGTCAGAATCATACGCACACCATTAGGGCTCTCACCCAGCTCGTCTGCAATACTCTTTACAATTTCCATAGAGTTTTCAGGCGTCGGCTCTTCTGCCGTATACATCTCTACTGCCTGTTCTTTCTTGTCATCATCCCACGCCATTCGTGATCTCCGTTTTGGTTTGCCATAGTACCCTGGACAAGTGCCAAGGCGTTCAAGTTGTTGTAAATAAAATCGGTCGCCCATTGCTTCCTCACATTCAATACAAGTATTATAGTGGATGAGAGCAAGTATGTCAAGTGAAATTTTCTACCAAATAGTCAATTAATTTATTATAGTATCGTTCTGACCGAAATATAAAAACAATAAAAAATGCTGGAGCGAAAAGAAGAACTCCGCCCGCAGTGAGTGTGTAATAGATTGTGCCACCCCACCAACCGAAGCGAACTCCGACGGCACGAATGGCTTGTATTTGAAGTCCAAGTATACAAATTACAGTTGTAATACAGAAAATCGCATAGTAACTAAAGACGTTTAGTATTGAGTCCATATTCTTTTAGATGCTCCAACTTTCCAAGATCGTATGCAGGAACGTAGGCATTGAATCCTCCGAACGTAGTTGCATGTTCACTTGGCTCTCGTATCCATATACGATAACAGTTAGTACCATATGTATCATTGTATCTATCTTCGAGTTTTGCCATGACTTCACACGAAGTGTGGTATTTGGCTGACCAGGCAACTTCTCCTACTTCGAAGTCTTCTCCCACACACTCTTCAGGCAGATATTCAATCTCGAACCTTTCTTCACCAACTGCTCGATTTGGGACACCCACTTTTTCAATTATGTTTTTGACAAAAGCTACCGAACGGTAGACTCTCTTGCCAATATCTGATAAACTCTCACCGCCGAGGTAGGATTCCGCGATGTCTGCAACCTCGTCCTTGGTCGCGGGTCTACCCCTCTTCTGCGCCATTCTCGTTTTACGAAATTCCATATCTGCCTGATACTGTTCCACAATCCGAGTAAGCCGAGTGGTATTATAGCTGATATTAAGAATATCGCACGCTTCCCTTTTTGTAATCGGGTTTTCCTGCGTAAGTAAACGGATAACCTTTTTAATATTTGCATCAGTTAGGTTTTCTCCTTCCTTCTTTTTAATTCCTCTTCTCACTTTGGATCTCCCTGAGCAGGTTTAATTAAGTCCAACATATGCTTCTGACACTCGTTCCACTTCTCTCTTTTATAGTGCCAGATTATCCCTTTAGGGTCAACCAGTTTGAAGTTACCGTTCCAGTCACATTTTAACTCAATTGTAGTGTTTGCTTTTAGAATCATGCTGCCCTCGAAATTCGTTTATCGTAGTCTGCAATCTGTTCATCCCACCACCACGGCTTGCCACGGACTTTCCATGTGGCGCCTTTACCAATAGCGGCTTTGTCTTTCATATAAAACATTCGATACGAAGCAATGGCATCATCACTCTTTAGTTCTTCTGGCATTGCTTGTGCGAAAG
>Ga0255759_10005152_pt1 | contig 11196 bp, 9 predicted proteins | sample 101ome_20_FD_179959 | JGI IMG/M metagenome (GOLD analysis project Ga0255759, IMG submission 179959) | Coastal salt marsh microbial communities from the Groves Creek Marsh, Skidaway Island, Georgia - 101404AT metaG (version 2) | ecosystem: Environmental > Aquatic > Marine > Intertidal zone > Salt...
CTGCGGCAACTTTTTCATCTTCGACGCCGTCAGCGGTCAAGGCGTTTGTCACAATTTAGGAGACGCCGGCGACGAGCGGCGATAGTGCGATGGACGCATCACGGTAATTTATAACAAAGAAACACACAAAGATTCATCATCGTCATCCATTCGAACCAACTATCACTCTACTGGTTTGCTACCGGTGCTAAGTATCATTCTCAACTACGCGGGCTTGGGTTTCGCGTTCGCTTTCGCGTCGAAAACTCGGCGGCGTCGGTCTCGGGTTGAGCACGTATCGCCCGACAAAATTTTCCAGCACCGTGGCTACGGAATCCGGATCGTCCTCTTGAATCGCGTGTCCCGCTTTGGGAAGGAGCGTCATCTGAAACTTGCCTTGCATTTGCGCAATGGTGAGCTCGGTATCGAGTCGATCGTTCCCGGCGAGTAACAGGAGTTTGGGCGCTTTCACGGACAAGTAGAGCTTGGAGAGACCGGTGTACCAATCGGACCAATATTTCGCCGTGGCGCGTAAATTCGTTCTCCACGCGAATCGGCGGCGCGACGACGACGACGACGTTTTGTCGCCACCCGCAACGTTTATCTCGCGCAACTGCGAAGGGAGTGAAATCGCCGCCGAACGCGGGTTTCGCGTTCCCCCACCTTTTGTCATCGACCACGTCATCGCCTCTTCGAGCGACTCGAACGTCTCTGGCCTCGCGTCCACGAGCGCACCCATCGCGGGAAGCGCCGCCATGGCGGATCCCTCGACAATGTCTATTAAAATCAGCCCGACGACTTCGACGAAACCGTCGCCCGCGGCGTCGAGCTCTTCCAACCGTTTCGCCAATCTCGCCGCGATGGCCCCACCCATGCTGTGTCCGACGACGACGACTTTCCGTCTCGTCTTTCTCCACGTATCTGTCTTTTCTTCCTCGCCTCGGCGGACGACAAAGACGCGAAGCGTCTCCAACGCGTCCTCCGCCATGACGTCTGGATCGAAACTCTCGCAAGCGGCGGCGTCGGGCGCGACCGCGACACTCTCCCCGTGTCCCCTGAGATCCATGGCGAATATTTCCATGGACGATGCCGGCGACGTCGTCGTCGACGACGAAGATCTCGCCCGTCTCGCCAGTTCTTCAGCGCACGGACCCCACGTCAATCCCGTGTACGGACACCCGTGTAAACACGCCAAAAGAACGGGCGGCGACCCATCAGAACCATCAGACGCATCAGACGACGCGAGATTGGATGAATACACCCGAAACACCCCACCCTGTGTTCTCGTCCTTTTCGCGTCCCCACCGTCGATCGTTACATTCTCCGCGCGCTCGAAACACTCTTTCCAACTTCTCGCCTCGAGCGGCGGAATCGCCTTCGCGCGCGTCGTCGTCGGTCCGTCGCCGTCGTCGTCATCACCGCCGACGGCGACGACCCCACTCACCGGTCGCGTCCTCGGTGGTAACCCCGTGACGGGACTCGCGGAATCACCCACCGTCGTCGTCGTCGTCTCTCCCTCCCTCACCGCGCCCAACCTCGACGACGCTCTCGGCGTCGACGGTTTCCCACAAGCACCACCCATCGCGCGTCGTCGCTTCGTCGTCGTCGCCGTCGCCGAGACCCCGGCCCAGGGCGCCGCCGTCCACATCGGGTTCGCATCCTTCGTCGTCGTTCTACCCTCCTCCGCGTCCCCGTCGTCGTCCGTCGTCGCCGTCATTCGTCGTCGCCGTCGAGTGAGTGAGGCGCGGCGCGCTCGGTTCAACTGTTTTTGACACGTGTTCGTATGTACAAACAGTATGGACACATATCGTTCAAGGATTTTGAAACGCGCACCCATCGCGTCCTCACTCGACGACGAAGACGACGGAGCGCCGGGATGTCGACGGCGACGGCGACGAAGAAATACGCGAGACGGAAATCGTCCGGCGTCGGCGGTGCGACGGCGACGAAGACGAGTGGTGGTGGGAAGGATGCGCTCGAAATCGATGTGTGGAAAGATGACGATGACTTGGTTGTTTTGACACCAGTGACGACGAATGGGAACGCGAACGCGACGACGCGCGGACGATACGAACGGATCGAACGAGCGACAAAGGTGTTTGATGATTTTACGATGAATTTTATATCGAACGAATCGTTGGAGACGTCGGCGGCGGCGGTGGACGGAGGAAGCGCGAATCGAGCGACGGACGCGAACGCCGGCGGAAGAGACTTGATGAATCGAAAAGCGCGGGAAGCGAGAGGGTTTGAACGAAGGAGCGATCGGGCGTTCGTGAATGCGGTGTATAAAGTGATGACGGTGAGCGAACCGGAGAGATTGCCGCAGAGAGGGACGTACGAGAGGTTGTTGGAGGTGTGCGGGAGGAGACGAGGCGGACGATCGACGAGGAGAGACGCGGAAAACGCGAGACGGGCGGTGGAGATTTTGAAAATGTGTGAAGAGAGGGCACCCGCGGTGAGGTTAGAGTCGTCGTCTTCGCGTCGCGGTGATGGCGGTCGTCGTCGGTCCAGTAAATCCTCTTCAACCGTCGTCGTGGGGTCTACGAGTGGCGACGTCGACGCTCCGCCGTATCGCGTCGTGTTGAATGAGAAATCGTGGACGCCGTTGGACAACGCGGACAAGACGGCGGCGCAATCGACGACGATTCGATCCCCGGGGTTGGGTCGAAGCGTCAAGGAAAAGGATTGGGTGCTCTTTAGCGATCTACTCGTTCGTTCGTTGTACGGATCGCGTCCGGAGGATGGACAAGGCGCTCGTTCGACGAGACGCAAAATTACCAGAGAAGACGCCGCCTACGAAGAAGACAACGACGCTTCAGAAAACGACAACGACGATTCGTACGAAGATGACTCGGACGATGAATTAGACGAGTGTACCATTTTAGAGGAAGACGGCGATCGAGTGGACCCGGCGTACGAGTTCGTCGGACCCAAGCTTTTGTTTCTCCACGTGTGCTCGGCGCTCGTCAAGGATGCGAGACTGAGACTGCGAGCGTACGAGAGTTGGCGGAAAAAGGGCAGCGATACGAACGAAGAAGGAGGAGACGCCGCGGCGAACAAGGCGGCAGCCGTTCTCGCCACAAACGCGCTCATTTACCGATTGATTGTAGACATCGTTCCATCTGAGGGCGATCGAAGCCAATTCTTTGCGAGAATGGTTGAAGCGTCGAGCTTGGCGGGCGAACGCGTCGCTCTGCGGTTGCGAGACGGCGCCGCGTCGACGCTTCCGTCTTCTCAAGAGTATTACGACGTGTCATCAGCCAAGACGACCGTCGGTGGTAAGAGACACAGTTCTGGGGACCCTTCGTACTCCATAGCGAACGCGCCGACGATTTCCGGCGCCGAAGATTGCGGGGTTTTCGAGATAAGCTCGGCGGCGCGAGACGTGCTCGAAGCGCTCGCGGCGCTTCTCGACGTCGCGGAAACCGTCGACGGTGCGAGTCGTAAACACTCCAAGATTCGCGTGCAGCTCGAAGACGCCTACGCCGAGGCTTGGAAAGCCACCGGGGAGGCGCGTCTCGGCGATGCCGAGGCTAAGAGCGTGTTTCTCCGCGAAATCCGCGCGCCGACGCTTCGGCTCGCGCGCGCCAGAGAAATCCTCGCGCGTCGCGTCGATCGCAGGCACGCCCCGGGCATCTTATCCGGCGGTCTCGGCGATTCCAACGGCGCCGGCGCCCGAGACGTGTTCGATTACGTCGCCGACGATCCCGTCCGCGCCATCAAAGGCCAACAACACAGCGATGGAAGCTCGGATTTCGCCCTCGGCGCCGCCGCCCTCGGCGCCGTCGCCGCATCGGCCGCCTTCGGCGCCTCCAGCTCCATCGACCCCGCGCTCTTTACCGATTCCCTCAAACGCTGCGTCGACGCCTACGTCGCCGAAACGAACCGTTCCGACGTCGCGGATTCCACCGCGTCCGAGACCGCGTCCCTGGCTTTAGCCCTCGCCTGCGCTTCCGCGTCCTCCGCCTAGTTCCTTCGACTCCGTCGGCGTCGTCACGCGCGGCGCCGCCGGTCCGGCGCTCGCCCGACGGCTTCGTCGTCGATCGAGCGTCCGCTCCCTTAGAGTAGGTTGAAATGCGCGATGAAGACGAGAGGCGACGCACGGAGGAGGCAAAACCCCAGAACCTGAAACATAATCATACTGTATACACATACGAAGTACCCACCCGCCGAACCGCCGTCGGCTTCACCGGCCGAAACGAGGGCGGATGGACAGAGACCGACGCGTCGACGAACGAGACGCGCGGACGGGGAGACATGGCGATCGACAGCGATAGCGATTACGCGTCCTCGGACGATGAATCCGAGGTCGATGAGACGGAGTTTACCTGCGAAAACGTGCGTGTTGCGCCTTGATTGAGCGATTGTTTTCGGTGGATTGGTTTCGGATTGGTTGATTGGTTTTTCGAGCGTTCGTTTCGCTTCGTGATGATGATGGAGAAGGACGCGAGACTGACGAGATGTGACGTGATTTTGTTTCGTTCGCTCGCAGCCGGATGTGGTGACCAAGTATAAGATTGCGGCTGACTGCGCGAACGGTGCGTGGGTCGCGCGAGGCGCTTTTGTTTTTGCGAAAAGGAACGCGACCGACGAACCCGGCGAAAGCGACGACGACGACGAAAATTGTGTACTGACTTTTCTCATCCTTCCTTTTGTGTGTGTTTTGCTCGTAAACAGTGGCGATGAAGGCTGTGATTGAGGCGTGCAAGGCGGGCGCCAAGGTGGTCGACTTGTGTGAAATCGGGGACAAGGCGCTCGAAACGGAGTGCGCTAGATACTACAACAAGAAGGACAAGGACGGGAACAAGGTTGAGAAGGGCGTGGCTTTCCCGACGTGCGTGTCTGTGAACAACTGCGTGTGTCACAACTCTCCGGGCCTCGATTCGACCGCTGTTATTGAAGACGGCGCGGCGGTGAAGATTGACCTCGGCGCGCACGTCGATGGTTACGTCGCGACGGCGGCGCACACCCTCGTCGTCGGTGACGCGCCTGTGACGGGCGAACAAGCTGATGTGATGAAGGCTGCGCAACTCGCGTCTGAAGTCGTCATCCGCAAGCTCCGTCCGGGGGCTTCGACCGCGGACATTGGTGCCACCATTGAGAAGATTGCCGAGGATTTCGGTGTCAACGTCGTCGAGGGCGTGATGACGCACAACATGAAGCGCTTCATCATTGACGGTAACAAGGTTATCCTCAACAAGTCTTCCCCGGAGATGAAGGTTGATCCGGAAGAGATTCAAATGTACGAAGTTTACGCTTTGGACATCGTCATGTCCAGCGGCGAAGGTAAGCCGAAGCAAAGAGACGAAAAGGAGACCAAGGTGTACAAGCGCGCCATCGAGAAGAACTACCAACTCAAGATGGCTGGCTCTCGCGCCGTCTTCTCCGAAATCTCCAAGCGTTTCCCAACCATGCCGTTCACGGCACGCGCGTTACAAGAGAAGCGTGTCAACTTTGGCTTGGTTGAGTGCTGCAACCACGGTTTGTTGCACGCGTACCCGGTGTTGTACGAAAAGGATGGCGCCGCCGTCGCGCACGTCAAGAGCACCTTCTTGGTCTTGAAGAATGGCAACGACCGCATTACCACCTTTGCGCCGCAAGAAGTTCAATCCGAAAAGTCCCTCAGTGATCAATCGATGGTTGAGCTCATCGCGACGGAGCTCAAGCCGAAGAAGAACAAGAAGAAGTAAACTCGCCCTGTTAGATGACGCGCGTTTCTCATTTTGAAATATTATGGAATGGAGTCTTTTACACAAACTAACACACTAAAACGCTGCTTCGCAAAGAATGGTAATAGAAATCGTCTCTTGGCGTCATCTAACTCACGAACCCAGTCGTCATGCCGTCGCCCACGCCGCGCGAAGGAGCACGAACGCACAGCAATACTCGCGCGAGCGTCGTCACCGGCTTGCCGGCGCGCTCAGCGGCGAGGATATCCCTGCCATCCATGATGGAAACCGTCTCTGCGTTAGATCCCGAACCAGCCATGACCAAGCTACTCTTGGTAGAAACCAGGTAGTACTTGCCAAAGCTCGGAGAGTTCGCCTTGCGATCAGCGACGAGAAGTCCAGGTTCCGACTTGTCCTTGATGCCCTCCACTGGAAGCTTGGAAGTGTCGTCGCAAAACATCGCAAAGGGTTCGCCCGCATCCAAAAGAAGATCCCAAGTCGGTAGAGCGACCCAATCGGTATTACCCGGGGGCGTGAAGACACCGAAAAGGTTTCCATCCTTGACGATGACGCCCGCCGTGCGCACCTTGGCCGAAGTCAACCTGTTGTAGTTGCCAACGACTGGAACCGGTCTGAAACCCAACTCCTCCGCTTCCAAACGAACCGTTTGGAGCTCAGCCTTGACCTCACTTTCTTCGTTCGCGCGTTCAGACGCTTTAACCATGGAAGTACCAGCGTTCACTTGCGACATGAACATCTCCACCGCAGAGGAAAGACGAGACTTGGCCGTCTCGGTGACGGCGTACTGGATGCCTCTGTCGCGAATCTTCCGCGCCTCCTCTTCGCCTTGATAACGCTGAAGCTCGAGAATGTCGCGATAGAGTTTGTACGCCAAGACATCGCCAGGCGTATCGTTGAAATCACGAGCGGAGACGGTGCTCTTATTCGCCTTTTTGATCTCGTAAGCCTTGACGAGCTCGCGCGTTTGCGTCACCTCAAATTCGTTGTCGACGACAAACTCCGCCGCTTCGCTGCGCACCGCCGCGGGCAAGTACTGGATTTGCGAGAGATTGGGAGCACCGACAAATTCATTGTCGAAATACTCCAACTTGGAGCTGTCAAACTTATCGCTCTCCTTGAGCGACGCGTAGCACTGCAACCAAGTCACCCACAACGCCTGCTCCTTGGGCTCGATGCCCGTCGCCTCAAAAATATCATTCGGCTGGTATCCCTTCGAATTGAGCGGACGCACAAACTTAGCGAGCGCGTGCCACAACCCAACGCGCTGACGCATCATCATCAACATCCTTTCCGGGTCGTCTTCGTCCGCCTTGGCTGTTTCGTACGCCTCTGGCGGCTTGTACGGCTCAAACGCGCCCTGAAGCTCTCCGCCCACCTTTGGAATCGCCGCCTTGGCCCCAGGCTTCGTCGGGGCCCCGCCCCCACCGGAGAGCGGATTTGTCATCACCATGGACTCATCGAATCCATCCATCCCTGGCACGATCAATCCACCGCCGGGTCTTCCCGTCGTCGGCGCCCCTCCTCCTCCTCCTCCTCCGCCAAACGTCGGCAGCTTGCTCGGGTCAAAGGAAAACTCACCATCGTTCGATTCCGCCCTCGGCGGTCGAACCGTCGCTCTTCGTGCTCCACCGAACGCGCGGTTTCCGCGCGTCGTCAGCGTAAACGTCGTCGTCAACGTCTTCGTCGTCGTCAAAAGCATTCTTCCTTTGATTTATTATCCACTCTCAGTCTCCTTCCTTTTTCACCCAACTCTCCTTCCTTGTCGCGCCTCGTCCCGGATGATCAATCTCTCTCTCTCGTCGACACGGATGGTTCGTTTCACGAAAACTTCCAGCGTGGCGCGCGCGTCCCGTCCCGTCGTCCCGACCCTCGTCGTCGTCGTCGTGTGACGCCCGCCGCCACCGCCGCCGCCGTCGAACGTCGAACGAAGGAACGTCGAACGAAGCGAGCGACGAGGGGTTGGAGAGACGCCGCCGGGTTCTCATAAACCACACTGTTTGTACATACAAACCAAGAACAAAGAACAAAGACAAAAGGGACCCTCGCGCGCGTGCGTGGGGCGCGCGTACGAACAAGTGTACCGCATGTCCGAACTTTATTTATTTTACGAAAATCATCAATACATGGATGTTTTTTGTGTAAGTACAGTAGTCGTCGTCGTAAAAATGTTTGTCCGGTGTCTCACATAATACTCGTATTGAAAAAGATCATAATATACCGATCTGTGTACTAAGTGTAGTAAGTTTGGTTTCCAAACCAAACCCCCGCGCCCGCCCTGCCCTCGGCCGGGACGCGAACGGCGTCGTCCGCGCGCGCGGCGCCATCCGCCTTTACGAGCCGCGAGCACTCCACCGCAAGGGAAAGTCTCTCAAGATGGCTGTCGGCAAGAACAAGCGCATGTCCAAGGGCAAGAAGGGCGGCAAGAAGAAGGCGTACGTGTGACGCGATGCGACGCGACGCGATAGCGACGGGACAGCGACGGGACGGCGACGGGACGGGACGGATCGCTTCGAGGAGAGTAGGGCCTGGCGAGGCGCCGCGGAGCGGGTGCGCGCGGACGCCGTGGGTGTCGCCGCGCGCGCGAGAGTCGACGCGGGGAACGGGGTGGACGCGATGGAATCGTTTGCGGTCAAACTCGCGTCGAGCGCGTCGTTCGCGCTCGCGACGACGCGGCGCGGCGGCGATGCGAACCAGAGCGGATGCGCGGGTTTTGGGGTTTTTCTCTGGATGGTGACTGACGAGCCGCGTTTTCTTTCGTTTCTTTCCCCGCGCGCAGTGTCGATCCGTTCACGAAGAAGGATTGGTATGAAATCAAGGCGCCGAGCATGTTCTCCGTGCGCAACATCGGCAAGACGCTCGTGACCCGCACCGCTGGTACCAAGGTACGTTTGAGAGACGACGATCGTTCGCGTGAGGCTTTAAAACCCTAAAACGAATGTGACGCACGACGTGGGAGTCGTCGTCGTCGTCGTCGCGCGCTCTCTCGCCGCCGCGCGACGCGCGACGACGCGAAAGATATCGTTCGAATGATTTACTGACGTTGCGCTCGTTTTTCCGAAATTCGATAGATTGCTTCCGATGGCTTGAAGGGCCGCATCTTTGAGATCTCCCTCGCGGACCTCAACAACGACGAGGACCAATCTTTCCGCAAGATGAAGCTCAAGTGCGAAGACGTCCAAGGCAGAAACGTCTTGACCAACTTTGCCGGTATGGACTTCACCACGGATAAGATCCGCTCGCTCGTCCGCAAGTGGTTCTCCCTCATCGAGTGCTTCGCCGACGTCAAGACGACCGATGGTTACACCCTTCGCGTCTTTTGCATCGGTTTCACCAAGCGCCGCGTCGACCAAGCGAAGCGCACGTGCTACGCGCAAAGCGCCCAAATTCGCAGAATTCGCGCCAAGATGGTTGAAATCATCAACCGTGAGTGCAACTCCTGCGACTTGAAGGAACTTGTCCTCAAGTTCATCCCGGAAGTCATTGGCAAGGAGATTGAAAAGTCTTGCTCTGGCATCTACCCGCTGCAAAACGTGTACATCCGCAAGGTCAAGATCCTCAAGGCGCCGAAGTTCGATTTGACCAAGCTCATGGAAGTTCACGGTGATTACAGCCAGGAAGCCGTCGGCACCAAGGTGGAGCGCCCGGCTGAAGAAGCTGCCGCGCCGATTGAGGGTGCTGAGTAAAGAGGAGGCTAAACTTTGACTCGAGGGCGCACGCGAGCGCGCGAGTTATGGGGGTGTTTGCGACGAATGAGGACGAATCTCTAGTTTTTAAATTCTCGATTCCGTTGTTAGTCCGAATAGCGGAAGCCTCATTTCACATGGGTGACGACACGTTGTAATTGAACGACGACGCGTCAAATTAACAAAATAAAAAGACGTTCCTCCTCTCTCTCCGATCACTAGTGGCGCGCGGCGCGGCGTCTCGTTTTCAGGGCTTTCGCGTCGCGCTCGCCGAGTCGTTTCGCTTCTTTCTGTCAGATTTTTTAACATTAAAAACCTTCTCCGTCTTCCTTTTTCTTTGTGGTGTGATAAAAACTATACAAGATGTGTTTGATCGTCGTGTGATTCAATCGCGCGCGCATCGATGGATTTCTTCTTCTCAGAACATCGCCTTGATTTCCTCGTAGCGCGGGGCGGCGTGCAACTCTCCAGACATGGCCACCGTCGGGTTGGACGCGATCAAATCCGCCGCAGCCTTGGCGATGTCGGCGGCGGTCACGGCGCGGACGTCGGCGATAAAATCAGCGGCAGACTTGCGATGCTTGTAAGTGAGCATTTGACGACCGATATCTTCGGCGATCACCGCCTTGGATTCGAGGTTCATCAAGATGGAGCTCACCGTGGCGTTTTTGGCGCGTTCGAGCTCTTGCGCCGAGACGCCCCCGTTCGCCGCCACGGCTTGAAGCTCACCCGCCATCACCTTGACCATGTCACCGACGTGTCCACTGTTAGCCATCGCAGAGATGCCGACGATGCCGGTGTCGTTGAAGATGCTGTGGAACGCCGTGCAGTTTTGCGCCCAAGAGTACTTGTTCAACACGCGCGTGTAGAGGCGCGAGTACATGCCCTTGCCCGGTCCCCCGGCGGAGAAGCTTCCGCCACCGCCGAGGAGCATGGTGAGCACCGTCATCGCGGTGGAAGCCTTAACGTCGCGCCAGCCACCCTTGAACTCAAAGCCGAGCACGACAGACGTGATCGGGCTGTCTGTCTTTTGTCTGAAATCCCCCCCGACGTACGTCGTCGGCGTCGCCGGCGCGCCGTCGCCAGACGGGAGCGTGGCGAGCATCGGCTCGGCGATGCGCACGAGCTCGTCGTGATCGCACCCCGCGGCGGCGAGCACAACGCGCGGCGCGGTAAAGTTATCGCGCACAAACTCGCGCAAGGCATCGCCCGTGATGTGCGACAAGTCGCCGCTCGGCGCCACGAGGGCGTTGCCCAAGCCGCCCGAGTACGCCGTCGCGTGCGTCGCCTCCATCAACAACGCCTGCGGGTTCTCGTTCAACTCCTTGACCTCATCCTTCATGGCTTTCACCACCGCCTCGACCTCGTGGTTCTCCAGCGCCGGGTTCAGCGCCGAATCCAAGAGCAGTTCCACCGCCTGCGGCAGGTGCGACTTGAGCGCGTCCACGGCGTACGCGAACTGCTCTCGGCTCGCGCTCGCGCTCAGGTTCGCCCCGATCACCTCACACTCCCGCGTCACCCGGAAAGCGCTTCGATGTTTCGTCGCTTTAAACGCCGCGCGTTCGAGCGCGTGCGTGAACCCGCCCTCCCACGCCCCCCTCTCGCGTTCGCTCCCGACGTCGGCGTACAACCCCACCGCCGTCGTCGCCCCCGGCGCGTTTTCGCTCGCGATCGTCGCCCCGTTCGACAGCACCGTCGCGCTCGTCGTCGGCGCGTTATTCACCGCATCGACACCCGAGATTCCGCCCTTCTCCGCGTGCGCGAACGTCTCGCTCATCGGCGGGAACTTCACCGCCGCACCGCTCGATCCGAACACCGATCCGAACAACCCATTATTGGTCGTC
>Ga0255759_10005153_pt1 | contig 11195 bp, 9 predicted proteins | sample 101ome_20_FD_179959 | JGI IMG/M metagenome (GOLD analysis project Ga0255759, IMG submission 179959) | Coastal salt marsh microbial communities from the Groves Creek Marsh, Skidaway Island, Georgia - 101404AT metaG (version 2) | ecosystem: Environmental > Aquatic > Marine > Intertidal zone > Salt...
GGTAACGTATCTACAGAATATTCAGAACCTCTGTACATTTCTGTATGTCCTTTTTGTCTTCCATAACCTTTGACTTCGGTTATTGTTAGACCTTCGATTCCAGCGCTAACTAAAGCCTCTCTAACTTCTTGAAGTTTGAAAGGCTTTATGATTGAAGTAATTAATTTCATTGTAATAAGGGGGTTAGAAATTAAAGACTTGCTGAAACTGAAAAAACTAATGCATCTTCATCTGCGCCATATCCATCATCTGAAAAATCAGAATATGCTAAACCACAGTCGTAAGATCCACATGAAAAACCATATGAGATTAGGAAATTAGATCCATATCCATCGTAATCACCATATGAGAAAGAAACGTCACCTAAAGCATAAGATACTTCTGTATAATCATAGTCACCGAATGCAAATGAAACACCAAGGTCACCAAAGCTTAATCCTAGGTATGTTTCATCAAATGTTGCATCAGGAGTACTATCAATATACTCGTAACTAATATAACCAACATCAACTCCAACACTACCAACTTCGAAGCCATAACCTAGATATAGGTCTAACTCACTACCAGCACCATTGTTGAAGTTTACATTTGAACCCCAGATACCAGCATAGAAACCAGATTCTGCTTCAAAATCAAAACCACCTTGAATAGCTGGTGCGTCAGTTTGAGTCATACCTCTCCAGATATAATCTGAAGTAAATGACACATTTGCGCTAACAGCCGCGAAAGTAGGTAAAGAAATAATACCTAACATTAAAAATAACTTTTTCATTTTTATCTCCTTAATATGAAAAATAATTTATATTCGCTTTTATTTATGCAATTTATGTGCCAATAATCGTTTTTTTATATTTTTTTTCTTTTAAAGGTATAATTTTGTTATCTATAGAAGGGAGTAATCATATGGATCTTAATAATAATATCGCATTAGTAACAGGTGGTGCCTCGGGTTTAGGAAGAGGGACTGTTGAACATTTTGTTTCTAGAGGATGTAAAGTTGCAATACTAGATATTAATGATGAAAAAGCCAACGAGGTTATTAATTTGCTAGGTGCAGATAATGTTGTTTATTTTAATACCGATGTTATGAATGAAGATTCTGTAAAAAATGCCATAAATGGAATTAAGGAAAATTTTGGAAAACTGAATTTTATAGTTAATTGTGCTGGAACAGGTTATGGCGCAAGAATCCTTGGCAAAAATGGACCTCATCCTTTAGATATATTTAAATTTATTATAGATTTAAACTTAGTTGGTACATTCAATGTAATGAGACTTGGGGCTGAATTAATTGATGTTAATGATCCAGATGATAAGGGTGAGAAAGGGGTCATTATAAACACTGCATCAATTGCTGGCTATGAAGGTCAAATTGGTCAATCAGCATATGCTGCATCAAAAGCTGGCGTAATAGGAATGACTCTAACTTCGGCTAGAGATCTTGCTAGACATAGTATAAGAGTATGTACAATAGCACCTGGCATATTTGATACACCTCTAATGGCATTAGCAAAAGATGAGAACAAAGAAGCTCTTTTAAAATCTACTCAATTTCCTCACAGGTTTGGAGATGTTAAAGAATATGCTCAATTAGCTGAACATATAATCAATAATACCTATCTTAATGGTGAAACAATTAGGCTAGACTCTGCAATGAGAATGGAAGCTAAATAGTTTCTTACTGACCTGCAACCCAATAAGTCATAGCTATTACAGATACCATTACAAGAAATAAAATTACATTAGCATCTGACTTGCTATCTTCATTAGCTTCTTTTGATTCGTAATACTTTTCAAAATCATCATTATTCATATTTAATCTCCGTGTTTTATAACAACTCTTCCAATTTGTTTGCCATCTAAAATTTTTGTAATTTCATCTCCTATATCTTCAAGTGATATAACTTTACTATAATCATCTAAATTAAGTGACCAATCATTTGAAAAAAGATCCCAAATTTCTTTTTTGAAGTTTATTTCTGATTCAGCTGAATCAACTCCTATCAAAGAAACACCTCTTAAAATAAATGGAAACACTGAAGATGTAAATTTCATACCAGCTACATTTCCACAACAGGCAACACTTCCATGGCTTTGAATCATTGAAAGCATTTTTGCTAGTATATCTCCACCTACTGTATCAACGCCTGCTGAATAAACAGCCTTATCAAGGGGTTTTATTGGTTCAGCCATGAATTCATTTCTATCAATAACTTTTGATGCACCCATTTTTTTTAAAATAGTCTCTTCATTTAATTTGCCAGTTATTGCGTGAACTTCAAAATTCAAACTAGATAACAAATTAACAGCCACAGAACCAACACCACCTGTAGCACCTGAAACCAAAACCGGATCTTTGAATGATGGACTGTTATTTAAAATTTTCTTAACACAAGCTCCAGCAGTTAACCCAGCAGTTCCTAATGACATAGCATCAATAAAAGAAAAATTGGATGGAAGTGGTACTACCCATTCTTGAGGTATTTGAACTAATTCACCAAAACCTCCAAAAACTGACATTCCAAGCTTATATCCTGTTGCTATTACTTTGTCACCGATTTTAAAGTTATCTGTTGAAGATTTTAAAATTTCACCAGCAACATCTATTCCTGGAACAAAAGGGTAGGAGGATGCAACTCCTTTTACGCCTGAAGCAGCCAAAGCATCTTTATAATTCAATGAAGAATAATGGACTTTAATGATTACATTTCCTGATTCTATGTCCTGCATTTGAAGTTCTTTGATAGAGCCTGAATATACTCCATCTAATTCTTCAACTAAATATGCTTTATAGTCCACAATATTTTATTCAGATAAAAACTTTTCAGCGTCTAAGGCAGCCATACACCCAAACCCAGCAGATGTTACAGCCTGTCTATATACTTGATCTGAAACATCACCTGCAGCAAAGACACCATCAACAGATGTAGAAGTTACCATTCCAGATGTTCCAGATTTAATTTTTATATAACCATTGTCCATATCAAGTTGGCCTTCGAAAATATCAGTATTTGGTTTATGGCCTATTGCTATAAATACTCCCATGACTGAAAGTTCTTTATCCTCACCATTAGAATCAAGAAGAACACCATTAACACCCATTTGATCTCCAAGAACTTCTTTAAGTTGTGTATTCCAAAGAATTTCAATTTTTCCATTAGCTTCTTCTTTAAATACTCTTTCTTGTAATATTTTTTCAGCTCTTAATTCATCACGTCTATGAACTAGATAAACTTTTGAACAGATTCTTGAAAGATACAAGGCTTCTTCAACAGCTGTATTTCCTCCGCCAATAACAACCACTTCTTGATCTTTATAAAAGAAACCATCACAAGTTGCACATGCAGAAACACCTCTGCCTAAATATTCTTTTTCTGATGGAAGCCCCAAATACATCGCACTAGCACCTGTTGATATAATCAAAGAATCACATGTATATGAATTAGTACCTTTTAATACAAATGGTTGAGAGGATAGATCAACTTCATTTATATGGTCGTTAACAATTTCGACTCCAAATTGCTGTGAATGTTTTTTCATTCTATCCATTAATTCAGGGCCTTGAAGCCCATCACTATCACCTGGCCAATTTTCAACATCAGTTGTTGTTGTAAGCTGACCTCCTTCTTGAGATCCAGCGATAATGATTGGCTTTAAACTTGCTCTAGCAGCATAAATGCTCGCTGAATAACCAGCTGGACCTGAACCTAATATAATTAATTTGTTATGATTGTTAGACATGATGATGATTATAGTTGAATATAAACATTTTTGATTGAATAAACTTATAATTTATATATAAAACTACTAAAAAACACTGTGATACCAAATTACGTAAAAAATACTTTACTAAATTTTCTTAGCTTTTTTTTAATAGCATTTTCTTTATATATTCTAATTGCATTAATTTCTCACGATGCTTCTGATCCAGGTATTTTTTATAAAACTTCTTCAACAAATATAAGTAACTTAGGTGGACCTCTAGGCGCAAATATTTCAGATTTTTTATTTACTATTTTTGGTTTTGGATCATATTTAATTTTGGCAGTTGGAGTTATTTGGGCTCTACAGACAATTTTTTATAAAGATCCATACAATTCAAAAGTTAAAACCGCAGTGAGGATTGTTAGTGCAGTTATTCTTTTAATTAGTTTTTGCTCAATCCTTGAATATTATTTTCTTAATAATAGTGGGGGATATTTAGGAAAAATATTTTTTATAAACTTGTCAAATACTCTCGGTTTTATTGGAAGCTTAATTTTTTTAGTTATTTTTATAATTCCTGCATCCTCATTATCATTTAATTTTTCTTGGTTAAAGACATTAGATTTAATTGGGAATATATTAATTAATTTTTTTAATGTATGTCGCGCATCTTTATCGAAACTATTTAATTTTCTCTCAGCAAGTGCCTCAAGTTTTTTTAATCGCATAAAAGAAATAAGAGATATTAAACAATCTAAAAAAGAAGAAGCAAAAAACTTAAAATCAAAAATTATATCTGCTAAAAAAGTTGATGTTGCACAAGATAAAAATAAGTCCTTAGATTCTCCACAGCAACCAGATTTACCAAATACATCTGAGCCGGCTATAAAAGAAGTAGAATCAAAAGAACCAATTATTGAAACATCTCAAGAAAAAACAGTAATGCCAAGTACCGAATTGCTTGATAGAGCTCTTGATGATGGATCTTCTCTCACCGAAGAGGAGTTAAGTCAAATAGCATCTCTTCTTGAAACTAAACTTGAAGAATTTGGAATTGAGGCAACTGTTGAATCAGTACTTCCAGGACCAGTTGTCACTAGATTTGAAATACAGCCTGCTCCAGGGACTAAGGCAAGCAAGATCACAAACATTGCTCAGGATATAGCACGCTCATTATCAGTAAGTAGTGTAAGGGTAGTAGAGGTAATTGAAGGAAAATCCTATGTTGGTATTGAAATACCAAATACTAATAGGAAAATGGTGAGATTAACAGAGATCTTATCTTCCCAAGCGTTTAAAAAATCACCATCTAATTTAACTCTTGCTTTAGGTCATGATATTTCAGGAAATCCAGTTGTGGTTGATTTAGCAAAAATGCCGCATTTGTTAGTTGCAGGAACAACTGGTTCAGGAAAGTCTGTAGGTGTAAATGCAATGCTGCTCAGCCTTTTATTTAAATCAGACCCTAAAGATGTAAGGTTAATTTTAATTGATCCAAAAATGTTAGAGCTTTCTGTTTATGATGGCATTCCTCATTTACTAACACCGGTAATAACTGATATGACAGATGCATCAAACGGTTTGAGGTGGTGTGTGGTTGAAATGGATAGAAGATATAAGCTTATGTCATTAATGGGGGTAAGAAATCTTGCAGGCTTTAATAAAAAGGTTGAAGAGGCTGCGGCAAATGGCAAGCAATTAATTAACCCATTGCATCCTGAGGATGAAGAGTATCTTGAAGTTCTTCCTTCTATTGTTGTAGTTGTAGATGAATTTGCTGACATGATGATGTTGGTTGGAAAAAAAGTTGAACACTTAATTGCAAGAATTGCACAAAAAGCAAGAGCAGCAGGTATTCATTTAATTCTTGCAACACAAAGACCGTCTGTTGATGTTATTACAGGTTTAATTAAAGCAAACATACCTACAAGAATAGGATTTCAAGTATCAACAAAAATTGACTCTAGAACTATATTAGATCAAGGTGGGGCTGAGCAGCTATTGGGATATGGTGACATGCTCTATTTACCACCTGGTGTTGGAGTTCCTATTAGAGTTCATGGAGCTTTTGTTGGTGATGATGAAGTTCATAGAGTTGTAAATGATTGGAAATCAAGAGCTGAACCAGAATATATAGATGATATTGTTTCATCAGCCCAAGAGACAGGTCCTATTCCTGGTTGGTCAGGATCAGAAAGCTCATCCTCAGAAGACTCAGATGATTTATATGATGAAGCAGTTAATTTTGTTCTTGAATCAAGAAGGGCATCTATATCTGCAGTTCAAAGAAAGCTTAGAATTGGTTATAACAGAGCAGCTAGACTCATAGAGTCAATGGAAGAAGCTGGTTTAGTATCAGAGATGAGCTCGAACGGATCAAGAGAAGTTCTAGTCCCAAAAAGAGATTAGTTTGTATAAATTAGTATTATTTGTATTGCTTTCAATTGATCTTTATTCTGAAGATAGTATTTCTTCTATCAACAAACTAATAAAAAATAATTTAAATTTTGTCCAAACTACAGACTCGGGTTTTGAAGAAATAGATTCAAAAGGAACATTGCTTCGAAATAAGGATTTTATTGAAATAACAATAGATTTTCCAACTAAAGAAAAATATATTCTTCGTGACTCAATAATAGAAATATATGATTATGAGTTCAATCAATCTCAAATTATTGAAATCACTGATGACAACTCTTTTTTATTTGATATTTTAACTAATGGAATAGAGGCAGATGAAATTAATAATATGAATGATAACTCTTTTACTGTTTTAAAAAATGATAATCAATTTTTTATACATATCCTCTCAGAAAGGAGCTTTTCAATTTCATATAATGACAATATGGATTATAAAAATCTTATCGTATTTGAGGTTCTATAATAATAATTATGAATATTTTATTTATTGGACTTGGGGGATTCTTGGGAGCAATATCAAGATATCTTTTAAATGAAGTAGTAATTAAATATATACCTACAAATTTTCCTACAGGAATTCTTATTGTAAATATTTTAGGTTGCCTTGTTATTGGTTTATTTTTAGGTAACTCAATTATATCAAAAGACTATATGTATTATTTTTTTGGCATTGGTTTCTTAGGTTCATTTACTACAATGTCTGCATTTAGTTATCAAACTATAGAATTATTTAATACTAATATTTTAATTGCATGTTCATATATAATATTAACTTTAGCACTAACAATTTTAGCCACTTATATAGGTATTAATTTTTCTAAATAAAATGATTGATATAAAAAACCTTAGAGACAGTATTGATGTTGTAAGCGATGCACTTCTAAGAAGAGGTTACCAATTAGATTCTGAAAAATTTAAGAGCTTAGATTCTGAAAGAAAAGTTTTACAAGTCAATGTTGAAACAATGCAATCTACTAGAAAAAAATTATCAGAAGAGTTTGGAAAGTTAAAAGCATCTGGCTCAGATACCACTTCATTAAAAGAACAGATTGATAATATTAATTTAGACCTAAAAAAAGAAAATGATTTATTGAATGCCCTTATAGAATCTATTAACGAATATCTTTTAGATATTCCTAATATTCCAGATCAATCCACACCAGACGGCTCAAATGATAAGGATAACGTATTGATCAGAAAGGTAGGCGATATAACATCTAAAAATACAGTAGATCATATTGATTTAACAAATAAAATCGATACTGATCTTGCATCAAAAATAGCCGGTTCAAGATTTGCGGTGCTCAAAGGAAGCTTGGCCAAACTTCAAAGGGCATTAATTTCTTTTATGTTAGATATAGCTAGTAAAAATGGTTATGAAGAATACTATTTGCCATATATGGCAAATAGAGATTCATTAATTGGAACTGGAAATTTACCTAAATTTGAAGAGGATTTATTTAAAACCTCAGATAACTTATATTTAATACCTACAGCAGAGGTTCCATTAACAAATATTTACAGAGATGTTTTAATAAATGAAGACCAATTACCAATCAAATTAACAGCTCATACGCCTTGTTTTAGATCAGAGGCAGGGAGTTACGGTAGGGACACCAAGGGTCTAATTAGACAACATCAATTCGAAAAAATTGAGTTATTTAAAATATCAAACCCTGAAACATCAATGGCAGAGTTAGAAGGTTTATTAGCAAATGCTGAGGAAATACTTCAACTCCTTGAGCTTCCATATCAAGTTATTCAGTTGTGTGCTGGAGATATCGGTTTTTCTTCATGCAAAACCTTTGATATTGAGGTCTGGATGCCAAGTCAAAATAAATATAGAGAAATTTCTTCCTGTTCAAACTTTAGTGATTTCCAAGCAAGAAGATCTAATATAAAAATTAAATCTAGTGAAGGTAAGTATTTTGCCCATACAATAAATGGCTCAGGCTTAGCGGTGGGAAGAACATTAATAGCTCTCTTGGAAAATGGTTATGAAGGATCTAGCACAATTAAGCTTCCAAAAGTTTTAGAATCATATTTTGGCTCCTCAAAAATAGAAGTTTAGTATTAATTTTTTACATAAAATTAACATAACTTTGACAATAATATCTTGAGTATTTTTTTATAAATGTACATAATGGAGATATAACAATTTAACGGGGATTTATCTTATGAATATTAATAAATTCATTTCTCGCCTTACTGTATTTACTTTTTTAATTATTTCAACTTCACTTTCTGCTAACACTACATCTAGTATTAAAGGTAAAGTTGTAAATATTGATGGCTCAGAAGTTTCTGGGGCTGTCGTTGAAGTAGTTTATACACCAACTGGCACTTCAAGGTCTGTTGATTCAGATTCTAACGGACAATTTAACCTATCAAATCTTCAGGTTGGTGGTCCATATACTATATCAGCATCTTCAGCTTCAGGCAGTGCCTCTGTTGATGGTGTTTTTTTAAACCTAGGTAAAACAACTAATGTAACCTTAGCATTAGTCTCAATGAGTGATATTGATGAGGTTGTTGTAACCGCAGAACAGTTAACTAAAGTAGCTGTTGCAACTGGTCCAGCAGCTATTTTTGGAGCAGAGGAGCTTGCATCTGCAGCTGCTTACGATAGAGATTTAAAAGAAGTGCTTCAAACCAATCCAAGATTATATATTGATGATGGTTATCAAAAAGGTCTTCAATGTAACGGGCAAAGCCCAAGATATAACAGTTTGACTGTTGATGGTATAGCATTGAATGATGGTTTTGGATTAAATAACAATGGTTACCCATCTGAGAGAATGCCTTTTTCATATGATGCAATAAAACAGGTAGCAGCTGAGTTTGCTCCATTTGATGTGACATATGGTGGGTTTTCATCTTGTGTTATCAATGCAGTAACTAAATCTGGTTCTAATGAATTTAAAGGAAATGTATTTTATGAAATGGCTAATGATGAACTTCAAGGAGACGAAATTGAAGGTACTAAAGTTAAATTAGTTCCTTACGACGAAGCTAAATATGGTTTCACATTAGGCGGTCCAATAATACAAGACAAGCTTTACTTTTTTACATCTTATGAAAGGTATGATGATCAAGATACTAATGATTTTGGATACCTTGGTTCAGGTCTACCAGTTGAGCAGGATTTCTTAACTGAAGCAATGTACAATCAAATTTTAACTGCATCTAAAGATTTATATGGCTTTGATCCTGGAGGCCTTGCATCAGCTCTTGATAGTAAATCTGATAAATTGCTTGTTAAATTCGATTATTATATTAATGATAAAACAAGGGCTGTATATACTTTTAATTATAGTGATGGATTTAGAAATTCACCATCTGATGCATCCCCTGGTGAGTTTGAGTTTGATAAGCATTTCTATACAAAAGGTAATGAGTTAATTGCACATATGTTTAAGCTTTTCTCTTCAATTGGAGATATTAATACAGAATTACGAGTTGGTTATCGTGAACTAGATAATTCTCAAATTGGTAGAGGTGGAAACTTTGGAGATTTTCAAATTGATGTTTATAATTCTGATAATGGAGAGGAAGGAACTGTGTATCTGGGTGGTTCCGACGATTCAAGACAGGCTAATAAGCTAGATTATGATAATTTAACATTAGCTTTCATAGGAGACTATCAACTTAATGACCAATTTATAACATTTGGCGTTGAATATGAAAAACAAAATATATTCAACATGTTTGTTCAACACAGTCTAGGTGGTGAATGGGATTTTTATAATGATTTCGACCGTGAAACTGGTGCTTTTATAGAATCTGGACTTGATAAATTTTTAGCTGGTAATGCAAGGGTTTATTATGGGAATGCTCCTTCTTTAGATCCAAGTGATGCAGGTGCTGATTGGTCTTATGACGTAACTACTTTATTTGCTCAAAGTGAATATCAGGTATCTGATAAATTAGAAGTTACTTATGGGCTAAGGTATGAAAAGTATGGCGTATCTGGCTCACCTGCATTGAATCAAAATTTTGTTGATGCTTATGGTTATGCTAATACATCTACATATGATGGCGCAGACATTCTGATGCCAAGATTATCATTTACATATAATCTTAATGATACTACTGAAATATATGGTGGTTACGGTACTTTTTCAGGAGGCAATCCAAATGTTTGGTATTCAAACATGTTCTCTAATGATGGAGTAACAGCAGTTCAATTAAATAGTAGAGGTGTATCTGCATTTTCTGATCCTATGTGTGATGGAAGAACTGGAGAGCCCTCTAATGCTGGTCCTGGATATGCTGTTCCATGTAGTTTGGTTAATGCAGTTCAAAATGGTTCTGCAGATGGCGATACCAATACAATTGCAAGAGATTTTGAGATACCTACAGTTAATAAATTTGCTATAGGTTTAATAAAGTATCTTGAATTTGGACCTCTTGAGGGAGCAGCTTTAAATATTGATTATATTACTGCTAAATCTCAAGATGCTGCTGTTGTAAGAGACATAGCAGTTACAAAAACAGGTGAGGTTGATCATGCTGGAGTTCCATACTACAACTGTTCTAATAGTGCTAGAGGATTCTCTTGTTTCGGACCCTTTGATTTTGAATTAGGTAATGCTAATGATGAGGGTGAAAGTGAATCTTGGTCAGTTTCTATTAGTAAGTATTTTGATGATTTAAATCTTTACATGTCTTTAGGCTATGCTCAAATTGAAACAAAGGATGTCATGCCAATGACATCTTCGGTAGCATTTAGTAACTATGTAGGAATGGCTACACTAGATAGAAATGATCCTGGTGTCGCAATATCTAATTATAATATACCTAGAAGATTTACAGGAACACTTAGATGGTCTCCAAACTTATTTGGTGGTCTTGATACTAGAATATCTTTATATTGGAATCATAATGAAGGACGAGCCTATTCATATATCATGGATGGTAGTCCATGGGGAGGTACACCAGGCTTTGTAGATAATTACTTGCTTTATGTTCCAACTGGGCCAAATGATCCAAGTGCAACTTTTGCTGCAGGATTTGATGTTAATGCATTTTTTGGTTGGGCTGATTCTAAGGGTCTAGAAAGAGGTGCT
>Ga0255759_10005163_pt1 | contig 11182 bp, 9 predicted proteins | sample 101ome_20_FD_179959 | JGI IMG/M metagenome (GOLD analysis project Ga0255759, IMG submission 179959) | Coastal salt marsh microbial communities from the Groves Creek Marsh, Skidaway Island, Georgia - 101404AT metaG (version 2) | ecosystem: Environmental > Aquatic > Marine > Intertidal zone > Salt...
TGTTGGTAGAGAAGCTGAATTAAGGGTACAATTAGCTCAAATTTTCAAAGTTGCAGAAAATCCTAATCGAAAGCTTGGTAAAATTAGTGCCAAAAAACAATTAGATTTACTTAAAAAATTAGATGACTTATTAGGAACTTGAAAGTTTAAATTCATCAATAGGTCTACCCAACCCAATGTCAAATTTTCTATACATTTCGAAAGGGATAGTGCCTCGAGTATCTATTAATGGTATTTTTATGTCTAATCTCCTTATGAGTTTTTCATAGTCAATGTTTGAGTGAGGGGTAATAATTACAATTATATCTGAAAATTTTTCAATTTCTTCTAATGATTTAAAATTTAAATTGATGTTTTTTTCAATATACTCATCATGAATTAATACCTCTCCCCCTAAATTATTTATTTTTTCACAAATAATTTTTGCAGGGCTATTTCTAGAATCACTAATATTTGGTTTATATGAATATCCTAATATCCCAATATTTGCACCATTAATTGATTTATTAACTCTGCTCAATCCCAATTTAATTAAATTCACTGTATGATCTCTCATACTATCATTAACTTCAGAAGAAAGGTTTATGAATTTAGTATTGAAGTAATATTTTTTAGCAATATGCGACATATAATAAGGGTCCACAGGTATACAATGACCTCCGAGTCCAGGACCAGGATAATGTGGTAAAAATCCAAAGGGTTTAGTTGACGCTAAATTAACAACCTCAAACATATCAATTTGTAATTTTTCAGCTAATAATGATAATTCATTCACAAGGGCTATATTTACCTGTCTGAAGATATTTTCAAATAATTTTGTAAATTCAGCTACTCTTGCACTTGATGCTCTAAAAATATTAATGCCCAAATATTCATTATATATTTTCTGAGTAACCGCAAATGCGTTATCATTACTGGTTCCAACCAATTTTGGTATGTTAGTCACATTAAAATTTTTATTTCCGGGATCAATCCTTTCTGGACTATAAACTAAGGCATAATCACTATCCTCCATTAAATCCATACTTTTTAGTATATCATTTAAATCAACATCTGTAGTTGATGGATATGTGGTAGACTCCAAGACAATAATATGTGGTGATTTTTTTCTTTTTATTATGACTCCTATGTTTCTAATTACTTCGTATATTGCATCTAAATTAGGAACTCCATGAAGATTTACTGGGGTAGGCAATGCGATGAATGATATGTCCGAATTAAAAATTGTAAATTCATAATCATCAGATAAATTTTCTTTCTTTAATATTAATTCTTCAATCTCACTATTTTCGACATCATCAATATAAGATAATTTGTTTTTTAATTTGGTTAATTTTGTATCATCAATATCAAACCCTATTGTATCTTTTTTTATTTTCATCAAATTAACAAACAAAGGTAATCCAACATAACCTAAACCAAAAATTGAAATTTTTATTTCCTTATTTTCTAATTTTTCTTTAAAATAAACTTCCATAATAATATAATAATCCACTTAAAAATAAACATATACATTATGTTTATCTTAATTTCCATCAATAACTTTACTAAATATCTAATGATAATGTTTATAGCAATATTCTATAGGCCCATGGTGTAGCGGCAATCATAATGGATTCTGGTTCCATTGACCTCGGTTCAAATCCGGGTGGGCCTGTATTATTTTCAACTATTACCTTTTACTGTTAAACATAGATTTTCATCTAAAATATTTTTTTATTTTTAGAATATATTTTGGATTAATATTTAAAATTTTCATAACGAACAAAATGTCATCAAGTTCCAAAGGTTTTATGATAATGAATATTACTATCAGTGCGAATATATGTATTATTTGGTAGTATAATATTTCTAATGAGAAATTATAAGGTGTGATTAATATTACAAATATATATAATACTCCAAATAATAATATACGCATAACTGAACCAGATAATTCAATTTTTCTTCCAAGTAACAAATATTGTAAAATTAGTCCTATAATTTTTTGAAACAATATTGCATAGCCAAATCCAATTACCCCTACTCTAATAAAAAGTAATATGCCTATTATTTTAGATAACGCTCCTACAAATCCTATAATTATCATTTTTTTGCGATCTCCAACTGAAGAAAAAACATTATTTAGAATTGAATTAGGTATCGTAAATACCGCACTTAATAGCAAAATAAAAAATAATTCAGAATATTCTAAATATAATTCTGATAAAATCAATAAAATTATGGTTTCCCTTTGATAAATAATAGTAAAAAAATACACAATACTAACAAATATTCCAATTCTAAATATACGGTTAATTTTTTCATAAAATATTTCCTCAGTATCTCTCTTAACTATCACCGCAAATAATGGTAAAATCCCCACTATTATGTTTAATATCAATTGTTGAAATATAATTATAAATTTTGATATCCAATAATATCCTGCAGTTTCTCCTGATGCTAAAAATTCATATATTAAAAATTTATCAATTTCATTTGTTAGGTAATTAAAAATTGAAAGCATAAATATGGGTGCACCAAATTTTATAATATTTATAGTTTCACTTATCCTAATTTTAGAATTAAAAACTAAAACATATAATTCTTTAATAAAAATTAGTGTTGATCCTAAAAAAGATAATATCCATGCTATTAAAACCATCAAAATATCTTGGTAATAAATTAAGAATGAGGCAACTAATACCGAGTTTAGAATTGAATATATCGTTCTGATGATTATTTCTTTATGATTTTCTATTTTTGAATTAGACACTACACAAAATATTTCAAAAAAGAATGATATAATTACCATGGATACATATAAAATCATATTCATCAATGATAACCCAACATAATAACTTGAAAACACAGAAATAATTATCACAAAAGGTAACATTATAACACCTATTGAAAAACCAATATCATTAATTTGGTTATAACTTAATTCTCGTATTTGACTTTGTTGAACCAATGAATAAGATGTCCCCAATAAAGCTATTTTAATTATGAGCAATTGTGCTGTAGCGAGTATTATCATTTTATCTTGGATTTCAAAAGATATATTTCTTGATATATATAACACATACAGGACCGAAAATGAAGTAGTTAAGATCGTTCTCCAAATACCCGTAAGTAAAAATTTACGGTATCTATTGGACAAAATCTCCTCATTACCCACAATATCATAAAATGTCCATTATATATAAGCACTGTTGATTAATCAATAATAATATAAAACCCAAATTTGTCGTATTTAATTAAAATATAATACATGATTAAAATAGTTTATATTTTATCACAAAATAGTTTGATCGTGAAACTACTTATTTATGGTGACTCTAGCCTTCCACATCTTAAAATATGGGTAAAAAAATTAAGTAAAAAAATAGATCAAATTGTAGTTATAGATCGTACTAATAAAATGAGTGTCACGGATAATGTTATCAAATATTACGATGATTTAAACATAAAATTAATTTTTGGTATATATCAACCAAATTATTTGCACAAAATTAAAAACAGACTTAAAAGAATCTTTAATTCGCATAGTTTCCCTTATTACTCTAATAGGGCAAAAATTTTAGATAAATTGATTAATATTGAGGAACCAGATATTTTTCATATTCATTCTTTATTCGATAGATCTATATTATTTTTGAATAAAAGTCCTGATGTTTTAACAATATATGGGTCTGAAACATCAGATCAAAATTTTTTAAGTATCTTCAGTGATGACATAATTTCTAATTTAAACAACATTAAATTTATTCAATCGACCTCCTATACAATCTTAAAACAATTTTCTCATATTTTCAAATTTTCTCCATCAAAAACAAGAATATATCCTTGGGGGGTAGATAATGAATTATTTAGTATAGATAACTATGATGAAAATAAATGTGAAAAGATAAAGAGTAAATATAAAATTCCAAAAAACGATCTAATTCTTATATCAAATAGGGGCGTTTCTGACACATATAATATCAAACTTCAAATTGAAATTTTCAAAAATTTATATTTAACAAATTTAACAATTATCATTATCGCTGGTTTCACAAATCAAGAACTCATTGAACAATATAAATCAATCTTTGATAATAATAATTTCCTTGCTAATATAATTTTTATTGATAAAATACTCACGCAAGAGGAATTAGCTGATTTATTATATATTTCTAATTATCTAATAAGCATTCCTAATTCAGATAATATGGCTAGTTCTATAATAGAAGGTATCTTTATGAATACTTACCCAATTTTATTTTCAAATGATGCCTACCTTGAATATCTTCCAAATGATAAAGTATTTTATATAAAAAAGGAAACTGATATTCATTCTATTTCTAAACAAATCCAAGATTTATTATCGATACACAAACCCAAATTGGATATTGCTTTTGTTTCTCATTTAAAATCAATCTTTAATTGGTCAAATGCTATCTCAAATCAATATAATGTTTATGAAGAGGTGTTCTCAAAATAATCCATTATGTTTTTTAAAATGAAGTTTTGATCTTTTCTTTTTAACATTGGATGCATTGGTAATGATAATATTCTATCACTAATGTTTTCTGTTACTGGAAGATCTATATCATAATTTAGAATATTTTTATAAAAATATGTTTTATGAACAGGTTCAAAATATATTTTGCTAAATATTGATTTTGTTCCAAGATAATTCATCAATCCATCTCTTATATTCTTATTTTCCAATAAGATCGAATACAATTGGAAAACATGATTTCCTTTCAAGCCCACATTTTGCACTTTTAAATTTTCAATTTTGGAAAGTTCTTTATTATAATTATTTGCAATATCCCTTCTCATTTTGATAATTTTATCAACTTTTTTGAGTTGACTCAATCCTAGTGCAGCGTTCATTGAGGGCATTCTATAATTATATCCTAATGATACATAGGAATTCGATTTATTATCACCAAAGTAGTTCTTTGTTTGTCTGCCATGTGATCTAATTTTTTCTAATTTTTCAATTAATTTGGTATCATTTGATAATACTGCGCCACCTTCTCCAGTTGTTATTATTTTATTTTGGCAAAAACTCAAAAATGAGGCGTTACCAAATGTCCCTAATTTTTTATTTCCTATCATTGCCCCAAAGCCTTCTGCATTATCCTCAATTAAAATTAAATTATGATCTTCTGCAATTTCACTTAACGCCCTGATATCTGCACTACCTCCCGCATAATGTACTGGTACGATTGCCTTAGTTTTACTATTTATATTTTCTAATACCAAATTAGGATCCAATCCATAATTTTCTTTTTCTATATCCACAAAAACAGGTTTTGCACCAGTATGAAGTACGCAATTTGCAGTTGATATAAATGTGAATGATGGAACTATAACTTCATCTTTATTTTTAATATTATAAGCTTCTAATATTGAAGTTTGTGCAGAAGTACCTGAATTCATGACTAAACAATGTTTTACATCAAAATATTTTGCTAATTCATTTTCAAATTCTTTAATGATACCTCCGATAGCCCAATTAGCTCCACTCTTAATTATTTTATCGACTGCTTTTATATCATTCTTATCCCAGTATATTTCAAAAAGAGGTATTTTCCAATCCAAATTGATTCCTCCTTATGTTTCATCACGGATTAATGCCAAGATCTTATTTTTATTCAATATCAGTCTCCTATCACTTGAATCATACTTTATTTCTTTAGCAAAATCAAACCCTAACCGTTTAACTCTATTTACATTTTCTTTTTCATTGATATCATCAAAAAAACTTAATTTAACATACATTTCATGATTTTCCATTAAATTTAATAATTCAGATTTATTTAACAGCTCTTCATTCATTTTTTCTCCAACAGATTTTCCTATAATCTTGAAATTATTCTCATCTTCGTTATTTGCCAACAAAAAAGCCTTTGCTAAATTTATGATTTCGACAGAATTCATTTTTAAAATAAAAATTTCACCATTCTCCGCAAATAAAATTGTCTTTAAAATTAATTTTACACTATTAGGGATCGACATTATAAATCTAGTCATATTTATATCTGTTAAAGGGATTTTTTGTTTTAGTGATAATGATGATTTCCAAATTTCTAATACCGATCCTCTCGAAGAAAGTACATTCCCAAACCTAACAATCCCAAAATTTGTGTATATATCGTCTTTATTACTATATGCTGCAACTAATCTTTCTGCAGCCAATTTAGTACCTCCCATCATATTGGTTGGGTTTACTGCCTTGTCCGTTGAAATTAGAATAAATTTTTCAACATCATTTATAATTGCACTTTCAATTAAATTCTGTGTTCCAATTATGTTCGTTTTTACTGCTTCATATGGATTTAATTCACAAATCACCACATGTTTCAAAGCAGCAGCATGAATAATGACATCTACTTTTTTCGTAATTTCAATCATTTTATCTCTATCTCTAATATCACATAAATTAATTGATACATTGTTTTTGGGTTTATATAGTTTTTTTATAGAATGTAATTCAGTCTCTCTATTATCAATTCCAATAATACTTACGTTTTCCATATCTGCGAGTTGTTTTAACAATTCACTTCCTATACTCCCTAAGCACCCTGTAATTAAAATTTTTTTATTTAATAAATATTGATGTATTTCATCCATTCTTATAATTTTTAAATGATGATAATATAAAACATGACATATTTAGAAATTATTTTATTCTTTATTTCTTAACTTTTTTGTCACAAATAATAATAATTTAACCAAACTACTATTCTCATATGATTTATAATCTTCAAACTTTTTTACAGGTAAATTTAATATATTCTCAAAATCTTTCATTGTCAGCCCCATTTTTTTTAAAACAAATTCATAATCATTTTCCAATAAAATTTTATCTGGATAAGGGTCATTTTGTAATTCAATTAATGCATCATTTCTTGTTTTATTCCCATTACATATCAAAGTTGATAAATGGGCTCTTCTTTTATCATATCCAAACTTCGTTGGTAGAATATATCCTTGGTAAAACCTTGTATACACTGACTCGTAATGTTTACCACCATAAGGCCTCCATTTTAATTTATTCATTATTGTTTTCATTGCTTCATCTTTATCATAAACAATATAGTTTAGTGGAAATATTGTTTTTATTCTCCTAATTCTCTTTAGGTAAATATTAAATATCAAACTTTTATGAGGAAATTTTTTTAATCCACCATTACCATGCATTGAATTAATATCCTTAATATACCGCCAATCATTGTGCCCTTTTGACCATGCCCTCGGCATGATCCCTTCATTCGCAAAATTATAACCCGAAAAAATATGCTTTATTTTATTTTTTATTGCTATTTTATTTATTACTGCACTTATCGCATGATCTGTAGGTATTTCTGAATCTGGTGTTGATGCCTTAAGGAAAGCTACTTGCAATTTCTTAAATTCATTCCAATCAAGAACCTCTGTGTATAAATCAATATCTAAAATCTCTAATGTATTTTTTATATTATCTACTGCTAATTCTGAATTCCATCCATTATCCATATGAATCGCCAATGGGTTCAACCCCAATTTTTTCACTAAATATGCGGTATAAGTGCTGTCTACCCCCCCACTTACTCCGATTAAACAATCATATTTCGATTTATTTTTAGATTTTATTTTTTCACATATACGTTCTAATTCACCTTTTTTTGTTCCTAATTCAATTTTTTTAGCATTTTGAAACCAATTTTTGCAATGGTTACACGTACCATTTATATCAAATTTTATATCTGGATCTGATGTATCCATAACACAATAGTTGCAAATTTTATACATATTTTCATTAAAGAATCATTTTTTCTAAAGTTTTTCTTTTCAACTTCTTTATTTCATTTGTTTTTCTAATTCATCATGATCAATATAATTTATTAATACGGCTCTATTTGGTCCGAAAAATATAAATTTTGATCCAGCTGCAACCGCAGAAGCCCCTGCTTCAAAACCATCCCTCAAATCTTTCATTGATCCTGCTCCCCCTAATGCGACTACTGGAATTTTCACCTCATTCGAAATCGTCCTTATTAAATTTAAATCATAACCATTAAATGTCCCCTCTCTATCTATGAAGTTTAATATAATTTCTCCAACTCCAATTTTCTCCATTTTTTTTGCAAATGATATTGGTGTATCATTTATTTTAATTTTGCCATGATTAAGATAAACAAATTGTTTTCCAAAAAAATTACTCTTTATATCTATACTAATAACTATACTTTGCGATCCAATTAATTTTATCAGTTTTTGTAATAATTTTTCATCAAGTGAATTAGTATTTAAAATAATTTTTTCGGCCCCCAATTTTATAATTTTTATTGCTTGTTCCACGGATTTTATTCCTCCACCATAACCAAATGGCATGAAACATTCGTTAGCCAAATCTTGGATAAATTCATAATTAATCTTATTTTTCTTTCTTGTAATATCTAATACTATTAATTCGTCAACTTCCTTCTCATTAAAAATTTTTACTGCATTAATTGGATCACCTATATATCTTGGATTTTTAAATTTTATAGTTTTAACCAAATCACCGTCATTTATTAGTAGTACTGGTATTACTCTCTTTCTTAACATATTTATATTTCTCCAAAATTTTTATAAATTTGTAACCCAAACTTATGACTTTTTTCAGGATGAAATTGAACTCCGATTATGTTATTTTTTTGAACAGCGGATGTAAAATCAATTCCATAATTTGTTTCCATCAGTATATCATTTTTATCCTCACATTTTACATAATAGGAATGTACAAAATAAAAACGACAATCAAATGGCATTTTATTGGTAATGCTATGTTTTTTAATAATATTTACATCATTCCAACCCATATGGGGGATTTTAAGTTTCTCTAATTCAAATTTTATGGTTTTTCCTTTAATCCATCCTAGACCATTTTTCATTCCTTCCTCGCTCTCATTCATTAGTAGTTGCATTCCTAAACAAACTCCTAAAACAGGGATTTTTTCATCTAATACTTTTTGATCAAGTAATTCTCTTAAATTTAATTCATCAATTTTATTCATCGCATTATCAAATGCCCCAACCCCTGGTAAAATTATTTTTTTTGCATTCTTTATTTTAGTTTCGTCCGCTGAAATTTTTGTTTTAATTCCTGCTTTTTTACACATATTTTTTATGGAGCCCACATTCCCCATATCTAAATTAATTATTATAATTTCATCCTCTACGCTCATAAACTACTTTTCAAAAATTAAATTATTAACTTTTGCCCATTCAATAGTTAAAACTAATTTAAATTTTGATCAACTTCCACTTTTTTTAACATATCTTATCAAATGCATTTTTTAAATTATGTTTATAATTATCTAATACTAAATTTTTTCTTGCCCACTCAATATTGCTTTTGTTATCTTTATCAAATAACACCTTTTTCTCTTTTAGTATCTTTTCCCTTAAGTCCATAAAATCTTTATAAACCAACATCATAGGCTGCAAATATGTTAGTAAATTATATTGCTCAGGTGTAACAAAAGGAGTTATTCCACTATGTACATACATATGTACTTTTTGTGCACTCTTGAACCCCAGTGCAGGGTGTGATTTAAATCCTAATAATCCTACATGTGTCCGAGATAATTCTTCATAACATTTCATATGGGATAGAAATCCTTTGCTTAAAAGATGATTGTCATTCTTTAAATTATCATCACCTAAGACCATTAATTTTCCTATTTTCCCATCCTCAAATATATTCCTTAGACCTTTTGTATTCCGATAAGCTCTTTGTTTTGATATAGACATATCTCTTCCTACAAATGATGAATATAAATCATCTTCATATTTTCTTTTCATATTAATACTTTTTACCTCATCCAAAGTAGGCATATTGGGAAAATAGAATACATTTTTTGCACCATCTAATTCATGTTTTTTTTTAATTTGATTTGAAGAAGCCACAATTACTGCATTTTGCTGGATTTGTTTTTGCCATTTTGGTATTTTTTGTTTTAAATAATTTAATGATAAAAAACTTTTAATCCCACCTTTCATTCCACTCGAAAAATTGACTCTAAAATATTTAATTTGTTCCGTCCAATACTCATGATCATCCATGATAAGTAAATTAGGTTTAATTTGGTATATCATTTTGGCAAATAAAATATCATGAGCATAAATTATATCCGGATCTATATCTTCTATAACTTCCCTAAGATTATTCAAAAAATTTTTATTTAATATTCCTGATCTATGTATCCCCCGTATTTTTATTGTTTGAATTTTTGAAAAATAAGATTTAGGTAAAGCTTTATCATGAGTATCAATTCCTAAAAATTCAACATCATATCCCATATTTGATGCAATCTGAGCAACTCTCTCATTTCTTGGATCTCTTAATCCATCTCGAAATGCCAATATTTTCATTTATATATCATCATTAAATATCTTAGATTATAAATAATTTATTTTAACCTTAGTAACTTTGTTTTTAAATTTAATTTTTGAGTCTTTTTTACATGTCTTCTTATATCATACGGATATTTTTCACTCTTTGAAAAAAAATATCCCCATAACAACCTAAAAGATCTTTTCAATTTTAGTTTGAAACATTGTTGTAATGCTCTATATAAAACGTAAATTGGAATATATCCTATTTCTTTCATTTGGATGCCATATCTTTTCCAATCGACAATTTCCAATGATTTTCTTTTCGTACTCATTTTCGCATCATAAATTGTTCTTGTCTCATAACCTTTACTCAATGCATAATAAATTGGGTATGATTCCCATGCATAGTACTTTGTTGGTAACACATAACCTAATTCTGCCCAAAATTCCCATTTGATTAATCTTCCAGATCCTCTTACTGCTGTTTTGGCAGCTTTTGTTCCATCAATAATTCCTGCAGCCATTACTAATCTGTTATTAATTTCAAATTCATTTAATAATAAATCAATATAATTCTTGGTTATTATCGTGTCTCCACCTAAAATCATTAAAAAATCGATTTTTTGATGTTTCTCCCTAATATAATTAAAACCCGTGTTATGTGTTTCTGCTAATTCAGGTCTCCCTAATGCAGAATAACCCCTATTTTTTTTAGATATATAATCTATAGATAATTTCTTCAGTATTTCAATTGTTTTATCAGATGATCCATCATCTACTACAATTATGTTAAATTTGTACCTACTTTGATTTGCAGCTATTTCATTCATATTAATAATTA
>Ga0255759_10005168_pt1 | contig 11178 bp, 7 predicted proteins | sample 101ome_20_FD_179959 | JGI IMG/M metagenome (GOLD analysis project Ga0255759, IMG submission 179959) | Coastal salt marsh microbial communities from the Groves Creek Marsh, Skidaway Island, Georgia - 101404AT metaG (version 2) | ecosystem: Environmental > Aquatic > Marine > Intertidal zone > Salt...
ATCAATATTGTTATTTGTGAATTTGGGTCCGACCGGTTTCCATAATTCTTGTTTTCCGTCAAAATCAGATAAATATTTGGTTAAATCAATATATGTATAACTGTCTTGTATAGGTATTTTATCAAGGATTTCCTTATCGTCAATACCTAAATTGGTTAATAATTGTCCTAGCATAACATGTGTAAATGGGATTTTATTATCACGTGTAATAGAAGTATATATTTGAAATAATGTTGCGTCGCTATCTACTTTCGAAAAAAGATACAATTCTGGATACGAAATTACATTTTTGCCAATTTCTGTTATAATTTTCTTTTTAATAGTTCGTATTGTATCATCTGTATAAATTTGTTGTGACGAAAACACCACCTCAATATTCTTTAGATTGATATTTACTATCTCATCTTCGCTAAAGATTTCATTTAAATTGAAAGGTTGATTGCTATTGGCAAAAAGAATGATCTTATTTTCACTGCCACTATAATCAAGATAATGTATTTTGAATATTTGTTCTGATGGAATTTTTATATTACTAGTAGCAGAACTAGAATTTTCCATTTATATACAATGTGGTTATAATTTAAATTGTGATATTACATTTGTATTATTTGTTTTGTAAATAATATTTTCTACAAATAAAATATTATGAAAATCGCTCTATTAATCGGAATAAATTATAAAGGAATCGAAGGTAGTGAATTAACAGGTTGCATAGATGATATTTTTCGTATGCGTGATATGTTAATAAACGAGATGGGATTTGAAACAGAAAATATAACTATGCTACACGAGGATGTAAATGATGATGATTTCATTCCTACAAATGATAATATATTACATCATCTAAATGAATTTATAAACAACAGCAAAGAAACAGATGAGTTATGGTTTCATTATAGCGGACACGGTTCTGTTAGACGAGACCGTTCAAATGATGAATTGACAAACATAGATAGTGTTATGATACCATATGATTTCCAAACGAAAGGTGTAATATTAGATGATGAAATATACGCTATAATAAAAAATGTGAAATGTAATTTGTTCTTGCTATTAGATTGTTGTCATAGTGGAAGTATATGTGATTTACCTTGGTCGTATCATTATGCGAATGATAGTAAGAGTTTATCATTAGTAAATATAAACAACAACGTAATCAATAAACACATTTATGCTCTTAGTGGTTCGGAAGATACCCAATTGAGTATGGAAAAATACAATGTTTTTTTACAAAAGAAGGTAGGTGTATTAACAAACACTTTTCTAATGTTGCTGCATTACTATAATTATAATGTAAATATTAAAGACCTATTTATTGAAATATGTGAATATTTGAAATATAACGAATTCGTTCAAAATCCGGTATTATCGGCATCAAATAACCAAATAGATTATTGTTTCAAATGTAATTAAAGCCATAATAATGTAATATAACATATGTCTAATTCTAGATATCCGTATATTTTATTTTTTCGTCATTATAAATATGCATCAATAGATAATTTTATAGAAAGTAATAAAGATGCGTTTATGTGTTCTTTCCATATAATTAATGATGTGAATGAATTAAATAAACTATATAACCCAAACTATCACATATTGATTACATATGGTAATTATGAAGAATATCAGTATTATATTTTACCTCATATACCATCCCGATTTTGTAAAAGATGGATTCATAAACAAGATATATCGAATATAGAAGAATTCAATAAACACGTAAATTATTGTTATATATCAAACGTCATTGATAACCGAGAAAACACCAGACCTGTATTTTCTATATTCACTACATGTTATAAAAGTTATGAATATATTAACACTGCGTATGAATCTATTAAAAAACAGACATTGAAAGACTGGGAGTGGGTTATTATGGATGACACACCAGAAGACGACCATTTTACATTTCTTAAAAAAACATTGGCAAATGATAATCGTGTTAGATTATATAAAAGAGATAAAAATAGTGGAAACATCGGTAATGTAAAAAATGAAGTTATATCATTGTGTCGTGGTAAATACATATTAGAAATGGACCATGATGATGAAATATTAAAAGATTGTTTATCAGATTCTTTCCATATTTTCGAATCGGACCCAGAAGTTGGTTTCGTATATGGTGATACTATTAATTTATTTCGTAACGGACAAAATGCTAGGTATGGTGAAAATCTTTGTAAAGGTTATAGTGGATATTATAGTGAATGTATAAATAATTATTGGGGATATGTTTATAACACTCCAAATATTAATAATATTACATTAAGTCATTTAACGTGCTTACCGAATCATCCACGTATTTGGAAACGCTCTGTTTTAATGGAATTAGAAAGTTATTCGGAATTTTTGCCAATATGTGATGATTATGAAATCCTCCTTAGGACCTGTTGTAGTAAATATAAAGTCGTAAAAAATAATAAAGCACAATATATTCAATATATGAATGATTCGGGTAATAACTTTTCAACAATTCGAAATGCTGAAATTAATCGTATTGGACCCGTTTACATTAGTCCTATGTTCTATGAAAAGTATGGAGTTCATGATAAAATGAAACAGTTGGATGCTTATGAAAATCCAATTTACATTACACATCATTCTGATATTTGGAAACGAGGACCTGAATATCAACATAAAAGAATGAATTCTAGAATTAACATGGATTATAATAAACAATATTGCATTATTAATGATGCGATTGATAATGATAGATTAAAAGAACTATATAATAATGATAAAAATGATTTCTTATTTTTGAGTAATAAATTGACACTACCAGAAGTATGGAATAAATTAAATTCACTAGGATTTTATAGAATGAAATGCTATAGTTATAAAGATTGTACTGAAGAAGAATTAGTAAATTTTTTTCATATGATGTATAAAAATGATCACTGTGATTATGAAATTATTACAAATAACATTGAAGAAATAACATCATCAAACCAACGAATATTTATTATTCATAATAATAAAAACGGTAGAGTTGAAAAATATATTAATGATATTATAAGATTATACGACAATCAAGAATATATTTTTATAAAAAATAAGGAAATGCTATATAATATGAATTATAATAATAAAGATATACTATTTATACAAAATTTATTATATTGCGATATTCAAATTAATGACATTATTAGTATTCATGATAAATATAAATTCAGTTTATTTATTAGTATACATGATTTTATTTGGCTTTGTCAAGAACAACATCAATATACTAACGATATACCTTCAGCCTATTTAAACAATAATATCAATATATCGCAAGATATAACTAATTTATTGTTATTAGCTGATAAAGTAATAATGAATTCACAATTTACATATGACATTTATTCAAGGTATTTTGACACATCTAATTTTATAATGTGCTATCCTAATGACTATAATCTTCAATTTGGAATTAAAAATATACCTGAAATACAAAATAAATGTGTAAATATTGGTGTGTTCTCCCCACTATGTAAATTTAAAGGTGAAAGATACGTGAATTATTTAAAAAGCAAATATGAGTGTGACACCATTCAATTTCAAATTGTAGGACATAATATTCCATATTATAACGAGAACGAATTTTATGATTTTATAAGGAAATATAATATTAACGGATTTTTACTACTGAATGAATGGGGAGAAACTTATGGATATTTACTTACAAAAATAATAAATTCTGGATTACCGCTATTATATAATAACTTTGGTGCCGTTAAAGAAAGATTATCTGGAAAGCAAGAAAATATGGAACATTATTTTAAGGTATATGATAACGAATATAATGGTGATGTAAATATAGATTATACCATACTAGAAAGTCAATTTAATAAATATATTGAATACATAAATAACAATGCTGGAACAGTTGGAGTCATGAATGAAGATATGACAATACAAACAAGACCTGTATATAATGAACTGTTTTTACCTATCGCAAATGTATATCAAAAACGGGAAATACCCAGTAAGAAAAATAATTACACGATAAGTAATAATTATTATTTAGTTGATTATTATCACTTTGATAGAGGAATAAATTTTTTAACATATCCAATAAATAATTGCCCTATTAGTAAAGTAATAAGTGAAAATAACGTGTGGGAATCTCATATGCATAAAATATTTGAAAAATATATTAGTAAAGATAGTATTGTATTAGAAGGTGGATGTCATATAGGTACTCATACTTTAAAATTAGCTTTATTAAGTAAACGCGTATTAGCATTTGAACCTATGATTAAAAGTAATGCTATATTACAAGAAAATTTAAAAATAAATAATATAAATAATGTAACTGTATATGGAGATGGATTATCTAATAAATTAGATGTTGCTTATTTTGAATGGATAGGACAAAATAATCCAGGTGCTTCTGGATTATCTAATAATCCAATGGGGGTACCAAATTATGAACGTAAAATCAATAAATCTGAATTTCCAGTAAATTTAATAACTATTGATTCTTTACAGTTAGAAAAATTAGATTTTATTAAATTAGATGTAGAAGGATATGAATTAAATGTTATTGAGGGAGCTATAAACACTATTAAAAAATGTAATCCTATTATTACTTTGGAAATATGGAAAAATCATTTTGGAGAATATTCATTAGAACACGCTAAAAATCATTTTAAAATATTGATTAATAATGGATATGCTATTGAACATATAAAAGGACCAGATTTTATATTCTTACCACCAACAACACCTAGTAATAAAGAACAGTGGACGTTTTATTGTTCTTTGAATTTTAAAAAGGAAACGATTCAAACATACATTGATAATTTAAATTTCATTTATCCAGACCTTTTTATTTACTTAACTAATAATAGAGATGATCTATTGGTAAATAAACCTAACAAAGTAACATTTGTATATGAAGTATTTGATAGTGAGTTAATAAATAAATTATCAAATACTGAATTTAGTTTTATTAATACAGAACCATTAAATCTCAAATTTAGATTAGATAATATTATAAAGATTTTTACTACATATCCTAATTGGAAATATTATGACTATAGTAAGAGTAACTTGAAAATATTAGAAGAAAATAAAATTAACATTCAAGACAAAACGTATTTACCATACACTTGTGGAAAAGATGAATTATCAACCCTTATTAATTTTAACGCTCAAACAAAAAAAGATTATGACTTTGGTATTATTTGTGGTGCGGCTTCAAGTAAATATAATAAAGTATTACATCCACGACGAAAACGTATAGTAGATTATATTACTACATACTTTAAAGTAAATCAAATTACTGGATGGGAAAATGACCGTGATAATGAATTAGCTAAATGTAAATTTATATTAAATATTCATGCTGATTATAATTATGAACCAATAAATATTTTTGAACACATTCGTTGTGATAGATTATTAGAAGCAGGATTTAACGTATTGTCAGAAACAAGTTATAAATTGGACGAACAATTTGTTAATAAATACCCCAACTTAAAGCAAATTGACTATGAAGATTTTTTTAATGTTGATAAAATTAACCATTATATTGATATATATCCTTCTAATAATTATAATTTTTCTCATATTCAACGAAAGATAATAGATTGTTTCATTTTTTATAATGAACTAGATATGCTAACATACCGATTAAATATTTTAAACGAGTTTGTAGATTGTTTTGTATTAGTGGAAGCAACACATACGTTTGTAGGTAAAGAAAAACCACTATTTTATCAAGAAAACAAACACTTATTCGAAAAATTCAATCACAAAATAATACACATTATTGTCGATGATTTTCCACATAAATATCCGGATATAAATATTGGTAAAAACGAACAATGGAATAATGAAAAATTTCAACGAAATTGTATTTCACGAGGAATAGATAAATTAGAACTTAATAATGATGACTTTATTATAATTGCCGATGTAGACGAAATTCCTAATCCAAAAACATTAGAACAAATAAAAAATGACAAGATTATAGTAGATATTAATACAATTGAATTGGATTTTTATTATTATAATTTAAATTGTAAGATGAATCATAAATGGTATCATACCAAAATACTTACATTTAACAAATATAAAGAACTGAATATATGTTGTGAGGATATACGGTTTTATGATTGTCCGATTATTAAAAACGCAGGGTGGCATTTAAGTTATTTTGGAAATGAGAAATTTATAAAAAATAAATTAGAAAATTTTTCTCATCAAGAATACAATAAAGTGGAATTTACTGAAGAAAAAATAATAAGCGAACGAATAAAAAATGGAAAGGATTTATTTGATAGAGAGAATAATAGCATAATATATGTTCCAATTGAAGATAATAACAATTTACCACCAAAATATGATGTATATTTAACTAATTTTTATACAGATAGTATTCAAAATATAGGATTTTTTGTAAGACATTTTTCAGAAAGGGGTACTGAAATTGCTATATATGATTATGCACATTATAACGAATACTTATTAAAAAATAAATCATATATAATATATTTTTCAAATAATGCACAAAAAAAATACGGTTTTCCTGATATAAAAGATACATTTACAAAATTTAATTCTAGATTTGAAATGATACAAATAAATGATATAACTGATATGGAACACATCATTAAGAATTATAAATTAAACTTTTTCTATACATTGACCGGTGGTGACCCTGATATCTATAAGTTTAATAATGAATCCATATGGAATAAATGCAAAACTATTAAACATTGCGTTTTTAATACATTGTTTCCTGAAGGTAACTATACCTTATCTATTGGTAATTACTTAAATTATAAATTCAATACAAGTATTCCAGTATTACCTCATATTGTCGATTTACCTAATATTGATGAGAATTTAAGAGATAAATTAAATATTCCTGAAGGCGCTATTGTAATAGGAAGATATGGAGGGTTTCATCAATTTGATATCTCTATCGCACACAATGCAATAAAACAATTTTTAGATATCAACAAGGATAATAATATTTATTTTTTGTTTATGAATACATTTGAGTTTTATCATCATCAAAATATTATTTATTTGAAAAAAAATACAGATATGATTTACAAAACAAAATTTATAAATACTTGTAACGCAATGATACACGCTAGATCAGACGGTGAAACTTTTGGACTATCTATTGCTGAATTTTCAATAAAAAATAAACCTATTATTACTTCTAGAACAGGTGACTTGGAACATATTTTATTATTAAAAGATAAGGCTGTAATATATAATAATACTGATGAATTAATAAATATTTTTTTAAATATTGAAAAAATAATTTTGCAATATTCAGACTGGAATGCTTACAAAGATTATACACCTGAAAAAGTTATGAAAATATTTGATAATATAATATCAAACTAGAGTCAAATATTAGTTATAATCAAAAACTCATATAGTATGAAAATATACTATATGAATATTACGTCAATTATTTAAAAATTTCCATTAGGACGGTTAGAGTGCTGCATGATTTCATCATTAGACATTTCGCGTGTAGATTGACCTCCACGAACCCATCCATCTAGGGCAGCCTCCTCTACAGTGTAAGAAGCATCTTTTACACGCTCTTCCATCTTATCGTCAGTAGGATATAATTGATACTGGGAGAAAGACTTATCCATAATAGTAGATACACTCTTCTTTCCAGCAACAACTTCACCGTGCTGAAGTTGAGATTCAAGAGCAGGGTCACAGCTACCACGTCCTAGGTAAGGGACAGTAGCAAAAGGACGCTGAAATAATTGTAATTTTTCAAAAGGTGTTGCTTGTTCGGCTTTCATAAACAAAGTGGATTCGTTATCAATGACACTACCATTCAAACCATTACCGTGGGTATTTCCACTAAACATCATAGTAGGTTGTTGGACGGCAAATTTAACATGCTCGTTAGAAGTATTTTCACTGAAAAAACTTGCTAAATTATGATTAGCATATCTAGTATTATGGACGTTATTTTGAGTTTGGTCGGTTTTATCAGAACCAATACGATCGGTATTATTAAACAAATAAGGACTAACTGTGGACATCTTGTATTTATATTATAGATAGAGAATGAATTTCAATATAAGGTAATAATTATTATATTGAAATTATAAAAATTAATAATTAGTATGTCTAGATAAGTTTCTAGCACAAGCAAAGTTATTACCCTCTTTACAAGAAATCATACTACCATAACAAAATTCACTAAATGCTTGTTGGTCGTTAGGAATAGTAGTGCTAGGATTTGAATGAAATGGACGTAACGATTGTTCGAAAACATATTGGTCTCCTAAATCTTTGAATAACTTATCAGCTATATCTGGTTGGTCGGGGTTAGCTTCACTAACCATTTTCTTGGCATTATTCAATATTTTATCATTCACATTTTGGTTAAATGCAGCTGGTGCTGGTTTTTTATTAGGATTATAATCATAATCAGTCATCATAACATTACCAAAAGGGTTGCTGGGTTCAGGTTCAGAAAAAAGGTCATTAGGTATTTCCTCACCTTCTTGTGTTAAATAATCAATTGCTGGGTTCTCAAAGCTCTCTTTTACTTCTTCAACAACCTTTTTTGATTCAACCTTCTTCTGTTCTTTTTGATGATAATGATGAAGGATAAAAATAGAAGCCATAGTAATGAGACCAATGATAAAATGGCGAATTCCTCCGTAAATTACAATACTTATAATGGTTAATATAATTACGGTTCTGGTGATAGAGTTTAATTTTTGTTCGTATGTCATATTTTCAGTAGGAAAGAATTCCATTAAATACTTGGGTGTAAAAAGGACATTAGGGTCTTCTCCCCAAAAAGGAATATACTTTTGTTTTTTATTTTTGTTAGTAGTAATTTCTTTTTCTAGTAAATTGTCTGACATTCTTATATTTAATCGTATATATAATTTAAAATATATTTCCGCTATCAAGATGATATATTACAAATTACTAAATATATCATCAATCCAATATCTTCTTAACACATTTTTCATCAATCTGGAAAGTAGCTTCTTTATCATTATTTGGTATTATTTTAATAACACATTTCGATTTCTCTCCATATAACGGTTCAGTGCAACCTTTTTCCTTTCGTTTTCTGGTTTTTACATCTGTTTTCAACTCTTTAAAAGAAATACTACATCTAGCACGAAAATGTTCGTAACGTTCTCGAACCATTTCATATGTTAATCCGGATTCTTTTCCTAACATTGTGTTTATAAGTTCGTGTAAATCGTACATATACTTTGAAAAGGTTTCGCGTGATTTCATATGTTTCATTCGGAGTGGTAAATGTTTAAAATTTTGAATTAAGTTCTTTCTGCATTTACCGCAAGGTAATACATATTTTAAATTTAATATATAATTACGATAATTGTGTTTATCATTCTTGGTTGGATTTACAGGATAATTGAAGCTTATTGTATGCAAAGTATGCCATAATGCTGGACCCCATACACTGGTTAACATACCGTCTCCGCTGTTATAATCATTTAGTGAATATATCTTCTTATGTTTAATAGTTTTATTTTTACCCATATTAAGTTATAAAATATAGACAAAATATTATTTACTAAATTTAAGGTGATTATTCGTTATTATTTTACAAACTAAAAAGTATGGTTATATTATATAATGCCTGGATTGATTGAAGTGGTAAAGAAAATCGTTAGCCCTTACTATAAATATATAGTAGGAATAATTGCTCTTATTATTTTTGGATACGCAGCTATGTATGGTTATAATAATTATTTCGTAAAGAAAAATGAAAACAAATTTGCCGATGTTCCAAATGCTCCTCGTAGAAATAAAGAGGTTAGTATTATGTTATTCCACGTAGACTGGTGTCCCCATTGTAAAAAAGCCATGCCTGAATGGGAAAACTTCAAAAAACAATATAATAACAAAGAAGTAAATGGATATATAGTAAAATGTTCTGATATTGATTGCACTAGTGAAAACAGTGACGTTCAAAATATGATGAATAAATATAACATTGAATCATATCCTACTGTAAAGATGGTAAAAGATAAGAATACCATTGAATTCGATTCTAAAATTTCCGCTACTACATTAGAGCATTTCGTAAATTCTATGTTAATGGAGTAATTTGTCTTCTTTACTCATTAGATTTATTTCAGTTGATGTGAATATATTTGAAATCACATCAATACCTTTATCTATTAATTTGATTCTTTCATTCATTTCACTTGTAGTGGATATAATATCATATATGGATATTTCGTGAGACTTTATTTTAAAATCATTGGGAATTACATTTTTTTGTTTTGGTAAAAATACAGATATAACTTTTTTAATCAAAACAATAATATAATCAAAAAGTGTGGATTTTTCATTCATCACGTTATCAATATTGGTATTTAAATCACTAGAAATACCTATAACTTCATTAATATTGGCACCATTTTCAATACATTTATCTAATGGATAATTTAATAATAACCCGCCATCACAATAACATTTTGAATCTTTCAAAAGAGGGGAAAATATAATGGGTATGGAACAAGAACTATATACAGCATCTATTATAGTCCAATCTGGATGACTTTTATATGATATATCCACTAATTCAAAATGGGTTATTTCCGCTGTAAATATATGAATTTCAATATTAGTCATTTCATAAAACTCCTTCATGGTAATATGGATTGGTATATCTTTACCTAAAAACAAAGGGGTTAATAATTCTTGTATTGTTTTTTTATCAAATATTCCTCGTTTTTGAAGAGAATCCAATATGGAATATAAATCAAATTTAAAAACATTCTGCCAAGGTCTTTTTATAAGGTAATCATCGAGTGTATTCCAATCGTAATTCAATGCTAATATAACCGCAAATATGGAACCAATCGAAGTTCCGTAAATGGTTTCTATATTTTCTAATTTCCACATATTTCTATTATAACATTCTTTTAACATACCATAAAAAGAAAATCCGGTTACTCCACCACCAGAACATACAATATGCTTTATAACATTTCTACGATTCATTATTTCTTATAATACGTAATAAATATCTATATAATTTCTTAATAGTTGTATATTTATAAAAATGTCTATATTTATTCATACAGATGAAGATGATAATCTAAATAAAATGGATATTGACGAACTATTTGAAAAGAAACAGCAACGTGATATAAAAGAACGAAACCTTTATAATAAACTATTAAATAGAGT
>Ga0255759_10005174_pt1 | contig 11167 bp, 12 predicted proteins | sample 101ome_20_FD_179959 | JGI IMG/M metagenome (GOLD analysis project Ga0255759, IMG submission 179959) | Coastal salt marsh microbial communities from the Groves Creek Marsh, Skidaway Island, Georgia - 101404AT metaG (version 2) | ecosystem: Environmental > Aquatic > Marine > Intertidal zone >...
TGTTGCAACTATTTTTAATCCCTTACTTGTTTGTTTATCTTTAAAAATAATTATCGCCATTACAAAAAAGCCTAAACCCAAAATCACGCCCATGTGTCGGTGTAAAAACTGAATCATTACAGGATTATTTAGTATATTAGATACTACGCTTGGATACATAAATGCAGATTCAGGAATCCAAGATCCATCCATTAAAGGATACGTGTTATAGCCCCACCCTGCTTTTTTTCCAGCGGTAAAAGCCCCATAAATAATCTGAATTATAATACCAATACTCCACCAAGCACTCCATCGTGCTAACCAATGTTTCTGAGATTGCTTTTTTATACTTAATTCTAAGACAGTCCATAAAATGTATTGCAATAATAAAAACGCCAACATTAAGTGAGATGCTAAGCGAAAATGACTTACCTCCGGATTATCAATCAAGCCACTTTTCACCATATACCACCCCATTACCCCTTGTAATATAACCAACACAATCATGCTTAGAGCTCTTTTGTTCAGCCACGATGAAAGAGTACCTCGAATTAAAAAAAACAAATATGGAATAATTAAGGCTAATCCAATAACACGCGCAATAATGCGATGAAGATACTCCCAGAAAAAAATAACTTTAAATTCATTTAATGTCATAGTAGCGTTTTGAAGTTGATATTGTGGAAATGATTTATAAAGATTAAATGTTTTTACCCAGCTTTCATGAGACAAGGGCGGAATAATCCCCATTAGTGGTCTCCAATCAACCATAGACAGGCCTGAACCCGTTAACCGTGTTATTCCTCCGATAATAATGATTCCAAAAATCATAATCATAACACCTAGTAACCAGAAGAACTGTGATTTTTTTTCAACTATAATCATAACCTAAGGATACTATAATTTGATTTATTCTTCGATACTACGCAAGTAATTCTTTTAGTGCGTTTTTTAAATCTTTATACTTAAATTCATAACCATTTTTGTCTAGTTTTTCTGGTTTTATAAACGGAGTATTTAAAAATGATGGCGCTAATTCTCCAAAAATCAACCGAATAATCCATGCTGGAACATGAAACCACGAAGGTCTTTTTAACTGTTTTCCTAAATGAAAACAAAATGATTTTAAGCTATGAATTTCTGGTGCAACAATATTTACAGGTCCTTCAAGTGACTTTGACTCAATTATATATTTAATACTAAAAATAACATCATCACGATGCACCCAAGGACAGCCTTGATTTCCATGACCTAAATGCCCACCTCCAAAAAGCTTGAATGGCAATAATAACGTTTTTAAAAAACCACCGTTAGGATCTAATACTAAGCCTATACGTATTTGTATATTTCGAATACAGGCTTTTTTAGCTTCTTCTTCCCAACGTTGACATACAGAAGACATAAAATCATCACCTGCACTACATTTTTCATCTAAAGGAAATTTTTGAGTTTTATAATAGCCTATTGCGGATGCGTTAATTAAACATTCTGGTGGATTTTTTGACTGATTGATAGCGTTTACTAATGTTTGTGTACATGAAATACGGCTATTGTATATTTTAGTTTTATTTTTTTTTGATAGTCGTTTCATTATCGATTCACCTGCTAAATTAATAACAATATCGACCCGATCTATTATGTCTTGATTATTTTTTTCAAAATCAGACCAGTCAATTAGCGTAATATTTGAATTATTAAATAACGTCGTGTTTTTATTACGGCTTATTAAAATAAAATTATAGTCATTTAAAAAACGCTTAATAAAGTAACTTCCTATAAGGCCTGTGCCTCCTGTAATTAATACTGTTTTCATAGTTTATAACATTACACTAAAGCTGAATAGAAAATCAAATTATTGTTTAATATATACGTTTATTGGGAATTATTTCTATCAAAAAAATCAAATTTTTATTAGTATTAATTATGTATTTTACTGCTGATTATTTTGTTTGATGTTATTGTAAAATATACTATTTCAAAATAAATTATGTTTATGAAAATTAAATTTTTAAATATTTTAATACTATTAATGTTTTTGACTGCCACAACTCAGGGTGTTTATTTTCATGATTTCCCAGATGATGGTACTAGAGAGGTTGCTACCTCAATAGATGCTTATTATGAACACGCATTAAAATCAATGGATTATGTTGTTCACGGTTCAACCCCTGGTTATATTCGTGTAGGGGTTTCAAACCAGCGTCTTTATAACGAACCCGATGGTAAGCATAGAGTTGTTGGTGTTTACAGTCATAAATGGATTGAAGGCGCTCCTGTAGAAACTGGCGATCCTCTTCATTTTGCTATTAATGGTGGAAATCGTGCTTTTTTTACAGTGTTATTAGATAATGATTTAGTTGGGTACACACGCGATGGGCGATTTCGCATCTCTTTTAACAATACGTTAGTTACATTATCAGGCAATTACCCCGTATTAGGAAGAAATGGAATTATCACTTTACCAAGGCAAGGCCAGTATACTATTAGTAGAAATGGTGGCTTTTTTGTTGATTCAGAGTTTATTGACACGATAAAGGTTACTGTTTTTGAATATTTTGAGGATATGAATCGGCATCTTGATGCGATTAGCCCAACATTTTTTATACTTAATAATTCTATTAATACATTAGAAGGAGATGAGCATTATAGTTTGCTTCAGGGGTTTATCACGCAGGCTAATTCATTCAAATCTTACGATTCTACTTTTTATAGACTTTATCATGAAGCATCCGTAAATAGTCTTGATAAAATGATTGAATACCGACGAAAAGTATTCAATTCTATGGAGTAGATGAATCCCAATAATTTAATTGAAACTCACCGGACTCTGTTTCTAAAATATAACTACAGTGATGAACCCAATCTCCGCTATTTAAATAGTCAAAGTTCTTAATTGTTTTGATTATTGGTTGATGTGAGTGCCCACAAATTACACCATGAACAGCTTTATCCTTAAGATATGAGATTAATTTTCTATCATAGCGAAAAAGTAGCGATAATATTTTTTTGATAACTAACTTAAATCGTTTGCTAAAATGACTTGAATGGCAAGAAGAATGTGACCGTTTAGATAAACACCATTCGTAAAATGATGTTCCTAACCTTGCTAATTTCATTGATTTTATAATAGAACTCATATCACATTGATCTCCATGAAAAACCAAATATTTCTTTTTGTTTAAACCTTCATATGTTAATTCATCAATCATGGTAATATTTTTAAAATATAGCTTCATATCATTTGCATTATCATGATTTCCCCGAAGTAAATAAATTTTTGTTCCTTCTTGGTGCAACGTATTTATTTGAGAAATTATTTCCTGAAATTTTTGCTTCATTACGTTAGGGTCTTTAATAATTACAGTGTCAAAAATATCTCCATTTAAAAATAAATGATTACATTGTATTTTTTCTAAAAACTGCTTTATTTTTTTTTCTTGGCACCCAACAGAGCCTAAGTGAAAATCCGAAATCCAAATTGAATGTGCTTTTATTACGTTATTTTTCAATGTATTCACAGCTTTAGTTTATCAATTTATAAGCAAAGATACCAAGGGGTATATTATTTAATTGCAGTTAATTTTAGCAAGCATTATACTTTTAATGATGAAATATTTTTTAGTATTTTTACTATTTTGCTTAGGTTTTATTCAACCTTGTTTTTCAGCTTCATTTTCTGGTTTTGGTTCTGGGTTTGTGTATAAATTTTTTCAAAAAACATTTAATGAATATACTTATGATACTAATATCGAATTATCGTATTCTCCAGTTGGTTCAAAAGAAGGGTTTAACAATCTTATTAACTACTCTGGTGATTTTGCTGGTATTGATATGTTTTTGTCTGATAATTTTTTAAAAAACTATGATAGTCCACAAGAGTTTTTACATATTCCTGTATCGCTTAATGGTATCGGGATTATATTTAACCTTGATGGAATTTCAAATCTTTCTTTATCTGCAGAATTATTAAGTTTAATTTTTCAAAAGAAAATTACACAATGGAATGATTTTCGTATACAGCAATTAAACCCAAAGGTAGTCTTACCTAATATTGATATTATTTTAATTACCAGAGATCATCCCTCAGGAAGCACTTATTTACTCACACAATATTTATCTTTTTTTAATGAGACATGGGAAAGGACTATTGGATCTCAGAGCTTACTTACAATACCCGGATCTTTAAATGCAGAATCAAGTGTACATATGGGAAATTTAGTTTCACAAATAAACGGAAGTTTAGGTTACATTGATTTTAGTTATAGTCATGATTTTGATTTAAATTTTATTGGTATCGAAAATCTCAGTAGGTCATATGTAACACCTACGTTTGATACTATTTCTAATGCTGCTAGCATATCTATGCCATCCGATGGTCGTATCATATGCATTACTTCAGAACACCCCCAGGCCTATCCCATAACGTCATTTACCTGGTTACTCATTTATAAAGATCAGTATTATAAGCAAAGGTCTTATAACTATGCTCAACAATTTCATTCATTTTTATCGTGGATGATTAATTATTCTCAAGATTATGCGCTTATGATGGGCTATCCTAAACTTCCAGAATCTGCAATTAAATTAAGTGAATCACTTGTAAACTCAATGACTTATAACGGGTCTGTAATAACCCCCTAATAATTTTTACTATTATTAATTTTATTGGCCATTGCTTCAAAGGATAACCGTCTATTTTTTGTTGAATAATTATTATTATCAAAATCAACCAAGTCGTTATTGAATTGGTTTTTTTTCTGAGATTCTTTTTTATAGGCTATGGGTTTAGTATTACTATTATTGTTAAAATCATAAAATTCTTGCTCTACGATTTCTTCTATAATTTTTTGCCTGATAGTTTCTCGCTCATGGGATGTTAGCTGTAGTATTTCAGAATTTTCATATAAAACATCTTGCTCATAATAATTTTTATCCCAAGTTTGTGAAATTGCTATGGTTTTTAGAATGCCTATCCAACAAAAGATAAATAAAAATAATTTCATAATTTTGATTAATTTTTAAACGTATTATTTATTATACATAATTTTCTCATAGCGATTTAATAATCTATTGGTTAACGGAGTTGTTAACTCTGATATTTGGAGTTTTTTTTGCGTCTCAATAAATAACGATGTAGCGATCAATGCTAATTCTTTTGGAAATTTTATGGTATTGATATTTAAACCAATCCCTATAATTGTCCAACATTGGTTACCCTGTATAATATTTTTAATTAATATCCCGCCACACTTTTTTTTGTTAATAAATAAATCATTAGGTTTTTTTATTTTTATATTTATTTGAAATTGATCCGATATCATTGCTTGAACTTCTTCTGCGGCTGCTAGAACCATAGATTCAACGTCAATAACAGGTGACTCAGTAAAAAATGCTAGAGTGTATAATAAACTTTCTCCCCGTTGTGCATGCCAAATACGCCCTTGAGTTCCCTTCCCCTTAGTCTGATAGTCTGCTGTAATAACATATGGATTTTCTGGACGTTTAGTTCGAACAAGGGATTCAGCAAACGAATTTGTTGAGTCAAGCTCATCAAAATGCAGATAAGTAATCAAGCAGTTACAGGGTCTTTTAAACGTGTGGTCTTAAATTTTAAAGATTCTAATAAATCTTTATCAATATCATGGCTTGGATTGTTGGTAGTTAATAACTTTTCACCTGTAAATATTGAGTTAGCGCCTGCCATAAAGGCCATTGCTTGTGCTTCTTTTGGTATAGTTAATCGCCCCGCACTTAATCTAATTTTAGCTTTAGGCAATGCTATTCTGGCAATTGCTATCATTCGTATCCAATCAAAGGTATCGACGGGCTCTTGTGATTCTAAAGGCGTTCCTTGTACTGGAACCAATGTATTAATCGGAACACTTTCTGGTTGTGGATCTAAATTTGCAAGTGTATGAACTAGCTTGAGCCTATCTGCAATCTCTTCCCCTAACCCAATAATACCGCCACAACAAACGGATATACCTGCATTTGCTACATTCTGAATTGTGTTTAGTCTATCTTGATACTGCCTTGTTTTAATTACAGAATCATAATGCTCTTCTGAGGTATCAAGGTTATGATTGTAGGCTGTCAGCCCTGCCTCTTTTAAGCGTTTTGCTTGAACTTCTGTAAGCATGCCTAAGGTGCAACATGCTTCCATTCCTAAAGATTTAACTTCTGAAACCATAGCAAGGATTCGCTCAAAATCATCATTATCTTTTACTTCACGAAATGCTGCTCCCATACAAAAACGACTTGAACCACTTTCTTTCGCTTGTTTAGCCTTAGCTAAAACAACATCTAAATCTAATAATTTTTCTCGCTCTAAGCCAGTGTTATATCGAGCTGCCTGTGGACAGTAAGAGCAATCCTCTGGGCAACCGCCTGTCTTAATGGATAAGAGTGTACATAATTGCATTTCATTACTATTGTGATTTTCACGATGTACTGAGGCTGCCTTAAAAACAAGATCAAGTAAGGGCAGATCATGCAGTTCTTGTAATTGATTTAATGTAATTATTTCATGTGTCATGATAAATTCCTCGGGAATTGTAGCTTATTTTTTCTAAAAACAAAACTCTCTTATTTGTGTTTTGCTATAAAAGTAGTTCTAACTTATACTATATCTCATGCAACGTTATATAATCATATTTTTAATTTCCTTAATTACATTTTTTGCCATTGATGTTGTTTGGTTAGCTTATTTAGGGCGACGAATATATGTCTATTTTATTGGAGACTTTTTGAGATCACCACCCTTATGGAGTGCGGCATTATTATTTTATTTTTTATTTATTATAGGTATGATGGTTTTTGTTATTGTTCCTGCAATTAATCAACAAAGCGTTAAATATGCATTAGTATATGGTGCTTTTTTTGGGTTTATTACCTATATGACATATGAACTTACCAATCTTGCTGTAATAGATAAATGGCCTGTGGGTATCGTGCCTATAGATATTGCTTGGGGAGTTATATTATCCGCTGGAGTTTCAAGTATAACTACCATAATTTATTTACGTTACTTTAATTAAATTGTTTTGAATCCATGAAAAAAAAAGTTTTGTATGCCATTAACGGTACAGGACAAGGTCATATATCTAGGGCTAAGTCTTTAATTCCATTATTAAGCAACCATTTGGATATTGATATTTTAATTTCTGGTAAATTACAGGATTTAAATTTTGATTATCCTGTTAAATATGTTTTTCAAGGTCTAACTTTTTATTATGAAAAAGGTGGCGTTAACTGGATTAAAACAATACTTAAATTAAATATAATTCAATTTTTTCGTGATTGTTTGTCTCTTAATATAAAAAATTACGATTTAGTTATCACTGATTTTGAACCAATTAGTGCATGGGCGTGTTTATTAAAGAAAAAAAAATGTTTAAATATTTCTCATCAGGCAGCCTTTTATAGTATTAAATCACCAAGACCCAATGGATGGATATTTTTTTTATTTTTTGAGTTTTTATTAAAAACATTTTGTTATACGCGTAATTACATTGGTGTTCATTACAAGTCTTATGATCACTTTATTATTGCCCCAATATTAAAACCTACTATCATCAATTCTAAGCCAATACTTAAAAATCATATTACTGTATATCTTTCATCGTTTGATTATGAGTTTTTATTAACTTTTTTTAACCAATTTCCATCCTATACCTTCGAAATTTTTCACAAAGAATGCTTACAGGAAAAAGTTATCGATAATTTACGACTATTTCCACTCTCAGAGCAGTTTCAATTCAGTCTTATTTCTTGTTCTGGTTATATTACTAATGCAGGCTTTGAATCAACGGCTGAAGCACTGTACTTAGAAAAACCATTATTAGCTGTTCCCACGCGTTTGCAATATGAGCAATATTTAAATGCTGCAGCGCTTAAACAACTGGGTGTTAATGTGCAAAAAAAACTTACTTTTGACTCTGTAAACTCTTGGTTAGAAACTAAAGCTCCTGTTCCAAAAGTTCATGCTATCAATCAAGAAACCTTAGTAAAAAAAATACTGACTGCGATTTCTTAGATTAGTACTACAAAATCATAAATTTTGTTTGCACTTTAGATAAGCTTAACTTACTATAAAATTATATTTAAAAAAGGCGGGCTTTTTTGGAATCTACGTTTTATTTTTCAAATAAACATTTCTTTATACGTAAGAGTTACACTTCCTTTATTTATTATTTTAAAACTGATTACTTACAATTAAGGACTAAAACTTATGACTAATACAAAAAACAAAATGGTTTTAGTTACTGGTGGTGCAAGAGGAATTGGCAAATCTATTTGTGAATTATTAGCAAACAATGGATACGCAGTAATATGTAACTATATAAATTCTAAAGCGGATGCTGAAAATTTAGCTAAAAATCATTCTAATATTATCACAAAAAAGTTTGATGTATCTAATTATGAGGAGACATTAACTGCAATAAAAGAAATTGAAAACGATCATGGTGCTATTGATATTCTTATAAATAATGCTGGCATCACAAAAGATCGATTTATACATAAAATGTCTATTCAAGAATGGGATGATGTTTTAAAAGCAAATTTATATTCAGCATTTCATTGTACCCGTACTATTTTACCTAGAATGAGAGAGCAAAATTTTGGCCGTATCATCTGCTTAAGTTCTGTGAATGCCTTACAAGGACAAATGGGACAAGCGAACTATTGTGCATCAAAAGCTGCACTTAGTGGGTTTATTAAAGCTATAGCATTAGAAAATGCAAGCAAAAATATTACTGCAAATCTTGTTGCACCTGGATATGTAGATACCGATATGACTAAATCAATATCCGAAGATATTTGTAATTCACTTAAAACAAAAATTCCAATGAATCGTTTTGGACAGCCTAATGAAATAGCAAAAACAATCTTATTTTTAATTGAAGATTCAACAAGTTATATTACAGGTGAAACCATTTCTATTAATGGTGGAATGTACATGAATTAATATGGAACCAAAGCTTTTATTAGAAGATATTAGTAAATTACTTCATCAATCTAAGCGAAAACTTAAAAAACAAATTAAAGAAAAAAGTAGTTATCATACCTGTGGAGGTAAACTTTATCTAACCCATGAAGATAGTGCTTCGTTTTTAGATTTTCTTAATTTTAAAGGTCAAGTGGTAGCCTTTCATCTTATTAAAGGAGGTGTTGGTAAAACAACACTTACTCAGAGCATTGCTACACGCGTTTCTTTATATGGTGCTAAAGTACTTTGTATTGATCTAGATCAACAAAGCAACTTGTCTCAAGCCTTTGGAAAACATCATGAAAATGCACCTAATATGTTGGATATTATTACAAAAAACATTTCTATTAATGATGCCATAATAAATGTCTGTCCAGGAATTGATTTAATTAAAAGTTCATTAACCAACGCTAAATTAGATCAAGCAATTCTTGCTAATTTTCACCAAATGGATTTACTTTTTTCAGATCTTATTGCTCCAATAAAATCAAGCTATGATTTTATATTTTTTGATTGCCCCCCTACCCTTGGTGCCTCTGTACAATCAGCGTTATTAGCTTCTGATACAGTGATTCTGCCAATAAATCCGGATTTATTTAGTATTGAAGGATTAAAAATTTGTGTTGATGAAGTTGAAAAATTATCAGAAGCTTACAATAAAACTATTTCTCCAAAAATACTTATTAATAAATTTGATAACAGAACCATACTTTCTCATGAAATAAGTCAATTTTTATTTGAATCTGATTATTTTCAAGATTTAGTATTTCCAACTATAGTTCATAATAATCAAGATTTTGCTAACAAACTTTCTAGAGGCGTATCAATATATGATTCTCCTTCACAAAAAAAATCAGCAAAAGAAATTGATGATATTGTCATCAATTTAATGGAGTTACGATTATGCCAAACAAAAAACAAATAAAAACTAAATCGCGATTTAAAAATTCGATTTTATCTGATGATATTTTAAAAGATAGTTCAAAAAAAACAACCAAAACTAATATACCTGATAATACTGAGGAAAATCTTTATGAGCTTGTTTTTGATAAAGAATCATCGACACCATCAAATAATAAAAACTCAACTAAAATGGTTCCAAAAGTTACATTAAAAAAACGCTCTAAAGCAACACCTACCTCAGAAAAAAAGACCCCATTAAAACCACATTCAAATCTGAAAACTACCTCACTTGTCACATCTAAAATTAACCCAATTAAACGTGACAAAAATATTACTAATGATTCCCTATCAAATAAGAAATCTAATAAAAATAAATCAACAATAGCACCTGCTACATCTAAGCCTATAACTATTAATAATAATGGTAGTGTCAAAACAAAGAAAACTTCTAATAGTGTATCTACAAAAAAACAAAACCCTAAGGTTACCTTAGTTCAATTTGAAAAAAAATCACAAAAAAAAGGTTCTGCTAAAGCAGTGCCATTAGTTAAATCCGAACAGAATAAAAACTCAAAAACATCCAATCATGAATCGTTTAAAAGTGAAGCTGAAATATTTGCAAATAATTACTTTTCCATGATAGAAGAGATATCTTCATTTTATATTTCTAGTTGGTTTGATTGGTTTTTAATTAAAGAGTAATATGCTCTTTTATAAACGTTTTTAGCGATTCTGCATTAGCATTAACATCGTAAAAACGTTGTTCTTTTGATTCTAAATCTTTAAAATCATTATCTCTTTCCGGAACTTTTCCCAAGGCTTCTTCAACAGTACTTTCAAATTTGGTTGGCTTTGCAGTTTCCATACATAAAATTGGTATATCAGATTCAAAAGACTCAGCGACATAAATTCCAGCTGCTGTATGAGGATCAATAATTAAATTTGCTGCTTCATAGACACGCTTAATTGTATCTATGCGTTGCTGATGATTTGATGACTGGCTTTTAAATCCCTGATTTTGAATTAATGATTCTATTAAATGGCTGATATCTATTTCTTTATTTTTCTCAAACTGAGACATTAATTTAGCACAGGTACCTGCATCATGATTGACACAATCAAACAAAAGTCTTTCAAAATTTGAAGCTTTAGAGATATCCATGGAAGGACTACTGGTTGTTTCAACATCTTCTTGTCTATAAATTCCGGTCTTAAACAATGTATCTAATACTTTATTTTCGTTGGTTGCAATAACTAAATTTCTTAAGGGAACACCCATTTGTTTTGCAATATATC
>Ga0255759_10005196_pt1 | contig 11143 bp, 6 predicted proteins | sample 101ome_20_FD_179959 | JGI IMG/M metagenome (GOLD analysis project Ga0255759, IMG submission 179959) | Coastal salt marsh microbial communities from the Groves Creek Marsh, Skidaway Island, Georgia - 101404AT metaG (version 2) | ecosystem: Environmental > Aquatic > Marine > Intertidal zone > Salt...
TACCTATACTCCAACTATTCAAGGAATTTTTTCTGCCGATATAATTTTTGATGGTACACCATCGAATGCAGCTTCACTTACCTTAGTTACTGAAGGTAACGCTGGTGTTCAAACTGCAACATTTGAAGATAGTTGGATAGGGTGGGATGATTATAGTTTGGTGGGTTACCCTAGTGCAAGTGGTACACCAGATACATGGACGTGGTATGGTGGTAGTGGTCATTCTGGTCCTAACTTTGCAGGTGTGTATTCATATACAGGCAACTGGGGTGGTGTAAATGATTTCTTAGTTTCGCCTAAATTAGAAGTTGAATCAGGTGATGTGTTTTCATTTTGGGCCACCGGAGGTTATGGTGTTGACTGTGATTATGGAGAAATTTTAGGCATCAATGAAGACTCTGTAGCTGTTTGGGTAAGCACTGAAAAACCAATAATGGGAATGAATAGTGAGGGCGTTGATACTGGTTTCGTTAACACTAGCGCATTTACATTGCTTGGAGAAGGAAAGCCTTCTTGTTCTGATTGGGATGCATATAGCTATGATTTATCTACTTATGTAGGCGATGCATGGTTGCTAATTCAATCTGCAAAAGCAGGGTGGATGTTAAAAATAGATGATGTTGCATATCCTAAAATGTATATGAATCCAAACCCAGTTCTCTACGTAGGAACTGAATATGATTTTGGTGTCACTCAACCAACGGGAGATTCTGTACGTTACTACTTAAGAAACACAGGGAGTCAAGATCTCATTATAGATGATATGTCTTTTGCAATTGGTGATTATTTTGATGTTGAATATTTGGGGGTTGGTGATTTTCCTGTAACCATTTCGGCAGGTGGAATTGATAGTATTGTTGTTTACTTTATGCCAGAAATGGAAGGGGTTCAAACAGATACTTTAATTTATTATAGTAATTATACTGTTGGTGATTACGATGCTTATGGTAGAGGAACTGATCGCTCAGTCTTTATTGCTGATGCTTTCAACGCTCCTCCATCACCTGTAGCTCTCATTGGTCCTGCTGATGAAACAGTTTTAACTATAGATGGTAGCAATGCTGAAGGTCAAACTGGTATTTTCTGGACAAATTCTACTGACCCAGATGGGTATCCTATAGAATACTTCCTTGAGCTTATTGTTGAGAATACGGGTGATACACTTGATACCTTAATTAGTCAATCTAATTTTTTCCTATCGCATGGAGAAGTCTTGGAGTATATGACAGAGGTTGGTGTTACTCAACTTGACATTAGTTGGAATGTTTATGCTTATGACGGCTTTGAAGATGTCGAATCTTCAAATGGTCCTTGGAGCTTAACAATAGATGGGGGATGGGCTCTTAGTGTAGATAACAACACCTTACCAGAGGTGTTTGCTTTACACAATAATTATCCAAACCCATTTAACCCGATAACAAATATTAGATATGACGTTCCTGAACTAAGCGAGGTTAAAATTGACATCTATAATGTTGCTGGAAGCAAGATTAAAACACTTGTTTCTAAACAACATCAACCAGGAAGGTATAAAATTCAATGGAACGCAACTAATGAGCAAGGTGCTCCTGTTGCGACTGGAATGTATATCTATAAAATACGTGCAAACGATTTTGTTTCTGTAAAGAAGCTATTGTTGATGAAGTAAGAATATCCCTTCCACGTATAAGTAATAAAATAAGGGGCTTTCGGGCCCCTTATTTGTTTATAATTAAAGTGGGTTTGTTTTTAAAATTGTTAAAACACATTATAAGTTTTTTTATGATTAAGGAGTCACAATGCAAAAAAATAGTTTAAATAAGGTAATTCTAATTGGGAATCTAGGACAAGACCCTGAGGCAAGATTTACTCCTCAAGGAACAGCTGTTACTAATTTAAGTATTGCTACTAATGAATCTTGGAAAGACCAAAGCGGTGAAATGCAGGATCGAACAGAATGGCATCGTGTAGTCATGTATGGTCGTATGGCTGAAACTGCTACCGAGTATATGAAAAAAGGACAGATGGTTTATGTGGAAGGTAGACTTCATACTAGAGAATGGGAAGATCAGAATCAAATCAAGCGGAAAACAACTGAAATTAGATGTGATAACTTTACAATGTTGGGAAGAAGGTCTGATGCGCCAGCAGGTCAATCGCAAGGCGCTATGTCACCATCTCCATCAGCACCAGCAGCAGATTCAGAGGTAGATGATGATCTTCCGTTTTAGTTAGGTTAATTTCTATTAATTGACAATTTGTATGGAGAATGTTGGGCTTCCAAAATTTATAAGACCAAGACCATATTGGATACAGTATGTCTCTACCTATATTGTTTTTTTTCTTTCTTTATTTGTTTGCAAAATAAAGGTCAATGGGAAGAACAACATACCCAAAGACACGCCGTTTGTTTTAGCATCAAACCATTTTGGTTATTTCGACCCTTTTGTTTTGGTTCATGCAATTCGAAAACCTATTGATTTTATCATGCAAAAAGAGCTTGGTATTGAATTACATTTTCTTTTTGCTCCCGTGATATATGGTGCAATCTTAACCGATAGAAATAAAGTTGGTCCTTCAACAATAAAGGAGTCTATTAAATCCATAAAAAAGGGAAAGATTTTAGGAATTTTTCCTGAAGGAGGTATTACTAGCACCGAGCTTACGAAGGCAAAACCTGGTGCTATATTTATTGCTAGTAAAGCAAACACAAAAATACTTCCTGTTTCTATAAGCGGTGGAGATAATGCATGGGATGATTTACTCAGTGGTATTCGATCAAGAATTACTGTTAATATAGGTAAACCATTTGGTCCCTTTGATATAAAGGGTAGCAAAGAAGAAAAGATTTCTAAGTTAGAGGACTATAGCCAAGAATTAATGTGCCGTATTGCTGCTTTACTGCCTGACGATAGGCACGGTGAGTATTCTAACGATAAAAGAATAGCTAAATACCGAAATGAAAACGAATTAGGTTTGTTTTAGTACTATTGAAAATCAGTAATAATACTGCTGATACAACAGGTTAGATTTTTTGCAAAGGGGATATGCAGGAATTCATTTGGACCATGAGCATTGGATTGAGGGCCTAATACTCCTGTGATCACGAATTGTGCCTCTGGAAATTGTTTTCCGAGCATAGCCATAAAAGGAATGGTACCGCCTTCTCCGATTGCACAAGGCATTTGGTTAAAATATCTTTTTGATGCTTTTTCAATAGCGTCTAATAACCAAGTTTTGCTTTCCGGTGCGTTCCAACCTTCAGCGGCTTCTTCAAATTCTAATTCAATTGATGCTCCGTATGGAATATCATCTTTTAAAATTTTTTCTATGGCATCCACAGCTTTTTTAGGATCTACCCTTGGTGGTATTCTCATAGATAACTGAAGCGTGGTGTAAGGCCTTAATACATTTCCAGCATTTGCTGTAGATGGCATTCCGTCAGAACCCACAATGGATAAAGCTGGTCTCCAGGTTCTTCTTAAAACCCCCTCAACATTATCATCCGTTGATGGCTTCATTCCATTTTTCCATGGAAATTCTTCAACAACTTCATTGCCAAGAATGGAAACTAAATTTTTAGTCTCTTCTATACGGTAATTTGGAATTTCTGTATTTAATTCTTCTAGCAGTATTTCACCAGTTTTTTCATCTTCTAATCTTGAAAGGAGGGAGCGTGCTATTCTAAAAGAAGAAGGTACATGTCCGCTTGCTCCGCCCGAGTGGACGCCCTCTTTTAACACACTTACTTTCATTTTTAAACCAATAAGTCCTCGTAGTGAAGTAGTTGTCCAAAATCTTTTATAATCTCCAGCTCCAGAATCTAAACAGATCACCAAATCAGGAGATCCAATGATATCTGAGCATAAGTCCATGTAGTGGGGTAGGTCTGGAGAGCCGCTTTCTTCTGAAAATTCTATAAGAACCAGTATTCTAGGATGATCAATTTTTTGTTCTTTCAGTGCATTAATACTAGCAATAGACGCAAAAAGTGCATATCCATCATCTGCTCCACCTCGGCCATATAGCTTTTCATCTTTTATTACAGGTTTCCACGGACCAAGATCATCGTTCCATCCTTCCATTTCTGGTTGTTTATCTAAGTGGCCATACATTAATATGTTGCCTTCTTTAGTCCCTGGAATATCTAAAAGTAACAACGGCGTTCTTCCAGGAGATTTTTTTATGATCATCTCAGAACCAACCGGTTTGTTTTTTTCTGTCCAATTCGCAGCAAGATTTAATACCTTATCCATGTGACCATGCTCTTCCCAATCTGGGTCAAAGGAAGGTGATTTATTTGGAATTTTTATATAATCAACTAAAGTAGGGACGATTTCACTATCCCAAAAAGCATGTATGTGTTTTTTTAGATTTTCTGAGTTCATTTTATTTTAGTAATATTATTTTTTGAGAATGGAACGTTGCCTCATTATCAATTATCAGCAGGTACGTTCCAGAAGGAACATCTTTATTTTTACTATTAATGCCGTTCCAACTTAAAACATGTTTACCTTCACTTATTATACCATTGGCAATGTTAGTAATAAATTCACCCTTTAAATTATATATTTTTGCCGAAACAAGTTCTTGCCCATTACTTGTGATGGGTATTTTTATCTCGTTGTTGAATGGGTTTGGATATGCTTTTTCCACATTAAAATCTTTTATAACAATATCTTCAGTTGTTGTGTTTAAAACAGTTTCAAATGTGATTGATTCTATATTAAATCCGCCTTGAACTATCTGGAGCCTTATAAACTGTTCACCACTTAAAATTTCTACGCCTGGAATTGTAACATCTCTCCAGTTGTACCACCCACCTGTAGATGTTGGCACATTGACAACGCTGATATTTACTCCATTAATCTGTATAAAAAACATTCCTGCAGTACCATTAGAGGCAATGGAGACATTAATGTTATATATTCCTGGAGTTACATTTTCTACTGTATAACCAAGCCATTCTCCGGTCTCAGTCCAACCCACATTGTAGGGATATCCATTTGAGTTTGTATTTTTTTCAACATCAACACCATCATTACGATACGACCAACCATCATTATATCCGCCATCACCATTATTATACCAATTATCGTCCGTGTAAGAGACCCCCCAGTTTCCAATGTCATAATGTACAGCTGGAATTGTGCCTGGGATAGAGTGAGCTTTGTAAGGTTTTGATTCTGAACCATAGTCTGGATCAGTTATAGATGCAATTACACCTTCATTTACATGACAATTTTCAATTTTTAAGTTTTCTGTTAAAGTTGATAATGCATACTCTGCTTCTTCAGCGGAAGGAGGGAAGCTTCCTCCTTCAATATAATTTAATAGGCTATTATATTCTGACGAAACATTAGCTGAGTAAGGGCTTGTTATTTTATCTACTTTCTTATGGCACCAAAAATTCCAACCAATATTATTTTCCTCTAAAAGTTTTACCAGCGCTTCATAATACCAAGAGTTAGAATTTTCTCCAGACTCTCCCATCCACAAAGGGATATCATATGTATTTCGCATGGTTAAATACGACTGGATAGTTGAAATATCTGTTTCACCCCAATACTTATGAAATGAATATGACATGTTATCGTCCCATGGAGGTGTAAGTCCAGAAAAATCAGTTCCGTACCAGTTTCCCTCAATGAACACAATATGGTTCTGGTCAACTTCTCTAATTGCTTGAGTAATGTCTATGTATAATTGCTTGAATTCTGTAAGGGTTACGCCTTGAGGAAGCACTGGTTCATTAATTAGATCATAGCCGCCAATGAGCGTATTTTCTGAATAATATTCTGCAATCTCTCGCCAAATTTGTATAGTTAAATCTTTTTTATCTTGTTCTAGCCACAGTCTAGCTGTCCCATCGCTATCACTAATAGGACCTCCGTTTTGAGCTCCTGGCGCGCAATGCATATCTAAAATAACATACATATTATATGGATCACACCACGCAAGGAGAGAGTCCACTATCTCATAGCCTATTGGTGTTGACCCATCTTCTGTATGAAACTGCTTATAGTGAAAGGGTAGCCTAATATGATTAAATCCCCACCCAGCAATCTGATCAATGTCGGTTTTGGAAACGTAGTTTTTCCTATATTCACTCCAAAACTCATTTGCTTTTTCATCGCCAATAAGGTCAACTACATGGTTTTCAATTTGAGTTGGTGATTCAAACCCTTCAATCCATCCTCTATTAATAAGCATATATCCTTCTGGTACTAACCAACCACCTAAGCCGAAACCCCTCAAGAGTATAGGCTCACCATTACCTTCAACTATTTCTTTCCCGCTAGTATGTAAGAACCCCTGGGAAAATGAAATGCTTATTAAAAGAAAAAATATTTTTATCATTCGCATTCTGTGCACCTATTGAAACAAATTAAATCTAAGTCTATATCATCAGATTCTGTAACTACAATTCTATCGTTGTATTGACCCTCCCCACAATTGCTTGGCACGCTTTCCCAGCCACCGGACCAAGTATTTGGGTAATAGCCATTTCTAAATTTATAGGTAAATGTAGAGTTTTTGGGAAGTTTCATTGTAAGCGACCAAATATCTCCTTCAATTGGCGGACTCATCGGGATTCCACCTGGTGAATTAGAACTTATATTGCCCCCAGAAATGTAAACGCCTGTTCCATTAGTATTTACATTTTTCATATCAACTGAAAAAGTAACGTTAACATCAGTTTGCAATTCTGTCTTTTTATATACTTTAACATAGTCTACTAACATCTTCATTGGAAACTTTGTGGGGTCTATACCCTGAGCCCCACCCCAGTCTCCGCCCACTGCTAAATTGAGTATAATATAATGAGGGTTATCAAAAGGCCATTTTTCTACGTCACCATTACTATCATTATAAACAAAGAAGTAAGGGTTTTGGTCAACGAAAAAACGAAGATAATTTGGCGTCCACTCTAAACTATAAACATGAAAACTATCAGTGGCTGTGCTTAAAGTAGTATATCCAGTTTTTTGTGTATTTAATCCATGGTTAAATGTTTTTGTATGTATTGATGCATGTATACCATTATCATCATAGCCCACATGTTCCATTATATCAATTTCTCCACATAAAGGCCAACCAACTGTGCTAATATTTTCTCCAAGCATCCAAATAGCAGGCCAAGATCCGCGCCCTTTAGGTAGTTTTGCTCGTATCTCAAAACGCCCATAGGTAGTACTAAATTTTCCGGCAGTGTTTATTCTTGCACTTGTATAATCAGAGCTATAGCTATTACCTTGATAATCTTGATCGTAATAACCTGGTTCAACCAAAGCTTGAATTACTAGATTCCCGTTCTCAAAATAAAGATTGGTATCTCTATCCGTGTATGCTTGATTTTCATTGTTTACCCAGCCAGGTCTCCATTTTAAAACATTCCATTTATTATTATCTAGTGTTGGTTCATTAAAATCTTCATTCCAAATAAGAGTCCACAATGAATCGCTTTCTTCTGGTATAACACCGTCAACATTGCTTTCATTATCATTACAACCAACAAAAAAAATAACTGTCATACAAAACAGAAGACTAACTTGATTAAACATTATTTTATATAGATGATTTTTTTTGTTTCTTCTGAAAGGCCATTGATTACTTTTAAAATATATGTCCCGGATGAAACAAGGCCTCCGTTATTGCTCTTTCCATTCCAAAAAATATTATTTTCTGAGTGGGCTTGGTAGTTCAAGTTTGAATTATAAATAACAGATCCATTAAGATCATAAACATTAAAATTAACCAATGAGTTGTCACCTAATTTAATTGGTATAGAGATCTTTCCATTGAACGGATTTGGATAGGGTGAACCAATTTTAAATGTAACAGGGTTTAGATCATCTTCGATGTTTAAAGGATCCCCATTATAACCAGTGTCCCCTGGGGTAGTTAAACATAAAATCATGTATCCATATTCGAACTCAACATTAGCATAGGTAAAGTCTGCATTGTTTCCATCAAAGGAGTGCGATGCTTTATTCCAACGATCTCTATCATAATCATCAAAATCATCTTTCCACAACTCTATGAAGTTATTGTTTGTTCCAGCATTACCGGTGCCTGGCACATATGCATAATACTTTACCCAATCGTAAAACGCATAGGAGGGGAGAGTGGATTCATCAAATGATCCAGCCCAATTAACAGCGGTAGGCTGCCATATGTTCATCATTAATTTTTGATGATGGTATAATGAATCAACATAAAAATTGTTGATGTATCTAATCTGAACATCATCAACAAAAAAAGCTATGTAAGTAGGGGTCCATTCAATTGCATAATTATGAAAATTTTCTTTTGGATTAAAACCAACTGTTGTTTGATCTGGTAAGTCCCACATGTTTTGGATAATTAAATTTGTTGTTACGCGGTTATCATATCTTCCTAATAGTTCAATGTCTATTTCATTCCAATGCTCAGAACCATTCAGGCCCTCTGCTCCGTAATCTCTAAATAAAAAAAATGAATTAACCACACCACTTCCAGGAGCTGCTTTCATTCTCGTTTCAAAACGGCCATATTGGAATGACTGGTCGGTTCTTAGCTCTCCTCCTCTATAAGGTTCAGAATATCCAATGGACATGCTTGTAAGTAGGATTATTAATTTTAGTTTCATAATGGCTTTCTAATTTAAAATATGAAATGCGATCTCTCGAAACACACCCTTATTTCTTTTATTTTTCCAGATCTTGAAAATAATTCTGCGCTCATCTCTTTGGAAAGAGAGTCATCATTAATATTTTCATTTTCATTATTAGCATATGATACCGAGATGCTATGGCCTACCTCTTTTAACTCATAAACAACAGGGACTTGGCAATATGTAAAAGCTAATTGATTTTGATTTAGATCAAGTTTGCACATGTTTTGGTTCACATCAACATAAGAAAAAGTAGAGCTTTCGGTTAAAAACTCTGATATTTTTAATAGCTTAGGGTTAAAGAATAATTTTCCACTATTAATAATGCATCCCAATTCTCCCATTCTAGTAATGATCTCTTCTTTAACCTGCCCAGTCATTCCAGGCTGTTGAGCGCCTCTTTTATAGGGCGTGTGAGAGTAAGGGTCATATGGGAAGGCGCCGTATTGCTCTGGCGTTTTATCTGAACTAAGTCCAGATCTAATTTTATAATACAAATTTCCGAGGTCTCGCAATGTATCGGTATCCTCATTCATTTGAATAGCTTTAAAATAAAGTTCTTGAGTAGCTAAAAGCAGCTTAGAAACCATGTGCCAATATATTGACCCTATTCCCTCATATCCGTACATGGTGCCAGATCTTCCTGTGTAGTTTTGATGATCAAAAACGGTCATGTAGTGACTAAGAATTTGAATTTCTTCATTATCTATGATTTGTCTGAACTCCTCTGTCTTAGAAAGTTTATTTAATTCTTCTTTTAAAAAGTTAGAATTAATTAATGAATCGTTAAATCTGTATTTACCTAAACTGTCTTTATATATAATGTCAGTATTGTTTTGTTTTAAAAGGGCTTTAAATAGACTGCACTCATTTACAATTTCTTCAGGTATTATGTTTTTTTCTAGAAACCTTTTTAAATCCTTTATAGGGTATAGCATAAAGCTATTTTGCTCTTTTTGATACATATCACTTTTGAAAAGAGCATTTAACACTTTTACTGCATTTTTAGGTTCGACTTTACCAGAGCTTAACGCAGATACTTGACCCTCTAACATGGAGTAAAGTGACGTAACATTTATTTTATCAGAGTTGTCAATATTTATTGTGTTATATGCGCTATAAAGTGATTCTAAATAGTTGTTGTTAATTGAGTTTTCAAAGTGGGCCAGCACAAGGTTGTTAAAATTAATTATATCAATGACTTTTATTTTATCTCCGCCACTTGAACTTTTGTTATATGTTTTTTGTCTATAGTTTGAAAAAAGTTTTTGTAACTCTTGAACAAATGTTTTTCTCTCAACTGCATCTAATCGTTCATTTACAGTTGGTGAATATTTCTCGTAGGTCTCTTTAGTGTCTTTAAACCAGCCAAGAACCTCATTTGATATTTCAAACTCAGTTTCATTTACATCTGTTAGTACCTCGTTAATAAATGATATGTGTCTGTTTAAGTAATATAGAGTTACCATTGAAACACCATAACCGACTAGAGCATTATTTGCATCATTCCATTCTGGCCTTTGGGTGTTTAGCCATATGCCACCATCTGGAATGAAATTTGATAGTTTAGATAATTGAAGCACTAAAAGTTTTTCTGCCATGGATACGTGTACTACCTGATCTTGATCAAGTACTAACCTAGCATCTGTGCCTATCTTTTTAACATCATTCATTATCTTTTGGTGAAGAGCGTGATCAAAGTCTATTGTGTTTTTAGGATCTCTTAAGATTTCCTCATCATTTTTTATTTTATATGGGACGTTAGCGGTACTAAAGATTTTTTTATTTAAGGAATCTAATATAAAACTACGATCTATTTGCCACTGAGCTTCTAACAGTTTTAGTAAATATATAATTTGATGATCATTCCAATATCCAATATGACTCCAAGTGTCATCTTCATCCACAACTTCCCAATCAATTCCCTCTTTATTTATTCTGTAAGGATTGTATCCATCTTTTGTAGTAGCATTTAAAAACTTAGATATTATAGATGGTAGCGATTTTGGGTAGCTTATTATTAAACCTTCCCAGTTTTGGAATATATCTCTCCAGTTGCCTTCGTGATAATACAAAACTGAATCGCCGTCATTTACTTTTATGTTAAATTTATTCCATGGCCTACTTGGGTCACCATGTCTTCTACCAAATGTGAGTGGTAAGTACTCGTAACACAACCTGGTGAAAGAGGGAGACTTTTGGCTTTCCCCCAAATTTATAAGATCGCTTATTGTTGTTTTTTCATTTAGTTGATCAAGCGCACTAACTATTGAATGATAAATAGTTTTATTTCTTATTTTTAAAAACTCTATGAAATCTGGTTTATTTATATCATAATTATGAACAAAGATTCCACCTCGCATTATGTTGAACAATACGTTAGAGGTGTGATGTAGGGTGTTGTTTTTTGATGATGTGAGCTGGAATCCGTCTGCACTACCAAGGTATTTTATCAAAGCTAAATGATTTTGCTCTATACTTATATCAATTTCATTTTTGATAAAATTT
>Ga0255759_10005206_pt1 | contig 11132 bp, 2 predicted proteins | sample 101ome_20_FD_179959 | JGI IMG/M metagenome (GOLD analysis project Ga0255759, IMG submission 179959) | Coastal salt marsh microbial communities from the Groves Creek Marsh, Skidaway Island, Georgia - 101404AT metaG (version 2) | ecosystem: Environmental > Aquatic > Marine > Intertidal zone > Salt...
TCTGGGAAAGGGGTATTAATCCAGCGCTTAGCCTTTTCGACTCTGACTTCGGTTTCACGGACTGATTGAAGGTAATCTTCAAGCGTCCCCTGATCATGCCTGGAAAGCTGTCGTCGCAGGTCTGCAGCATCAAGCAGTAAGTCATCGAGTGCACTTTCACTGATGGCAAGACGCTTAGCGGCATCATCGCTCCCGGAAACAAAAAGACGATCAAAAATCAGTTTTGGCCGGTGCTCTGCAGGAATTGGACGCCCGCTCCGGTTAAAAGACATGGTTTGAGCACCGCGTGGCGAACCAGTCCCTCCATCGGTCGACATCACCAGTGAGTTGAAGCGAGTGTGCTCACCAACTTGCTCAGCAAACACCTGATCCAGCGAAACACTGTTATGATAATCCCCCGCAGCTCCAGTGTCAGCACCAGTGAGGAATTGATCAGCATTGGAATGACCATGGACATTGCGAACGGCAGGGTGGGAAAGTCCGCCTAGAATCGTAAGGTCATCACGAAGTGGCTCAAGAGGATCCAGGCACTTGGTAAGTTTGAAGTCCCGGCCCTTACCCTGAGGAAACCAACTCCAGTCCTGATAAGCCGGATCTTCTTTGCGAGGCATCGGCACACCATCAGGTATATAGAAGCAGGCTAGACGTTTTTTTGCTACAGTGGGGGCAGCTGCTTTAGCCGAGGAAGTAAAGGTTTCGAATGCAGGCAGGGCCAGAGCAAATCCGGTTGCACTCCGAATAAATCTCCGGCGATCAAGCTGGGACAGGTTGGTTTTCATCTTCAAACAAGTTTTAACTCAAGGTATTTGCACTCGGATTGCAAGGTATTAACTCTATCCTATTTCGTTTGAAAAAGATCACTTATCACGATCAATCTGACCAAGGTAGCAAGTCCATCATCTTGCTGACGCAGATCAGCTGTAATTTTCTCCAAATCTGCCCGATCCGAAAAACGCAGTGGGCGACCAAGTGCATAGGAGGTGAGTTTATGAACCATTGCACGGACGAATTGATCCTGGCGCCGTTTTAAAAGAAAACGTTTCAATCCGTCCATCCCCTTAAGTTCCTGATTATTGAATAGAACGCTGTTGGCATCAACGGGTTTGCCCGCGATATGTGTGCGCCAACGACCGACCATGTCGAAGTTTTCAAACGCAATTCCCCAGGGATCAATCCTGGCATGGCAGGACATGCAAGCAGGATCATTGCGGTGATCTTCCATACGCTCCTTCAAGCTAAGCTTCAATATTTCCGGATCGGTCAAATCGATCTCAGGGACTGCCGGTGGTGGTGGCGGCGGCGGATCGTGTAGCAGGTTTTCGAGCAACCAAATTCCACGTTTGAGAGGGTGTGAATCTTTACCATCTGAATTCATTGCGAGCAGACCAGCCTGAGTAAGCAAACCACCGCGCCGATTGGTTACATCCAGGGCAATCTTTCGAAAGTGACTGCCAAAGATATTGGGGATTCCATAGTGCAGAGCCAGCCTATCATTGATCATGGTGTAGTCCGAATGAATAAAATCCATAATGCTGTGATTCTTGCGGAGTACTTCGCGGTAAAAGGCAACCGGTTCTTGCTGCATCGCATGTTTCAATTCATCATTAAAACCACCAAACACCTTTCGATCAACTTGCAGATAATCCAGTAACTGCATACCTAGCCATTGGCGAACAAAGTGTTTGGAAAATCGGTCCGCGCGCGGATCAGCAAGCATGCGTTCGGTTTGACCCGACAAAACATCGGCTTCTTTGAGTTTCCCTGATATCGCCAGATCCATTAGCTCCTGATCTGGTAAACTGCTCCAAAGGAACATTGAAAGCCGCGTCGCCAATTCGCAATCACTCAGACGGCTACCCTCACTATCTTTCTTGGAACGGGACTGTACAAGATACAAGAATTTAGGGGAGGCAATCACTGTCGCGAGAACTTCTATCATCGCCTCCTCAAAGCTCTCGCAATCGGGACGGATTTTGGAATAAAGAGTCAGTTTTCGCTCGATTTCCTCCTCAGTTACCGGACGCCTCCAGGCTCGGGTCATAAACCGAGAGAGAACCTCAGCGGTATAGGATTCATCACCGGCGGGTTTTTCATGTTCGAAGAATATTTTGGTGTGTGATTCCGGTGGCCATTGATCAAAGTACGGAGAAATCAGCTCGATGTAATCAATATGGATAATCCCTAGCTCGTCTCTTCGGGCGTTAGGACGGATGTTTTCAAACCTCAAATACTCGGTAGGATTCGCTTTGGGATTCGACCCATCGCGGTAAGGATTTCGGACCACGTCTTCAAGGTGGATATCCCATTCGTAGAATTCCGGCTTACCCGGCGCCGCAGTAATCGCTACATCGGTTGCACCGATTCGTTCGAATGCCGAAGAATTGTTGCTTGCCTGATGGCCAAAATAGAGACGGAGATTTGGGGGAGCTTCCTTCTCGTCTGTAGATCGCCAAGCCCGGACTCGGACCCGAAAAATTCCGGAATCAGGAAGTCGAGACTTCAGGTTGAACCCCGTCTTCGCCCTTGGCGGAAGAGCAAGGATATCAGGGGAAACCGGCGGCACTTCAGGCCGGTTCTCAACGAACTCATGGCGTATATGTGAAAGAGGCCCATTGATATAAAGGATACCCTCGCCAGTCTTCAGATTTAAGAAAGTTGGATGAGTTGTTGGCCGCGCTTTAAACTGTTCGTTGAATTGCTCGATTTCCTTTACACGCTTTTCCGGTTCGTTCTCATTCCTCATCTCAGCGCCCTTCAGCGATTGAGCAAGCATCTCCCGCATCGGCTCAGCTGCCGAGTCCATTCTGATGCCGCAATAAGCGGCCTTTAGTTGCTCGTCAGTCACTGTGGCCTTTTTCAACGCATCAAGCCCTAGCTCACGAAACCTCTCAAATTGCATCGCAGACATTTGTAACATCTCCGAGCTGTTCAGAAAGCCGTCTTCGGATGTCGTTTCCGGGGGTAATCCGCCAGCAAGATCATAAGGCAGACCGAGCAAATCCTGGAGTGCATAGTTAAATTCATACCGTGTCATGCGACGGAAAGATGAATGCCCTTCTTCACTACGAGCGACCTGCGAAGCGACCTGAATTTCGGTCGACAACCAATCGACAATCGAGGCTTTGCCATCCGGGGAAATCTCCACATTTTCATCCTGTGGCGGCATTTCGCCGTTGCTGACCACATCAATCACCTCAACCCACCAATTTTGATCCTCCCCATGAATCAGGTCCGGGTTCAGGGTATCGATGCGGAACTTTCCCTTCTGCTTTTCCGGGCCGTGGCATGGAATACAGGACTTGCGCAGAACAGGCTCAATCTCATTTCGAAACGTTTCCAGATTCGCCTTCGGCACTGCGGTCGTTCCTTCGAGAGAATGCGGCTTCCGATAGATGGACCGAAGCGCACCAGCCGCCTTCACCTCATCGAGCGTTGGTGTTTCCGCCAACTTCACTCCCTCCATGGAAACTCCTTCGAGCGCAATCTCAGAGAATTGAAAGTAAGTTTCGTCGTGGCTTTTCAAGAACGTGAATCGATAGAACTGCCAGGCCGAGTCGTTCTCAAACTGGAAGGTTCTTGATTGAAGCCGCTTCTCAAAAACCGGCTGGTCAGTTTGGCGATCCAGCTCTGTCCAGTATTCGCCATCTTGTGATCCTTCCAGGACCCAATCCTTCGGATCGCGAGTCGGCACATCGTTCCCAGAGATAATCGAATAGCTCTTCACCACGATTCCACCGTCTTCTGAAAGCTTAAGCATCCATTGCACCGGACGGCCCTCGTGCAGTCCGCACCACTTGGTCCTGTCGCTGGAGTCCACGCTCTTCTCCACCCCTACACCACCACTAACGACGTGATTACTGGGGGATGACACCTCTGGACCAGCAATTACAGGGACTGCAGTCAAGAATGTTACCGCGAGCATTAAATTTAGTGCCTTAACCATTATTGTTCATTTACTTTAACGTCGACCTATACCGAGTGCGATTAGAGTTTTTTCAAGTTTTCGGCTTTTCTACCGTCTATGTAGACCGTGGCTGCGCCATTTTCGTGAACGGCAATCAGATGAATCCATTCGTTTGCGGGCTTTGTCCATGGCGTTTCCCTATAATGCTTGTTGTTTGCCATGAAACGTATTCCGCCGCTTTCGTAATCCAAAAGAATACCACCGGTTGCTTTGTCTACGATCCGTCCACCGACTCCAGCTTGTTTGTTTCTTACCCATACTTCTATGGCATAATCTTTTGCAGGGTCTATTGGTGTTTGTTCGTTTACGACAAGACCGCTACGGTCTGTTTTGATAAATTTAACACCATCTTCTTCCATGACTTTAAGATCTTTTACGGCATAAGCTTTCCTGCCCTCTACCGTATCAATGCATACCCCGTCTTTGGTTTCGCCCGGCAGAAATTCGACCATCGGTTTGTGCAACAAATCGGTTGCCCCTGGTTTGGTTTGTGCGAGTGCGGATGCGGCATCTGCATCGAGCGCTTTATCGTAGATACGGACTGTTGCCATATCGCCGCCAAATCCACCACCTTGACCACCTTGCATAGCACCAAATACCAGCGGTGCCGGGTCAAAATCGCAAAGCTCCCCGTTAATATATAAGTCGGGGCTCTGCTGGTTGTCCGAAACCACCGCCAAATGAATAAAGCTATCGCGTAAAATCGGGGGTATTGTGAAGTTCTTAGGATACCAGCGTATAAATGTCCGCAGCCCGTTGTCCAAATTGAAATAATAACCGTTAGCGCCGCCGCTTGTATGCTCAAATTTGCTCATAAGCGTGCCAGACGCCTTGTCGCCTATGTTTATCCACATATCAAAGCTCATAGGTTTGTTAATGTGGAGACCTGTTTTTATGCCACCTAGGATGTAGCCGCCTTTGAAGTCGGCACATTTGACCCCGCCGGCTTCAGCTATTTCCACATCACCGACAATCTTTGCAGTAGCACCGGCAACCGGGTCGGTTATGACGCCGTCTATTTGATTACCGAACACTAATTCCATAGTCGGCTTTACGCTCAAATTTGACGCATCCGCTTTGCTTATACTCAGTTGCTTGATTTCCTCGGCATTCAAAACTCTGTTGTAGAAGCGTAGTGAGGCAAGTTTAGTGTCTTTGAGTAATTCCTCGCCGACTCTATCGCTGCCCACGGTTAGTGGCAAGGGAAGTTCAGCTATACGAGGCTCGGTGCGAATCGGGGGGATTATGCCGTGCTTCTCTGCAAGCGCCTTAATTTCAGGGTCGACTTTTAATTCGTCTCCGAAAAACACTCGATTGTCGAAATGTAAAGCAGCGTGTTTAGCAATGTCTTTAGCAATGCCTTCGCTGGCGTAGCCGGGAGAGCTCCTGATACTCATACCGTTGAATCTATCTGCAAGACCACCCGCAATAAAGCGTGCATTCTGCAAGTAAGCAACAGTTACGGCATCTTGTATCGGCGGTAATATGGCACCATATTCATCAACCGGCGTTTCTATCGACCCCTCTGCCAGCCCTTTAATGCGTTCGTCGCGCGAAAAGAAGACCTGTAATGCTGTGCGTGCCATTATACATTCGTAAGAGTCACCGTAGCCCTCGGCGACCATGGCTTTGTAAAACCTGCCAAGGTGTTTCATGTCGACGTGATACTTATCAGCAAACTCGCCCAGGTCCCATATGGGTGAATCATCAGCCGGTATTTCGAGCGGCCTTTCTTTCGGAACTTTATATTCACCACGAGCCTGTGCTTTCCCACGAACTATTTCTACCGAAACGTTTTCCTTTTTGTTCGCGTCAAGGCTAGCCAAGACAACCCAACCATCCTTGACATTAACCCGCCTACCATTTGCAGTTACCTTAGAAACGTCGCCTTCTCCGCTGACTCGCAGATATACCTTGGTCTTACCGAATACAAACGCCTTCTTCTGAGTGTAATTGATGATGCCCTTTGGTAAATGCGGTCGCAGTTTGATGCCATCTGCCGTATAGCGATACTCAAAAAGACCACGCAGGATGCCTGCAGGCGAGCCCCATCCGTCCCAAATCATGATATACGGGCTGTGGTTATATTCGACATCCTTGCCCATCTGCGGCATGGGTGTTCCAACCTTGAAAGACTTGAACAGCTTGCTCTGACGACCCCAAGCTTCGAAGGGATAGTCATATTCGTCGACCCGTAAGAACGCAATATTGGCTCGCCCTTGAGTTGTTCCCCAGTGCCCGCCGTTTACCCAACCGCCATAAGCTAGATTGCCAACATAACCTTCCTCGTCGTAGCCGGGGTAATTGGGAAGGATAAATTTATAGGGACGCAGCTGCGGTATCGATAGCATCTTTGACATTATAACCTTCGAGTCCGCATCGCTCATCAAACCCGTCGCGACCGAATCGTGATTGGGCGCTGCTTCATAATAACCGTGCTTCTCGGCTCCGAAAACCCCATGCTGAATACCATCCTCATCTTCATACATAATGAACGAGCCGCTATCATCTCTTAGCGACTCCAGTCCCTTTTTCAGACGTTTCACAGCTGCACGATGTTTGTCGGCATTCTCTTTATCCCCGATAATCTCATACAACTCTGCCATACGCACTAAAGCGGCCGCAAAATTCGCGTTGATTTCGGGAACATAAGCAAGGGTTGATTCACCATTCTCGTCGGCAGGCAGATGCAGCACCGGTGCCAACAACACAGATGCCCGCCCGGTTTTCACAAGATTGCGTTCTCTGTCTAGACGGGTGTTGAACATGTCGACAGTGCGCTCAAACTGAGGCAACACCTCTCTAATATTATCTTTATCGCGACTGACCAAAAGGCGCTCAAGCTCCATGATCATCTGTGCGGCGTAGCTTCCAAAATGATAGTCACCTCCTGCACCCCCGTCACCTTGCTTGCTCCATGTTCCCACATTGAGAAGTTCACCTGTTTGAATCGTGTTGTTTACTCGATTTAACGACCCGAAACCCAGGTCATTGTCGCCGGTCAATTGGAATAAAGTAGCGTCGGTCAAAGCGCCGTCAGGCTTAATGATTCCTAGGCTATCCTTTAGCTTGCCATCCCCCATGGTGCGAAGATGTAAGCCGTGGGAATTCTTAATCCATGTGGCATAAGGCTCTTCCAAAAAGGGCATAAGGCCGTATTCGGAGCCAAAACTGTTTTGCCCCCAGTAGGCATACCAGTCCATCCCTTCATACAAACCGTCCCAGTCACGCTTGTACAAAAAGTTGATGTTAACCATCCGAGAAGAAGGCGCAATGGTTTCAAAAGCATCTTCAATCAACGCCAATTTCTCTACGTCCCCCTCACCATCTACCCATTTTCCAGAGAAGGATGATTCAGCCCCAAACGCGTTCATGGCTATCAGTCCAATAACCACGATAATCAATCGAGGGAACTTCTTCATTTATTTATAAATCCATTTCTATTATTTTTCATCATATTTGTAAAGTTGTCAGGATACCCTTCAGAACGGAATAGGCCGTTTGTACCCAGGACCCACCAGTATTTCACAGGAGTGCCGGGAGTAACGCAATCGGCTTCAATAGCGATGATGCCACCTATTTCTTCTCCTGTTGTATATTTTTGCTCAGTCCACCGTTCTGCCGCAATGTGACTTACAAGCAATTCCGATTCAGTTTTAGGTTCCAGTGCCTGGCTGAAACATCGCGACCAGGGGTGAACTCCCCACTTGCCTGCCGCTATTGCCAGAACTGGTCGATCGTTGCTCAGGGCAGGCCATTGCCTGAGCCAAAAGTTATCCCGCCCCGAGCTGGTGGTATGGACAAGACCATGGGTCGTAGCGTACGAGAATATATGCATGCTTGCGTTGTCGAAGCTGAAGTTTAGATACCCAAGATCGTCACGCTCTGTTTCGATGCGGAAATGTTGGCCATTATCATATGTCAGAAAAGCACGGGTTTTGCTTTGAGTGGTTTTAATTACCGGCTTACCTAAGCCCAGCACAGCCATCATATCGTCCGGGCAGGTTACCGCATGAATGTAGGCGTTGCCGTTATGCTGGGAATGCCATTTATCCGTTTTTACAGCTGTAAACCTCTGCTTATCCGTAATGATATGTTTCCAGGTATTGCCGCCGTCTTCGCTTCTATACAGACCCTTGCTTTCGCAACCTACCAGTATGATGTCAGGGGTGTTGGGAACAAAAGCAATAATCTCACCGCACAGACTCGACGGGCCTATCCCGTCAAAGTCGCCTGGGAAATCCAGTTTTTCCCAGGATTGACCGGCGTTTTCGCTGCGGTATAGCCCGCCTTCAAAAGCGCCGGTTCCTTCGGCTTTTCCAGCGGCACGGAAAATAATGTCAGAATTCTTAGGATGTATGCCGAGACTCCGCACGCAGTTTGCCGCACCAGTCACTTGCCCATTGATCGTTTCCCATGTCCGGCCAGCGTCTATGGTCCGGAGCAGCCCCTGCGTAGGGGAGCGCAAGACAACGATATCCGCATTCGATGGTGCCACTGCAAGTCCAGTGTATTTAAGGTTGCGGGTATTTGTCGCTGATTTGGCTTTCGGATAGGCGAAGTCATCTGGGACACCTTCTACCAAACTGAGATTCGACACCTTTGCCTGGAAATACATTTTCGCATCCTGCGGCAAGGCACGGAACACAATGCCAGCCCCCACATTGTCGCGGATGTTCTTGTAGTGAGTTGTGCCATACTCCCATTCCTTTCCATCAACCGATGTAAATAACGAAAACAACCGTCCGCGGCGAACGACCCGCAGCCACTTATGTCCTTTTTTAGTCAAAGGATGATGAGACAATCGTCCCGCTCCCAGATCCAGATGGTCGGGTGTTGTCCTCAGACCGTATTTCGCCGTCTGCATAATTCCAACCTCGGGTCCCCACTTGTAATTGTTCTTGGAGGCATCGGTTCGCACAGTCAATCCAACCCATGATAAACGATTTACCGCCTCATTGTTTTGTCCCAGGTAGTCATCAACATGGCAGGTAAGGGTGAAATCCCCCGTGATATTCTTGTAAATAACATATTCGCCCTCACCTACAAAACTGAACGAATCGGTCTTGGTCTGGATAATATTCCGCGGGACATTGGCTTCACCGGCTACACCAAGCTCCCAGCCTTCTATCGGAGAGGATGCGACGTTTACGAAGCCGCCTTCTGTATCGATGGTGTGATTGCCGTTATAAAACAGTCGTGACCAAATCTTCTGTTTGCCCGCCGGAAGACTAAGGTCAGGCAATCTGACAACTGGATCAGTCCCATTCAGTTCTTCTCCTTCAAAAACTGCGATAGCCATATCATCGGAAAACAACTCAATCTTATTAAGGGCATGCCCCCGGGATTTGATCCTGGCGACAGCCGAGACTGTATCTGCGTCATCTTCCACCGTCAGTGTTACCAGAGGATCATCAGCCTTCACTTTATGAAACAGGCTTGAAGCAGGAATGTCCTGCAATTCAATCCCCGGGCCTTCCCACTGGAGACTGAAGTACGGCCTTACTTTATCGAAGAAGTATTTGATCCCAATTTCATGGTCGCCTTTGGCTAGGTTAAGCGAGAAGACCTTCTCCTCCGGGCCATGCAATCCATCCCAATCAAACGCTTCCCGACCGCCAACCTCCACACGGTAGCCATCGGCGGCTTTCATGTGGATGAGGTATAAGCCGGAAGTCGGCACCCGCAAGATTCCTTCATAAATAAACCCGTAACCGTGTTTCCGATTGCCAAGAAGCGAGGTGTCAAACCCGCTGCAAATCCCCTGCTGCACCAGTTTATCATCGGTTAATTCATTATATGACACCAGATAATGACTTTCGGTGCGGCTATGGTGTGCTTTCTCCTCGGCTGGATAGCGAACATTGACATGCCGGGCTGCATTATTGAAGAACATTTTGTATTCAAGCCCGGGGGCTGTTTTGAACACAGAGGCCTTTTGCGCAGCACCGGCTCTGACCGCCTTGAGGACAACAGGCCCAGCCTCTTGGTCAAACACATCCTTCAGCGTAACACGAACCGTTGGATCGGCCACTTTGGCTTCAATCAACAAGTCGGTAATATAAGGCATCCTGGCTTGACGCATGACAACCGGCTCGCCTTTACATCCCGCATCATTAAAAACTTCCACTTTGTAGGCGAACTGGGGCGACGATGTTTCAGTCATCTCCCAAGATACGAGGACCTGCTCGCCATTGGATACCGCCTCTACGGCTTTCACTTCAGGCATATCCAATGTCGGTGAGTCGGGCTGTTCAACAGTAACCTCGTGAGTCTTACCCATCTCCAAGTATTCAGTCTGCGCTCCTGTCGGTTTCAACTTGGGGTTTGCGGTGCGCTCGAAGCTAAGGACCTGATTGTTTTCGATGGTCCCGACGTAGTAGTATGTGTCCAGGGCAGTGCCTCCTTTGGGCGGGATATGGAACTTTACCGTATTCGTTTTGTGCCATTTTCCATCTTTGCGGCCATACCCCAGCCGTCGGTGCAAGGCACGAAGGGACCTACCTGCACTACCCGCATCTTCGAGAAACCCACCGCCACCATTAAGCGTTGTGCCAGCCACGGGCATCCTGACAACGCCATACAGATACCAGCGATCGTTTTGAACATCCTTGGTCCAGCGGCCCATGTAAGAGTAATCTGGATTCTCCACTCCTATTGGCGACCAAACACGCATCAGCATGGTATACCACTGTCCTGCCTTCATGTAAGGAAAAGCAGGACCGCCTATAGCACCGCTGGCGCCTTCGCCAATGTATTGGGCCGGATAGTTATATTCTGAGCAGGCTATTGCACGGACCGGTTCTCCTTCTTTGTTATGGCCCCAGAATGACCAGACCGAGCCGGGCCTGTAAGCATCCTGAACCTCTTTGTCCAGGTTCGGGTAGAAGTCAGGCTCCAAAGATGGTGGACCTCCTGTATATCCACCATAAAAACTGACAGTCTGCGACGGTTTGACGCCCGTATACCAGAGCGCAAAATAGGTCGACTCGGGCCACCAGGGCCAGCGGTAATCCACCATCGTCATATCGCAATTTTCCGAGCCTTTTTCTACAAAAGCAGCATGGCTCGAAATCGGTGCGATCATACCAACCGAAACCAAGCCTAACACTGCTAGCACTGTAACTTTGTTACTGAACATAAACCAAAAAAAAATGAAGTTAAGTCG
>Ga0255759_10005210_pt1 | contig 11126 bp, 9 predicted proteins | sample 101ome_20_FD_179959 | JGI IMG/M metagenome (GOLD analysis project Ga0255759, IMG submission 179959) | Coastal salt marsh microbial communities from the Groves Creek Marsh, Skidaway Island, Georgia - 101404AT metaG (version 2) | ecosystem: Environmental > Aquatic > Marine > Intertidal zone > Salt...
GCAACGCATCATGCGCGACTGGCTAGGCCTGCCCCCGGAGCGCACCCATCACTTCTCCAGCGAGGGGCTCTCGGTGCGCCGCCAGCGCCGCTGGCCCTATCGCTGCGGCTGCCAGGACCACGCCCTCTCCACCGTGCGCCACCGCCGTGCGGAGCGCGGCGCCGCCTACCGCTGCCGCCATTGCGGGGAAACCCTCCACTTCACCGGGGAGAGCTAAGGGAAAGGGCTCCTACCCTTTTGGTTGGCCGCCCCGGGCCGGTTCGGTAAGCTTCCCAGCGCCCCACGGGTGGGAATGGCAACGCAGGAGTCACCATGGATATTGAGCTATCAAAGGCCGATCTCGAGTTTCGGGAAGAGGTCACGGCGTTTCTCGATGGAAATGCCTACAAGCCCGGCGAAGATTACGCCGCCTGGCGCCTGAACTGGTTTAAGGCCGCTGCGGAAAAGGGCGGCTGGGATGTGCCCAAGTGGCCCGCCGCCTTTGGGGGTCCGGGCTGGACGCCGACCCAGCACTACATCTGGGAGCAGGAAACGGCCACGCGGAACCTGCCCTGGGATCTGCCCTTTGGCGTTGGCATGGTGGCCCCCATCATCATGACCTACGGCAATGCTGAGCAGCAGGCGCGCTTCCTTCCCGACATCCGCGCCCGCACGGTTAACTGGTGCCAGGGCTACTCCGAGCCCGGCGCGGGCTCCGATCTCGCCGCCCTGAAGACCAAAGCCGAGCTGTCGGAAGACGGCACGCACTACGTGGTCAACGGATCCAAGATCTGGACCACCATGGCCCACATCGCCGACTGGATCTTCTGCCTCACCCGCACTTCGAGCGAAGGTAAGAAGCAAGAAGGCATCACCTTCCTGCTCTTCCCCATGAAGCAGGACGGGGTTGAGGTGAAGCCCATCATCACCCTCGGCGGAAGCCATACGGTGAACACCGTGCATTTCACGGACGTAAAGGTGCCCGTGGAAAACCGCATCGGCGAAGAAGGCAAGGGCTGGACCTACGCCAAGGGGCTACTGGCCCACGAGCGCACGGGCCTCGCCGGCGTCAGCCGCTCCCTCGTGGCCCTGGAAAAGCTCCGGCGCCAGGCCGGCAAGGTGAAGCGGGGCAATGGCTCGCTCCTGGAGGATCCAAGCTTCAAAAGCAAGCTGGCACGGCTCGAGATAGATCTGAAGGCCCTGGAATACACGGAGCTTCGCTCCCTGGCCCGGGCCGCCGCCGGCGCCCAGCCTGGCCCCGAGTCCTCCATCATGAAGCTGAAGGGCACGGAAATTCAGCAGCGCATTGCCCTTCTGACCACGGAAGCGGCCGGCCCCTTCGCCGCCCCCTGGGGCGGCGCGAGCGTCGGCCCCAGCTTCGCCTCCGGCGGTACGCAGAGCTACCTCGGCAGCCGCGCCTACACCATCTACGGTGGGGCCAGCGAAGTGCAGAAGGACATCATTGCCAAAAACGTCCTTGGCCTGAAGGCCAAGAGCAAGGCCAGCTAAGGAGGCTGCGGTGAATTTTGAGCTATCGGAAGAACAGCAGCTGCTCCAAGACTCCGTGGCCCGCTTTGTCGCGGACCACTACAGCCTAGAAGCCCGGCGCAAGCTTGCGGACAGCACCCAGGGCTACAGCGACGAGCACTGGAAGCAGTTTGCGGAGCTCGGCTGGCTGGCCCTCCCCTTCAGCGAAGAGGATGGGGGCCTCGGCGGTACGGTCATCGATGCCCTGGTCGTGATGGAGCAATTCGGCAAAGGACTGATCCTCGAGCCCTACTTCGCCACCGTGATTCTAGGCGGCGGCGTATTGAAGCGCCTCCCGGCCAGCGAAAGCCGGACTGCGCGCATTAATGCCGTGATGGAAGGGCAGCTGAAGCTGGCCCTTGCCACCACGGAACTCCAGTCGCGCTGGGATCTGCATGACGTGGTGAGCACGGCAACGGCGGATGGTGATGGTTTCGTGCTGAACGGCGCGAAGTCCGTAGTGCTCCACGGGGCGAGCGCCGACGGGATCATCGTTTCCCTCCGCACCCAGGGGGGCCAGTTTGATAAGGATGGCATCAGCCTGTTCTGGGTCGACCCGAAGGCCGACGGCGTCTCCCTGAAGGCCTACCCCACGGTAGACGGGCTCCGGGCCGCCGAGCTAACCCTGGAGAAAGTCGCCGTGCCTAGCGACGCGCTCCTGGGCCCGCTTCACGGCGGCTACGAGATCCTGGACGCCGTGGCCCAGGAGGCCACCCTTGCCCTTTCTGCGGAAGGCCTCGGAGCCATGGAGCGGCTTTACAAGGACACGGTGGAGTACACGCAAAACCGGGAGCAGTTTGACCACCCCCTCTCGGATTTCCAGACGCTCCAGCACCGCATGGTGGAAATGTTCATGGAGTACGAGCAGTGCAAATCCCTGCTCTATCGCGCCACCCTCGAGTTTGCCCAGGACGGCATGGCCGCCAGCAAGTCCGTGTCCGCCTGCAAGCACCTTGTTGGCGTGGCAGGCCGCTTCATAGGCGAAAATGCCGTGCAGCTTCATGGCGGCATGGGGGTCACGGAGGAGCTGGCCATTGGTCACTACTTCAAGCGCCTCTTCGTCATCGATACCCAGTTCGGCAACGCCGACTATCACCTCGAACGTTACGCCGCTTAGCAACTCTTCACGATGAAGACACCTCGGCTCCCACCCTGGGGGCCGAGGTTTTCCGCCAGCCCCAACCCTCAAGAACTCCCGAATCCTGACGAATGAACCCTAGAGCGTTTCGGTTCTAGCCTCCCTAAGGCAGTGCCCGCGATGCCCTAAGGGTTGTGAATTTCGCAAGAAACCGGGAGCTCTTCATGAGCACAAAGAGAAGGCTCGCTGCCCTCCTCATATTCTGCGCGACGACTGCTGGGTGCGCGGGGCATCAAGCGATGTTTTTTGGAAAGGCTCCGTTTTTTTATCAAGGCCCCGGGCTAGAAACCGTTGTTGACGATAAAGAGGTCAACAAAGCACGGGTCTGGATTCAGTGGATGGCGCAACCCGACCCCGCCGGCGCCAAGGGCGCACTACGAGTTCGCGTGAGCTATACCGGCCCCTATCGTTTGTATACGGATGCAGCCACCACAGAAGGAAAACGATTGGAGGCCTTCAACCTGGTGCGAGAAGCTATCCGCTGCACCGGGGAGCCCCTTATCCCAAACTGCCAATTCGAGGAGTATTTGCATGTTAGCCTCGATCAAGCGTTGCTCGACCTCGGCGCAGAAAAAGGCCTAGCCATCGTCCTCAATTCCGCGGCTGGAGTACAAAGCCGAATCGATCTCCCCGCCAGCTTCGTCCGAGACGCCGCGGAGTGGACACGGCGATGAGCTTATACAGCCTGAGACGTCGCCTTCTTCCCCTCGGAGCAATGCTGCTCGGAGCCACTGCCGACCCGAATGCAGCAGAGATCGGCAACCGTATCCAGATGGAGCAAATCCACTCCGGAACCGCAGGGGGCACGATGGCAATCCTTCAAAAGGGGAGCGCCAACATTATCGCTGGAGGCGCTTCCCTAACTTCTATCCCGTGGGACGCCCTCGCTGGCCTTAACAGCCACCCTGATATCGCAGAGCCGCCCCTATTTTCTGAGGCCTCCCAAGAAAGCGCCCTTGCAGGAAGCGACGCGCTGCTATCCCTGAGCCAGGTCGGCACCGAGAATAGCCTCAGCCTATGGCTTCCTGGACCTTCCAACGCGGCATTCCTATCCGTAAATGGAGATCAAAACGCCACCGAGCTTCGCGCTGCTTCAGAAGTCAGCACTGGTCTGCGTCTCGAAGCAAGGCTTCAGGGCTCCGCCAATCTGCTTCGTCTTACGGGAGCGGATCAAGGGGACGTGGCCGTAAGCATTGAGGGCGACAATAACGAATTCTCCATTGGCCAGTCCGCACTCTCAGTTCACAGCCGTACTGCGGTTGCCGTTAACGGAAATGACAACGCCGCTCAGATTTTTCAGGACGGGACGAACTTATCCCTCAATTTAAGCTTCGAAGGCTCAGCCATTGCCCCTATCAAGCTGGTTCAAACTGGGTCGGACCAAAGCTTTTCCATGACCTTTACGAGTGGCGTCGTTACCGAGCCCCTCACTATCAATCTACCGGGGGGGCAATAGATGAATAGCCACCGCTTCAAAGGGGTGATCCTTGCAGGCATAAGCCTCACCGCGGCACCGCTGTGGGCGGATTCCTTGGTCTTCGGTTTCCAGAATCCGGCGTTCTCGGGCGTCGGCTATAGCGCCCATGTGCTCACCATTGAAAACCAGGAACAAAATAGAAAAGACGCTTTGCGGGATGAGGAGGAAGCGGCTCGCCTGGCCGAGGAGCGAGAACTAGAGAATAGCGTCGAGGCCCGTTTCCTCCGAAACCTGGAATCTCGAATCTACTCCCAGATCAGCCGCCAGCTCGTCGACAACCTATTCGGAGAGAACCCCTCCAGCGCCGGATCCTTCGAGCTGGAAGGCTCGAGAATCTCCTTCGAGGACCTGGGAACGGAAGTGCGCCTGACCATCGAAGGGGCGAGCGGCACGACGGAACTCACGATTCCAACAGAAGCATTTTCGTTTTAGCCATGGGACGGGTACACGCCAGGGTCATGAAAATCAGGACAAGCGCCTCGAGCATGCTGGCTTATCTTCTCGCAGCCTCGCTCGTAGCCGGCTGCACCAGCATCCCAAGCCCCTCCGAGGCCCCCATCGTGGATGAGGAAGCGCTTCCTCGCCTCACACTAATGCCCGCCTTCAAGGAACCCGTGGTGGTTGCTGTCTACGAGTTTCTAGACAAAACGGGACAACGAAAAACCGCTGCCAGCCAGGTCTCGACCAGCTTCTCCACCGCCATCGGGCAGGCGAGCGAAACCTATTTGGTTCGAGCCCTAAAGGGCGCCTGCCGAGGTCAATGTTTTGTTCCGGTGGAACGTATTGGTCTCGATCACCTCTTAAAAGAGCGCCAGCTAATTCGCTCTACCCAGCAAGAATTTGGGCAGGAGGCGGCGCTTCCCGCCCTTCTCTTTGCAGGGGTCCTTCTTGAGGGCGCGGTCATTGCCTACGAGTCCAATCTACGCAGCGGCGGCGCAGGGGCACGGCACCTAGGCGTCGGACTCAGCACTGAGTACCGCACGGATCGAGTCAGCGTCGCCCTACGGATGGTGAGCACGAAAACCGGCGAGGTGCTTCTGACCTCAGAAACCAGTTCAACGATCTTCAGCTACCAGGTGAGCAGCGACCTTTTTCGATTTTTCGATATGAACCAGAGCCTAGTTGAGGCTGAAGCTGGAATGGCCGCAAACGAGTCCCCGAATATCGCAGTTCGGCGCGCCGTTGAGCTGGCGGTCATCGACATCATCGAAAAGGGTTTCGATCGCTCGCTTTGGTCAGCACGCAGAGGGTAACCAAGAGGTCAGCGATGAACACAAAAGGAATCAAATTTGCGATCCGGCTATCCCCCGGCCCTAGTTCGATCATGGCGACAGCGCCCGCGACCCTGATTTTCGTCCTAGCCGGCGCCGCAACCGCGGCAGAGGCCGACAACCGGGTAACGATCTTGCAGCTCTCCCAGCCAGCGGGCTCAGAGAATTCAGTCCTTAGCATAGTTCAGCAGGGGTCCGGAAATTTTGTCGGGGGAGAAACTCAGATAGAGGACCTGGCGAGATCGTTCACCACCTATTTTCTTCGCGATGTGAACGCCGACGGTGATTTCAACGACCTTGTTTTCCTGGAACCGTGTGGAGAAGGTTGCACGAACTTCCGATTTATCCAGCGGGAAAGTGAGAACCTTGCCTTTGACCTAAATGGTGACGGCGACACAACGGACCCTGGGGAAAGCGGGGACCTCGATGGCGATGCGGGCAATGACGCGCTCTTTTATGTCACCTACGACGAAGCAAATGTGCCAACGCTAACTTTCGTGCCCGACAATGACCCGAAGCTGGCGGCCGAGCGATTCGCGGAACCCTGGTTAAGGAACGCGACCGCCTTCAACGGATCGGACGTGGACGGACGCGCCACCATGACCGGGCAGGGACTAGAAGTGGGTGTTGTTCAGATCGGTGACAACAACCAATCAGCGCTCAACCTTAACGCTGAGCAAGGCCAAGTCGAGATTGGGCTATTTGGAAATGACAACACAAGCGCCGTCCGCATTGGGAGCGAAAGTACGCAATCGTTGAGCGAAGTCCGCATTACTGCCTTCGGCAACAGCAACGCGATAGCCACGAAGATCGGCGAAGCGTCCACTTCGATCCCGAGCGACAGAACCGTCGTCGAAATTCAATTGGACGGCGATGACAGTACCCTCTCCACCCAAAATGAAGGGGTTGACTCGACGACGCGGGTCCGCGGCGAACTAAGCCAGAGTGTTCTTGACCTCGAGCAAAGGGGGGACGGTAATTTTGTCCAGCTAGATTTCGAGTCAGACAGTGGTACGGCTTCTGGAATCCAATTACTGCTTCGCCAAACTGCCTTTGATGAAAACGATCTTCCTATCGCGGGCGGTGGCCTACAAAATCACATTGAGCTGTTTTGGCGCCACGGCTCGGACTCCACTTTCATCCTTCAGCAGTTTGGCGATGGTCACTTTATGAAGGTCGAAAATGTTGACGCTGGCACAACGGGCTCCACCATTGACATCACCCAGCAAGGCGCCGCGCAAGACCTCAACCTCACGCTTCGGGGGGGAAATCAGGTCATTAATGTTGATCAGCAGCCCGGAGGCTAACCGTGCATTTGCCTTCGAGGCAGTTGATCGCTTTCGCTTTTTTTGCATGGAGCACCACAGCGATCGCAGAAGGCTTCAATATTCAGGCCGCAGACGGGGCTCAAAGCGGCTTAACCTTTTTCTTTGAAGGGCCCGAATCCTCGTCCCTTGGACTGGGACCCCAAGATCCCCTTCGCATCGGAGGAGGAGAGCAAGACTTCAGCTTTACCTTCCAAGGCCAGGGGAACGCCCTCCTTGGCGCCCTTCTTGGTCGGCAATATGCCGTGGAGGCTTTCGTTCTTGGGTCCGCCAATTTTCTGACCTTCGAAGGCCAAGAGAACGGTTTCGTCGATACACGCCTCGGCCTTTCTGTAATCGGAGACGGAAACGCCTTCGAATTCTACCAGCCCCCAGAATCCGCCGAGGTCCGAGAAGTGACGGCACAGGTAGAAGTCATTGGCGGCGCGAATACGCTCTCCCTTAGTTCCAGCGACGATGGGACCTACGACTGGCGCATTCTCGGAGCAGACCACGAGGTAACCCTTGACCAAACTGAGACGCGGGACACAGCGTTTGCTCTCTTTTGGGCAGGAGAGCAGAACCTGGGGAACTTTTCCTTCAACGAAACTCGCGAAATCGCTGCAGAGATGCTCCTTGAGGGTATACGCAATGAAGTAACGCTTGCGCTGTCTCAGAGCAGCGTCGGGAGCCTTTCATTGTCGATCTTGGGGGCAGACTCTCGGGTGAACTTAAGCACCCAGAATTCCCACGGCTTCACCTACGGAATCGACCTAATCGGTGATCGCAATCTCATCAAATTACAGGCCATGGAGGTTTCGGATCATAACGCCCAACTCCTACTGCGGGGCGACGACAACCGGATCGACATTCTTCAGAAGCAGCTGGAGGGCGGACGGCTAACTATCGATATAGAAGGATCAGGCAACGCCCTGAGCATTCTTCAATCGAGCGAGCATCAAGGCCCTTGATAATGATCCGGCCGCTGCGCACTGGCATCCTACTCTGTGTCCTATTGGGACACAGCTGTGCTGCTCTCTCCGCCGAGGGTGACGTGGTCGGCGAAGTCCTTCGCACCGATGGCGTAGCTGTGCTTCGGCGGGCCGGAGAGAAGCCCCTGCGCCTAGAGAAGACGCTCCAGCTCCTAGCGGGAGACCAGCTAAGGACCCTGGAGGGAACGGTAGACCTAGGCTTCACGGACGGCGCCCAGCTCTCCCTAGAGGCTTTTAGCCGATTTACCATTGGCGAAGAGAGCGGCGCGACGGTAAGCACTCCTCTGGTCGGCCGCTTTGAGCTGGGGGAAAGCCGCTTTCGAAGCGGGGCACGGCCCGGGGAGGGTTACCGGCTCACCTCCCCCACCGCGGTGATCGGCATCCGGGGTACCTACTTTGAAGTTCAAGTGGATGATCTCGGAGAGACCCTGGTGGTCCTTTTGCGAGACCTCGACGGGACCGTCGGGGAACTATTAATCGCAACCCAAGCGGGGGACGTAACCCTTTCCCAACCCAATCAGGGAACGCGCATTAGCGATCCAAACGTACCCCCAAGCACGCCGTCGATCATCTCTCTCGACCTCAGCATTGGTCCTTCCCGTCCCAACTCTGCTCAGGAAGATATCAATAATGCTGAAGCAGGAACGGGCGACGCCCTAAGTGGCGCGATCGACGCGCTCAATGCTGATCAGCTCCGTTTTCGAGATCTAGACCAGGACTTTCTTTCGGTCCGGGGGACGGACGACGATCTTGATCGAGATCTGCTCACGGAGGTGGAGGCCGATGGCATCAACACCGACCCCTTCCAGGACGAAGGGCCCAGCGGCGACAGTGCGGCGGCAACCCTAACCACCGAAGTGACCAGTGAGGGTGTCGCAGTGAACATCACAAGCGCCACCACCGCAAAGGGGACGGCGGTTCAGGTGGCCGTTCCGGAAACCAGCAATGCCGCCGTTGTGATCGATCCAAACGCCAGCGTGGACGCGGCGGCCGCAGCGAATAGCGGCGCTAATCTCATTATCATCAAGCCGACGCCCTAGGGCATACGAGCCTTAGGCCTTCCGAAGCACCGCTTGCGCCGCCGCCAGTCGAGCCACGGGCACCCGGGGTGGAGAGCAGCTGACATAGTCGAGGCCTAGCCCTTCGCAGAAGGCGATGGAGGTGGCGTCCCCAGCGTGCTCGCCGCAAATCCCGAGCTTCAAAGCGTGCCGCGTTTCCCGACCCCGGCGAATAGCGGCCTCCATAAGGCGCCCTACCCCGGCCTGATCGATGCTGGCGAAGGGGTTGTGCCCGTAGATCTCCTTATCGCGATAGACGTCGAAGAAGGAGCCCATATCGTCCCGGGACAGGCCTAGGGTGGTTTGAGTGAGATCGTTCGTGCCGAAGCTGAAGAACTCCGCAGTTTGGGCGATTTCGTCGGCGGTAATGGCCGCCCGAGGAACCTCAATCATGGTCCCCACCTGGTAGGGGATCTTCACGCCGGCCTTGCTAAGCACTTCCTCAGCGACCCGGCGGACGATGGCCACCTGATCCTGAAGCTCAGCGTCAAAGCCCACGAGGGGCACCATAATCTCCGGGTGCACAGCCACGGGATGCTTCCCTTTCTGCAGGGTTACGGCCGCCTCGAAGATGGCCCGAACCTGCATCTCCGTGATCTCGGGATGAAGAATGCCCAAGCGGCAGCCCCGGCACCCGAGCATGGGGTTCTCTTCATGGAGCGCCTTCATGCGCTCAATGACATATTCCGTCGAAACATTGAGACTGCGAGCCAGCTCGGCCCGGCGCGCGTCGTCATGGGGCAGAAACTCATGGAGCGGCGGATCGAGCAAGCGAATGGTCACGGGGCGCCCCTCCATGGCCCGGAAGAGACCCTGAAAGTCCTTGCGCTGGAAAGGCAGAAGTTTCTTAAGCGCTGCTCGTCGTTGCTCGACGTCTGCGGCAAGAATCATCTGCCGCATGTAATCGATGCGGTTCCCCTCGAAGAACATGTGCTCCGTGCGGCACAGACCTATGCCCTCGGCTCCGAAAGCAATGGCCGCCTTGGCCATGGCTGGGGTATCGGCGTTGGTGCGAATCTTCATACGCCGAGTTTTATCCGCCCAGCCCATCACCGTTTCGTACAAGCCGTAGGTGGCGCTCTTCTCTCGCGCAAGCTGACCGCTCAGCACGCGCTGCACTTCCGAGTCCGTGGTCTCGATCATGCCCGCGTAGATTTCCCCCGTGGTGCCGTCGATGGAAAGGTATTCCCCTTCCTTCAAGGTGACCCCGCCGGCCGTCAGGGTACGCGCACCGTAGTTAATCGACAGTTCGCTGGCCCCGCACACGCACACCTTCCCGAGCTGCCGAGCAACGAGCGCCGCATGGGAGGACACGCCCCCCCGGGCCGTGAGGATGCCCTGGGCCAGCAGCATGCCGCGAAGATCGTCCGGGGAGGTCTCCTCCCGCACCAGGATCACCTTATTGCCAAGCCGCGCCTCCCGCTCCGCTTCCGAGGCGGAGAACACAATGTGCCCGGAAGCGGCGCCAGGGCCCGCGGGCAGGCCATGGCCAATGCGCTTTGCTTCCCGCTGGGCCTTGCTATCAAAGACGGGCACTAGGAGGGAATCGATGCTTTCCGCGGGGATCTTCAGGAGCGCAGTCTTCTGGTCCATGAGCCGTTCCCGGTTCATTTCCACGGCGATGCGCACGGCAGCTAGGCCCGTGCGCTTACCGTTCCGCGTTTGCAGCATGTAGAGGCGCCCATCCTCGATGGTGAATTCGAAGTCCTGCATATCTCGGAAATGGCGCTCGAGGCGGCTGCGTACTTTCTCAAGTTCGGCGAAGGCCTTGGGCATTTCCTCCGCGAGCAAGGCGATGGCCTTCGGCGTCCGGAGCCCCGCCACCACGTCTTCCCCCTGGGCGTTCAGCAGATACTCGCCGTAGAACACCTTTTCCCCCGTGGCGGGATCTCGGGTGAAGGCCACGCCGGTGCCGGAGGTTTCCCCAAGGTTTCCGAAAACCATGGCCTGGACATTGACCGCCGTGCCCCATTCCACGGGGATGCCATAGCGCTGGCGATAGAGGATCGCGCGCTCGTTTTTCCAGGATTTAAATACGGCGCTGATGGCGCCCCAGAGCTGAGCGTAAACATCCTGGGGGAAGGCGCTTTTGCACCGCTGCTTGATCACGCGCTTGTAGCGCCGGACCAGCTCCTTCAAATCCGTGGCGCTGAGGTCCTCGTCCTCGAGAACGTCGAGCTCGGTCTTCAGCCGGGCCAGCTGCTCCTGAAAGGGATGGGCCTCCGTTTCCGTGCGCGCATGTACCCCCATAACGACTTCGCCGTACATCTGGATGAAACGGCGGTAGCAGTCCCAGGCGAAGCGCGCATCTTCCGCGCGGGCGGCCAGGCCCTCCACGGTGTCGTCATTGAGGCCCAGGTTCAAAATCGTATCCATCATG
>Ga0255759_10005215_pt1 | contig 11123 bp, 7 predicted proteins | sample 101ome_20_FD_179959 | JGI IMG/M metagenome (GOLD analysis project Ga0255759, IMG submission 179959) | Coastal salt marsh microbial communities from the Groves Creek Marsh, Skidaway Island, Georgia - 101404AT metaG (version 2) | ecosystem: Environmental > Aquatic > Marine > Intertidal zone > Salt...
CTTATTATGTTTAGATATACCATATTGTAGACATCAGAAAATCCAATACCCGTGCTAGGGTTTGGCGGCGCGGCGCCGACGACCTCGCGGACGCGTCGTCGCATCGGCCTCATTGATTCGCGGCGCTTGCGCTTAAGAAGGCGAGTTAAACGACACCTAAACGAAACCAAACATGGCTCCGAAGCAAGGTTCCAAGAAGGCGCAAGAGGGTATCAACTCTCGCCTCACGATCGTCATGCGATCCGGTAAGGTGTCGCTCGGCTACAAGTCCACGCTCAAGACCCTTCGCAAGGGCCAGAGCAAGCTCGTGCTGATCGCGAACAACTGCCCGGCGCTTCGCAAGTCTGAGATTGAGTACTACGCGATGTTGGCCAAGACTGGTGTGCACCACTACGCCGGAAGTACGTGACTTTGATTTTTTCTCGCGCGACGCGACGCGGATTCGGACGGGGATCGGTGGATGACGGATGGTTGGATGCGACGCGCGTAAAAACCCTAAGAAAGACGGGATGAATGAATGACTAACCTGACGACGCGCGCGTTTTGATTCGAATCAACAGACAACGTCGACCTCGGTACGGCTTGCGGTCGCTACTACCGCGTGTCTTGCATGTCCATCACCGATCCGGGTGACTCCGACATTGTCAAGGCTGAAGAAGCGTAAGCGAGCGGCGTTTTCGCTCTCGCTCTCCGTCTTCGCGGTTGACGACGACTCTTATGGAACGGCGTCGATGGTGGATTACACCGTTGTAATACTCATTCGACGCGCTTTGTGAGACCAATACGGTCGTCATTCTATTTCGTCTCGCTCTCGCTCTCTCATTCTCGCGTTGCGTTGCCCAGGGTGTGTTTGGTTTCGTTCGTCGCGGGCGGTGATGAAACTTCAGTATTTGGTCTTCTTTCCACAGATAGGACGTCTCGGCGTCGCTGATTGAGAATATCCGCATACATACACCTTCTGAGCCCACGAAGACGAACGAGAACACACAGACTACTTTTTTTTTCTCGCCTTGTTCGATTTACGAGTGCGCGCTCGGCTTAAAATGTTTACAACTTGGGGAAGATAAATCTAAAAAATGCGACTACGCGTATTCGGCGATGAACTCGTTGACGAGTTTGTTGACGAGCTCGGGAGCTTCATCCTGGGGGCAGTGTCCGACACCCTCGAGCGGGATAAACTTGTCGGCGTACGAGGCGTAGAGTTTACGGCCTTGGTCGATGTTTTCCCACGGATCCTTGTCGCCCCAGAGCATGCGCACTGGCACCTTGCATTTGGGTAAGAGCTCCTCCGGAAGCGGGCCCCCAGAGTACGAAATGAAATCGAGGAAAACCTCCGCCGCGCCTTCGCGAAGACCCGGGGAAAGGATCGCTTCCACGAGCTCATCCGTGACCTGATTAGAGTCCCCGTACGCCTCCTTGAGGATGTTTTTCACCGTTCGCGCCTTGGCCACCGAACCAAAAAATTGCCTACCGATGGACGTCTCACGAAGCGTCCTCTGCAACGCGGCGACGAACGGACGAATGATGACGGGCTGCTTAGTGATGTGCAATCCACGAAGGGAGATATTCATGAGCACCACGCCGCGAATCTTCTCCGGCGCATCCACGGCGGATTGCAAACCCGCGACGCCGCCCACCGAGTTGCACGCGACGAAGGACGCCTCGCCCACGACTTCATCCACGAAATCAACAATCTGTCGCCCCCACGTCTCAAAGCAATAAATCTCATTCTGCGCGAGCTTTGGATCCATCGGATTCGGCTTATCGCTGTAGCCGTACCCGAGCAAATCAATCGCAAAGACCCGGTTCGTCTCACCCAACGCGTTGACGTTGCGTCTCCAGTGGTCCGCGTTACCGCCGAACCCGTGCACGAGCACCACCGCCGGTCCCGAATCCCCGGCGCAGGTGTACCGGATTTTGTGGCCCTCCCAGGTCCAGTACCGCTCTTTCACCCCGTATCGCGTCGACTCCGTCGCGTCCGCCGTCGCTTTCGTAGTCGTCGCTGCCGATGATGCCATCGTCATCGTTGAGGTTGACGACGACGCACCCGCCCGTCGCCCGTCCGACTGCACGCACCGACGTCGACGGTGCGCGATCGGTGACGCGCACACTGCGATTCCTACGTTCGAAGACATGACGCGAAACACTGAATGCGATGCGCGCGACGACGAGTGACGAACGAGAGCACCGAAACGAGAGCACGTCACAACTTGACTCCGTTCGTTCGTTTCGTTGACATGGCGCCGGGGAAGGGCGCGGCGTCGAAAGAACGCGCGCGTACCGCGCTCGAGAGCGCGTCAGCGAGCCCGGGTGCGGGATTTGCCGGGTACGTCCACGAAGAACGAAGAACAACGGCGTGGATTAATCAATCAATCAATCAATCAATCCTGAATCACTTTTTCACTTTAGACGCGCGCTGACGACGCGTACGACGACTGACGATCACACCGCGAACGATCATCGCGCGCGTACACCTACAGGTTTGGATTTGGTGGATACTCGGGCGGGGTATCGCTTCGCGATGCGTCGACGGGCGGGAGCGAGGACACCGGTAGCTCGTTGGACGAAGACGTCGCACGAGCGCTTCGACACGTTTCGCAAAAGTCGTCGCCGGCGACGAAAACGAAAGCGATGGCGGACCTGACGGAGATTTTATTTGACGAAATCGACGAGGGAAACGGCGGCGATGACGCCGACGCCGCCGACGTCGGGGTGTCGTGTAGGAAATCTACGGATTTTATGGCGGCCTTGAGTCGTCCGTGGGCGCGCGCGTTTGATAGGCTTTCGGGCGACGGAGATGCGCGGTGTCGGTTGGATGCCTCCGTGCTCAATGGACGCATCGCCGTGGCGTGTGGAAAGTCGCTCGGGAAGATATTAAAGACAACCTCGCTCGTCAGCGCGTGGTTGCGGGCAATGTGTGATCCGAATGTGGAAGTAGCGGCGGCGGCGAAGAGGGCATTCGACCGGACGTTTTCGACGGATGAAAGACGGGCGATGGCTGTCGCCGTCGCGCACGAGGTTTTGTTGGATGATTTGTGTGAAATTTTGAAGAGGAAAACACCGGACGATATGATATTCAAGGATGGGAGCGAGTCGGAGCAGTTTGCGCGCTTTGAGCTCAGTATATTATCGTCACTCAAGGCGTTGTCGTCCGTGTGCGAGCGGCTCTTCGCGACGCCCAGCGCCGATAGCGATTCGGCGGCGATTAAACTGAGCCAAGTGCTCGATGATTTGAATTGTTTGAAAGTCCAAATTAGTAGCGAGTACGCATCACTCAGACGCGCGGCGTACGCGACGCTAACGGCGTTGGTGGCTCGCGCTGCAGATGAAAATGCGACGCCGGCGTGGAAAAGCGCGCTCGGCGGGCAAGTGCCTAAAATTTCTAGAGTTAGTTTCGCGTTGATCTCTTCCGAGATGGAAGCGCAAGGGGTCAAGCATATGTGGGAGTTGCTCCTCGGAATCATGACGGCGCATCCCAGCGCGTGGGATGCGATTGACGTCGAAAAGTCTTTCATGCCGGGGGTGCGCAAGCACTTCAAACACGGTTGCTTTGGCGGCGCCGCCACATCCGCATTGTCGCTCCTCCCGCTATTAGCGCACATGCCACCAAAAGTACTCATCGGACGCGGCTCCGATGGAACTCCCATGGTTGGTTTGCTCGGTATCCTCGACGCTGTGTTTACCGGTTGGATATTTCTTAGCTCGAGTGCGGTGAGAGCGAATGAGGCGCGAGCCATATTGCCCGCAATGCGCGAAGGCGTCTTGTATGGTATCTTGAAGCTCGCTCCACAGACTGATCACCCCGGCGAGTGTGCGTCGCATGTGTTGATGACGCGCGTCGCAGACGTGTGGATGCGAGAGTTTCTCAAGGTTGGTAACACGGACGCGCTCGATTTGATGTGCGGCGTGCTCGATACGCTCAGTTCCAAGCCGCACGCCAAAACCGCAACTCAGGAGGCGTGGGCGCGAATCGGCGAAATCACCGAAGAAGCGCTGGCGGACCCGGTGATGAGCGAACACGCGAACGCAATGTTTGCGCGCCTCTCTCGATCGGGTCGCGATTCGCCATCTTCACGGGCGAGTGAACCGTTCGCAAGAGCCGTCCTTGCGCGGGCAATTCAGACGCCGACAGAGAGTTCGGTTGAACGCTTGGCAGATTTAGTCGCTAGCCTAGGTCTCACGCCGTTTGACGGTGGTGCAGAGACATTGATGAAGTTTAGCTTAGAATCACCCGCGCCGCCGCGCGCGGGTTCTCTCGTCGCTGCAGTTTTGAAGCACGATCAGAGTTGGTGGGACGCCGTGTTGCGACGCACACTCGACGACGACGAACAAGCTCTCGAGCGGTCGTCAAGCCTCGTCACGCTCGCAGAAGCAATCCAGGCAATGCCTCCAGGTAATAGTTTGACGTGTGACGCATTAGATGCGATAGTCATGCGGTGTGCGGCGCACGCGTCCCTGGAATCATGTTCAAAGCTGCTCGTCGCGGTGGCGCACGCTGGGATCGCGTCGACTGTTTCGCCTTCGGCGGCGATGGAAGCGTACGAACATCTCACCGCTGGCGAGGGACGGGGCCACTCGAGACAAGCCATGCACGCTTGGATGTGGCCGCCTCCAGCGAACGAAGCAACGATGCTCGCCTGGTCGACAGCAGTCAGCGGTCTCTTTGTAGAGTATTTGCTTGAGAGCGCAGACGTCGTGGAGTGCGTCGTGCACGAAGCGGAGAGCGACGACGAAGACGGCGAAGCCGACGTAGAGTACATCGAATCAGAAATCGGCGACGTCACGCGCGAGTGGAGAGAGATTGAAAAGAAGATGCAACAACACGACACGTTGTCTGAGAAGACGAGAATGACTTTGGCGACGACGGTCGCGTCCGCAGCCGCTTCCACCGCCGCGACACAGCGGGAAGAGGATGCCACATTAGCGCTTCGGCTCTGGGCGACGACGACGGTTCACGTGTTGAGACTGCTAAGATTTGATGACGACCGAGTGTCCGAAATAATCGTCGCGAGCGATGATAGTTTCTACTGGCTGGACGCCGCGTCTCACACGCTCGGCTGGGAAACGTTGCTCCGCTCCATGCCCGCCGACGCGCAAGTCCAATGTACGATCGACGTGTCGACGCTTCCACGATCCGTCACGCGACGCTTCATGACTACGCTGTCTGCGTCGAAAGATGTCCGCCTGTCCGTCTTCAAATCGCTCGCGCAGTCGGCGTTGAGCGATGCAGAAGATTTATCCTTTGATGCCGCGCTCGTGCACTTTTTACGATGCGCTCACCAGACGGATGCGCGTTGGATGGAGGGCACAGAAGAAGTCAAGGTGACGGAAGAGATTCTTCGCGTCGTCGGAGAAAACTTGGATGCGTTCGCGCTGCGTGCGGCGTCGATCATTCCGTGGATACTCCCAGCCGACACGTCTGCCGAGGGATACACCAAGGAGTTCATCTCGCGCGTTGTTGAAGACACTTTGCGAGCAGTGGGTAACCGACGCGCGCCATTGGACGGTTCGAAATTGCAACTCGTCGCCGCGTGTTTCAGCCGAGGCGACGATGTTATCGAAAGCGACGTCGTCAAGACACTCGGCGACGATGCGTGTTCTCCGTTGATGGATGTCTTTCATGACATCTCGAAGAGAGAAGCGGCCGAAGCGGCGGCTGAAGCGGCAGCGGCGCGCTTCGGCTACGGCGACCAATCGGGCACGTCGCGACCAAAGAGCTCGTCGGAAGCAGAGGTCGGGATTGCTGCGGTCATTCAGGCTATCATCCGTCGTACACCCGCGTCGCTCGATACGCGAGATTGGGGATCGATCATCGGTCGTTTGGACGCCTGGACTGCGACGCGTGCGATGAAAGCTGAGGAATACGCCGGCGGTGAATTCGACGAAGATTCGCGACAAGATGCAGCGGTCACTACGTTACACGCCGCGAAAATATTAAGCCTCGTCGATGCGCTTCCCATGGAACTGCTCGAACCAGAAGGGTCAAGCGCTGGCGACGTGGTGCCTTATGCGTCGCACGGCGAGCGCGCCATGAAGATTGCAAAGGGTCTCGCACTCGCGACGTGGCCGCGCGAGCGCGCAGTCATCGTCGAACGTTTGTACCGTTGCGTCGTCTTTGCTGGTTGCGAACTCTACGACATTTTAGAGGAAGACGATGAGGCGCACGCGGATGAGTTTCGGGCGAGATGCCAGCGAGAGACATTCGTGTGGGAGCAGATTGCAAACCTCGCGTGTAGCTCGGTGCGAACAGCGCAGAGCGCCAGAGCGGCGGGGCTCTACGTCGATGATTTCGAGGATGCACCGTGTGAAGCTATCAGTGCGCTTTACACGCTTCTCACGTGCGAAAAAGGGCGTGTTTGCTCTGAAGAATGTAGCGCAGCATTCGCGGCGCTCCACCGCGCGGCGTACGGAATCCTCGCTGCACCGACTCTCTTGCAAGCAGCTGTCGTCGGCTTGGACGCCCGCATCGCTGATGTTCCCGCGGTCGAAAAGGCGCTTGATGCCGCACTCGCTGAAGCGGATGAGCGAGACGAAGACGCAGCGATCGATAGCATCGGTTCGCCCGCGACGAGCGCCGGTTTGAGAGAAGAGTTAGCGAGGCTCCTCGCGGCTCCTTCGACCGACGGGGACTTGGGATGGGCGCTCACTTTGCGTTACCTGCTCACCTTACCGATGAATTCATCGTGCCGCGAACGTCTCGTCAACTACACGAGAGAAACGAAGGCGGTACCGACGCTCATGAAGCGTCTCGCTGGCGCCATGCCGTTGCCGGAGAACACGACAACGGACGACTTCAAACTCCCCTCCCGCTGGAAGAATGTCGATTGGAACGACGCCACGGCCCCTTCGCAAATGTTCAACGCTAAGTTATCGCGCGAGGTGTTGATTTACGCCGCTCTTCTTCACGCTTTACCCGCGATCGTGCGGACATTTGTCAGCGACATGAAGCCGCAGCGCGACGCCAAGCGTCTCGAAGCAGCCACCGCCGCGGCTATATCACCGACGCTCGTCGAGGCAGAGTTCAAAGCCGTCTCAGCCATGACGTTCGCGGGTGAAGGTGCAGGTTCGATGAACGTCAAACCGAACGTGGAAAGCCGCGAGTTTTTGGCGTGTTACGAGATCGACGAATCCTCGCTCGAGCTCTCCGTCAAGCTTCCGGCGTCTTACCCGCTCGCTCCGGCGGAACTCTCCTGCACGAGACTCGTCGGTATCACCGAAGCTAGCCTTCGCCGATGGATGCTCGGTATTTCTGTCATCCTCAAGCACCAAAACGGCGCTGTCGCGCAGGGTTTACTCCAGTGGCACAGGAACATTGACGCCGAATTCGCCGGCATTGAGCCTTGTCCAATTTGCTACGCCGTCATTCAACCCGTCGATCAGCAAAAACCGCGCCTTAGGTGCAGACAGTGCTCAAACAAATTCCACGCCACGTGTCTATACACCTGGTTCCGAACTTCGAGCAAATCCACGTGTCCGCTCTGTCAAACCCCGTGGGGCACGAGTTACCGTTAAACCGTCCACGTCCGCGCGCGTTCGAGCGGTGCGTGCTTCTAGACTCGGGACGATTCTTACGAAACTGTCACTTATAAAAACTACTACCGGTAGCGAGTTTCAAATACTTATTATTAGACTACGCATTCATTCCGCCGCGTACGATTTTCACTCATTCCGTCTCATCACCAATCGTGACGTACACAATGTTCGCGTTCGGTTGTCGGGTGCCTGGTTGTGGCGTGTTTTTTAACACGAGCACCTTCACACCTTTGGGAATGGTCACCTGCTCCCTCGTCTGTCCCGAGTACAGCACCTTGTTGGAATCGTTGTAAAACCCTCTGTCGTTCCAAACCGCCGTGACTTGATGGTAGTAAGACTTTGGTTGTCGCGTCAAGATTTCTTGCTCGAAGATTTGCATCCACGCGCGGTCTCGCTGGTCCAGGTCTGGGGGGTGCCCGAACTCCCCCAACGACGTCCGACGGGCGATCTCTTCCCGCGCGCGCGCCGCCGCCCTGTCGTTCGCGATTTGCGTCGGGGAAGGTTGCGAGTACGGCGTCGGCGGTGAAGATTGCGACATGGAGAAGAGCGATGCGCGTCGCGATGACGCGCCCAAGAGTGCCGACTTTTGCGAGCGCGTCCCGCAGAGATCGCCCGGTCCCATGCGTCGCCCGGTCCCGCTCTCCGAGATCACCGCCCCGTCCCCGACCGTCGCGTTGGTTCTCACCGCCGGCCCGCTCGCGTCCGCGTACTCGTCGCGCGCGAACGCGACGTACGTCAAGCGGACGGTGCGAATCGCGGACGATTCCGCGCCCAGGGCGACGCTGACGCTGTGGAACGCCTTGGCGTCGTCCGCGAGCGATCTGAAAACCGGCGACGTCGTTTTGATCTCGTCGTGCGCGCGGGAGCGACGACGAAACGGACAGCGCGGGCACCGCGCGCGGTCGTTCGTCGTCGCGTCGGACGGGGCGATGCGCAGGATCGCCGCGGCGGAGGACGCGCTGGGACCGCGCGGGACGAACGTCGCGGCGTGGTGTACAAAACTAGGCACCAGTGCCAGGTTCGCGTCGGCGTGGTTTGGGTTTCCGCTCGACGCGCGCGCGACGATCGATCGAGTCGTTCGCGTCGTCGCGCACGCCAAACGATGCCATCGACGATTGCTTCGCGACGCGGCGGACGTCGCGGACGCGGCGCGACGGGAGAGTTACGGTGCCGGGGCGACGTATTGCGAGATTGAGCGCGTCGGCGAGCGAGAGACGGCGCACGTCGTCGGTCGGGTCGTCAAGGCGTCGGCGGCGAAGAGTTCATGGAAACCGACCGTTGGGTACGAGGGTGAGCCGTTTAGTAGGTTGGTGGTGTGGCTGGTGCAAGTCGCGGGAGGGAGAGCGATTGAAGTGCACTTGCCTCCGTCGCGATCGGCGACTTTGGATGAAGAGGCGATCGTGGGCGAGTGCGTGGACGTCCGGAACGCGCGCGTGCGTCCAGTCGGTCCGTTGGGCGCGTACGATTTGGTGTGCGACGCGAGATTTTCGACGTGGCGAAAGTTGGACGGCGATGATCCGCGCGCGATCGATCTCGAGGTTCGAGCGCCACGCGGGTACGCGTTTGATTACCGGATGACGTTTCGCGAGCTCTCGTCGGCGATGCGCTCCTTCGGTTTCCGACGACGCGACGCGGCGCTCATCACGACGCAGGCGCGCGTCGCTTGGGTGTGGATATCGACACCCGTGCGTCGAACGAGACGAAAAGTTCCACCGATGCTTTGTCACGAGTCGGACATAGCGTCGACGGATGCGATGATTTTCTTTGGATGCCTGAGATGTCGTCGCGAACTCAAAGCGGATCACAACGAGGTGTACGCCGCGTGCGCGTGCTCGACGACGGAGATACCTCGATACGGATTCATGTGGCGCGACCTCGTGTTGGGATTGCAATCTACGGATGAAGACGATGACGTCGTTTTGGTGCGAGCGCGCGACGGCGTCGCCGAGCGACTTTTGCTCCACGTCTCGGCGGGACAAATCGTGCCAAACAATGGCGACGCGTCGTGCGATGACGACAACGACAGCGATGATACAAATTACACGTACGTGCACGATGCGTATAAAAGAGTCGTCATGTGCGCGCTCAACGCGTTGGCAGCCGGCGCGCGTAACGCCCCGATGACGTTTCAGCTCAGATTTCCAACGCTCGACGACAACGGTTTACCGCAGAGAAACGAGCTCGAGCTCGTAGACTTTAGATTTTAGAATTTAGGTGACAAACCGACTGCACCGCTCACGACGAGTTCCCGAATAACTTGCACGCGCTCTGCGATGAAATCGAGTTGGGCAAACGCGTCGTCTTCGGTTTCAACCGGCGCGCGGGAACAACATTGCCGCGAACACCGCCTAGTGAGATTCTTCACCGACATTCGCGCCTCGGCGAGCTCTCGAGTAAAGTTGACGGAATGCTGCGCCTTGTACGCCGCCATCTCTTTCAATCGTGCATTTTCCCGGCGTAAATCCTCGTCGCGTTGTCGCAACTCGGCGATCGACGCCGAGAGCATCAACCGCGCATCTTCGTGTTTGCGCGCGTCCTCCTCGCGAGACGCCGACGCGGCTTCCAACGACGCGTTCGCGTTCGACACCGATGACTCCAAATCATCCTGCGCCAACCGAAGCGTTTCGTGTCGTCCCAAGACATCCGTGATGTCCTCGAACGCGTTCCCACCCGCGACGTCGCGCACGACGGATGTCAAGTACTCCTCGAACCGACGCACTCGCGCCAAATCTCCATCCGCTCGGCTCGACATCGCCCTCCGTTCTCGCAACTCCACAATCATCTCCGCCAACCTCGCGTCCCTCTCGACGTTCGCCGCGCGCTCTTCTTCCGCTCGACGTGTCGCCGCTCGTCGCTTCACCTCATTCTCCCGCGCGAACGCCGCGAACCGTCCGACATCCGCGCGCGTCTGCGCCTGCGCGAGCGTCAGCGCCCGTTCCCGCGCGTCGCACGCCTCCATCCTCGCGTCGCGTTCCGCGCGTTTCGCCTCCACCGCCGCCACCGCGTCGCGCGTCGTTCGTGCTTCGAGCGCCAGGGACCGCCCGAGGTGGAACGTCCCCCTCGTCGTCGTCGTCGTCGTCGGGGTTCGGTCGACATCTGTACACTTGTCTCGCTGTGCTCGCGACGCCATCACGAGGTGACCCACCTCGTCGTCGTCATCGTCGTCGTCGTCGTCGTCATCCGTCCGGGAATCGATGAGCGTCAAGAACCCATCCGCGGTGAAGGCGTCTTCGAGTCCGTCGTCCGTCGTCGCCATCGTCGTCGTCGGTTTCGTCGTCGTCGTCGTCGCGCCAAAGTGAGTCAAAAAATGGCGTTTGACGTTGACCCGTTTCGCGGCGGTTCGTCTCCTTGCATATTATACTAACACAAACTCTATATGAGTACATACATTGGTTTGTTTTTAGACAGAAATGTGGCAGAGTATGTGACGCTCCACATCGGCAGTGCGCGACGCGCGACGACGCGCGACGACGCCGGAAGACGCGCGCCCACCGCTGAGGCGCTCAGTTTTTGACGGGCTCGGTGCGCGCGACGGCGAAGCGGGAGGTTTTCTTTCGTGCGTGTGTGTTCTCGGCGACGGTGGAACGACG
>Ga0255759_10005218_pt1 | contig 11121 bp, 11 predicted proteins | sample 101ome_20_FD_179959 | JGI IMG/M metagenome (GOLD analysis project Ga0255759, IMG submission 179959) | Coastal salt marsh microbial communities from the Groves Creek Marsh, Skidaway Island, Georgia - 101404AT metaG (version 2) | ecosystem: Environmental > Aquatic > Marine > Intertidal zone >...
ATTTGAAAGATTAAAAATTGGATTTGGAACAGTATTAGGATTTCCAGTTGTACATTTTTTAATATTGCCCCATTCAAATGTAAAAGAAAATTCAGCATAGGCGCTTATTGTTGATATTAGATAGATAGTTAAAATTAAAATTATTTTTTTCATTTAAAATTTTAACAAAATTAACACATATTTTCAATGAAGTCTCAAAACAAGGTTCAGGACAAAAGTTAAAACTCTCAATGAAGTCGTTCCAAAAAGTCTTATTTTCTGTTAACAATTAAAATTGAGGGCGAAACAGAACGCCCCTTTCTAAAGGTTTCTGTTGTCCTTACTCATCTTTTTTTTAAAAAGTTCAATGAAGTCCTCAATGAAGTTTGAAAACTAATTTTAAATTATCTCTTTAATTTTGGATTTTGTAATAAAACTTTTTCAAAATACTCAAATATTTAGCATTTCCATTATTTAAAATTTATGTTTTTTTTCATATAAATTATCTTCAAAGTGTAAAAGTGGAAAAGTAAATCTTTTTATCAATTTAAAATTATTTTTCTCTAAAAAAAGATGAACTTTTTCTGTTGAATTATCTTTATATAATTGAAAAAAATGTCTCTCAATTAATATAAATTTTACTTTTTTTGATAATGTTTTTTTAGCACCTTTAAGAACGTTCAATTCAAAACCTTCTACATCTATTTTTAAAAATATATCAAAAATTTTTTTATTAATAAAAATTTCATCGAGTGTTCTCACCTTAATAGGATATTTATCAATGTAAGAGTTTTTTGAATTTAAAATTAAATTTTTTATTTTTAAAAAAGTAGTATTTTTACTTCTTGAAAATGTTGAAGTTGATGTAAGTTTATTTTCATAAAATATTTTTTTTGAATTCTTGTGTGCCAAACCAAAATTAAATATTTTAATATTTTTTTTATTTTTAAAATTTTTGTATAATATTTTGAAAATTTTTTTTTGTGGTTCAAAACAATAAATTTTTTTATAATTAAGACTTAAAACATAACTTAAAAATTCTCCCTTATGAGCACCTACATCAATAAAATATTTTAAATTTAATTTTTTTAAATAATTAATAATCCGTTTTTGATGATACAAATCAAAAATATTAATAATTTTTTCAAAAAGCATTTTAAATTGTATATAATATTAAATAAGTAATACAAAATTGTTTCAAATTAGATAATACTACGAGGAACCCAAACAAGAAATCTGACAAATAACAAAACTCACTACAAAGTTTCTACGAAGAAATTTCATTTAGTAAGTAAATATTCTAATTTTCATAATTCAAACGAGGAAAATAAAACCTATTTCAGAAAGCTTTAGGTTGTTCTTTCTATTTTTTTAATTTAGTAAATATGAAAAATAAAACTTAAAATGATTAGAAATGATAAAAAAATAATTAATGAATATGATTTTAAATGGAAACAAGTTAAAAAACTTTTTTCCAAAATATATTCTGGTAATTTTTTAACTGATCAAAAAAAATATTATAAAAAAGTAATAACCAAACAAAAAAAAAAATTGATTAATAGCGATGTTTATTTTTATAATAATAAAATTTGTTCATATAATATTAATAAAATATATCAAATTAGATATGATTATATAAATTTATTAATTTTAAGAAAAATTATTAAATTTGATGAAATAGTTGATCTTGGAAGTGGATATGGTGAAAGAATGTTAATGCTAAAACCATATTTAAAATCTAATACTAAGATTTACTTAGGTGAATTCACCAATAGCGGTATTCAGGCACAAAAATATTTAATAAAAAAATATAAATTCAAAAACATAATTTCATTTTTATTTGATTATAATGATTTAGAAAAAAAATATTCTTTTAAATTAAAAAATCCAATTTTTACTACTTTTCAATCTATTGAGCAAATAACTAATCTTAAAGAAAACTTTTTAAAAAACTTAAAAAAAAAATTTAAAATAAACAAAATTCATTTTCTCCACCTCGAGCCGGTTGGATTTCAATTAAATAAATATGATAAATTCGATAAATTAAGTAAAAATTATAATATCAGGAATGCATATAATCAAAATTTAATCAGCTTGATTAAAAAAAGCTCTGTCAAAAATTTCAAAATTGAAAAAGATATATATACAATTGTTGATAAAAAAAATGAAATAAAAAAGTCATGTTTGTCTTTAATTACTTATAACTTTTAGTTTAAAAACTTATTTTATAAAATATACAAATAGTAATTTAATTAAAATATTTTGATTTAGATGATTAAAAATACATTTAAAAAAATTTTACCAAAACATATTTTAACATTTTATCATAATGCTAAGTCTTTTTTAAGTTATGTAAAATTTAGAATTAAATTATATTTATTTAGGTTACAGAGAAGGGAAATTTCTATTGTTGTTGGCGCTGCTGATAACAAATATGACTTATGGATATCTACAAATTACCCCTGGTTTGATATTAGTAAAATTAAATCTTTCAAAAAATATTTTGCAAAAAGAGAAGTGAGCAAAATATTGGCAGAACACGTTTTTGAACATCTTAGTGAGGAAGATGGTTTAAATTCAATTAAAAATTTAAAATCTATACTAAAAATTAAAGGTAAAATTAGAATTGCAGTTCCCGATGGGTATAATCCTGATAAAAGCTATATAAATCATGTAAAACCTGGTGGTGTTGGTCCTGGAGCTGATGATCACAAAGTTCTTTATAACTATCATACAATAAAAAAATTATTTGATAATGATTTTAAAATAAAATTACTTGAGTACTTTGATGAAAATGGGAATTTTATTTCAAAAAATTGGATAAATGATCAAAAAAATGGATTTATTAAGAGGTCAAGATTTAATGACAAACGCAATACTAAAGATAAAATTTTTTTTAATTCTATAATCTTAGATGCAGAATTACTAAAATAAATTTATAGTAATAATTATTATGAAAAAAAAAATTATTTTTAATTTATCCCATCGTATTAAATTAGTTAATGAGAGATTTAAAAAAAAAGAATATTATCATTATTTTGATGAGCCAAATAACTCAATCATAGTTCCTATATTGAGTAACAAATTTTTATTAGTCAAGCAAAAAAGAATCCCCATAAAAAAAAAAAATTATGAATTTCCTATGGGATGGATTGACAAGGGTGAAAGTTCATTGCAATCTTCGATGAGAGAATTATTGGAAGAAACTGGCTATAAAAGTTTAATAAAACCAAAAAAATTATTTGAATTTTTTTCAGACCCTGGAAGAGGGTCTAGAAGTTGTATTTGTTATTATACAAACAAATTAAAAAAAGTTAAAAAAAATGAAAAAGGTATTACTACTGCACTTAAATCAAAAGATGAGTTGATTCAACTTATTAAAAACAAAGAGTTTAATAATGCCTCAAATATAGCAGCATTCTATTTTTATCTTGATAATATTAGCTCTCAATCTTAGGTATTGGTAAAGGAATAATAAATTTTCCTTTAAAACCTTTTTTTCTTAAATTCCTCTTTAGTTCACTTTTTATATGCCATGAGAATAACATTAAATAGTCAGGTTTTTTTCTAAATAAAATATTCTCATTTAGAATTGGTATTTTGGTTCCAGGTATATAATTACCTATTTTATATGACCCATTAATTTCTAAAACACAATCTATAATATCCTCATCTAGGCCTAGATAATTTATTAAAGTTGATGCTCTGGAGGGTGCACCTACTCCATAAATATTTTTATTTTTATTTTTAATATTTTTAATAATATTAAATAAATTAACTTTTGATTGAACTACCTTTTTTTTAAATATTTTAAATGAATTTTTATTTAAAAATTTCCTTTCTTTTTTGAACTGATTTTTTACTCTTGTGGAGATTTTAAATAGACCCTTTCTAGCTGCATATACTCTGATTGAACCACCATGTGTTGGTATTTCTTTACAATCTACTATCTCTAATTTGTGTTTTTGAAATAAAAAGTTAAGACTTTGCAAGGAATAATATCTTAAATGTTCGTGATAGATCGTGTCATATTGAACTGTTTTAATTAAAGGCATTAAATAATGAGATTCTGATATAAATATACCGTCATATTTTAATGTTTTAATTATCGCATCTAGAATATTGTTAATATTGTCTATATGTGCAAAAACATTTGTTGCTGTTATAACTTTTGCTTTACCGTATTTTTCAATAATCTTTGAGGAAGTTTTTTTACTAAAATAATCAATAATTGTTGGAATGCCTTTTTTTATTGCCAATCTTCCAATTTTTTCAGGTGTAACACCTAGAACTTTGTGTTTACCTTTAAAATTGCTTAATAAATTTCCATCATTTGATCCAATATCAATGATTAAATCATTTTTATCTAACTTTAAGATTTTATTTGTTTCTTTATACAAATCTGAAAAATTTTCTCTTAAAATTTTAGTTGTACTACTTGTGTAAGGATATGAGTAAGGAAATAAAATTTCTTTATTAACAATGCAACTCAATTGAGCTAATTTTGATTTTTTACAAAACAATAGCTCTGCAGGAAAAAAAGTCTCTTCCTCTAGTTTTGAGCCAATTCTTCTTAGTGTATTCACCGCAGGAAGAAATCCTAAGAAAATAATCGATTCTAAGTTCTTTGAACCTGATATTTGACACCTGCTTATTGATTTTGAGAAAAATTTATACATATATTATTTTATCACTTTATTTATTCCATTTATTAAACTGATTTTTTGTTTGAAGCCAAGCTTTTTTATTTTATGAATATTGGGGCATCTTATATTTGGACTGCCAGTAAGAATTTTTTTTTTTTTAATTTTTATTCTTTTATTAAAAATTTTAGAAATCAATTTTACTAAATCTGAAATTTTTATTTTTTCATTTGTGCCTATATTATAAATTTCTAGATTTTTTCCTTTTTTAAATACTTTATCAAAAGCATGAATAAAATCATTTATATGAATAAAAGATCTCATCTCATTACCTGATCCATAAATTATAAATTTTTTTTTATTTCCAAGATTTTTAAATCTATTAATAAATTCTGGAATTACATGATCATTTCCCATATCTTTTCCATAAACATTATGAGGTCTAAAAATTATAAATTTTTTTAAAAATTTTTTTGCAAAATGTACTCCATATAATTCAGATATAATTTTTCCACCTCCATAAGAATATCTTGGATTATAGATATTTGGTATTTTCAACATTTCATTTTCATCAGTAGGGATTTTAATTGGGTTTTGATAAACCTCAGAACTCGAGGCTAAATAAAAATTTTTTACTTTTTTTTTTTTTTAAAATTTAAAAATATTAATTAAACCTTTGAGTGCTATATCTAAGATTTCGTAAGGTTTTTTATAAAAATACTTTGTCCCATTTACATACGCTAGATGAATTATAGTGTGAATATTTCCTTTAATTAATAGTAATTTTTTTTTATTTCTTATATCTCCTTTAATAAAATCTATTTTATCTCTTATATCTTTTAACCTTGTTATTTTACCTCTAGAATTATTATCAAAAACAGTGACTTTAAAATTATTTTTAATTAAATACCTCACTATCGCAGATCCAATAAAACCAGTTCCGCCTGTAACCAATATGTGTTGATTTATATTTTTTTTCTTTTTAACCATGTTGTAGAAAGACCATAGATATACCATTTAATATATTGTGGTAGCCATTTAAATATTCTAAATCTACTAGATCCCTCGGTCCTCTCCTCCCATTGAGCTGGTATTTCAGAAATTTTATAATTTAATCTATTGCATTTTGCCAAAAGTTCTAATGAATACGCAAATCCAACCTTGGACTCAATTTTTACTTCATCTAATAATTTTCTAGAAAATAATCTAAAACCATTGCTTGCATCTTTAATTGGAATACTTGAGAGATGATAAAGAGTGAACGAAGCTGTTCTAACAAATATAGATTTTATTATTGGACAACCCTTCATGGAACCGCCTTTCATGAATCTGCTAGCTGAAACAATCTGATTTCCGTTTTTAAACATATTATACATCTCATCTAAGATATTATAATTTATAAAATCATCAGCTGGATAAACAATTACACATTCAGAATTTCCTTTTTTAAAACCTTCCTTAATTGCTGAGCAAGGTCCTCTTTCAGGATTTTTAATTAACTGAATTTCAAAATTATATTTTTTAAAATCATTTATATATTCTAAAATATTGTCAGTATCCAAATCATAACAGAATAGTACCTTAAATTTGGTCTTAATATTATTTTGAAATATATCCATTAATTTGAGTAACTTTTTACCTTCATTAAAAACAGGAATAATAATATCTATTGGCGTTTTCATCATAAAATCATTTTCATTTTATTTAAATTTAGAGACGCATCGGTTGCAATTTTAAAATCAATCTCATCAAATACTTTGCTCTTATCACAAGGTTTTAATTTTTTTTTATATTTTTTATATTGTTTATAATCTGATATTTTTTTACCACCTATATTAATTATACCTTTAAAATTTTTTTTAATTAATTTGTATATATATTTCACTAAAAGGTTTACTTCTATTGAAGAAGTATAAATATTTGTTGCTGAGTAATTAAATAAGATTTTTCTTTTATTAAAAAAACGAGTTCTAATAATTATGTAATCTTTTGATTGTATTACATATCTCTCAGCATTCACCTTGGTTTTTCCATAAGTATTATAAGGTTTTAATTTATCAGTTTCCTTGTAATTTCCTCTAATAGACTCGTAAACTGCATCACTTGAAATAAATATTAGTTTAATTTTTTTTTTTGTTTTTTTTTTAATATTTATTATAGATTTAACAATATTAAATGTTCCTTTTACATTTATTTTAAATGCTTTATTTTTATCTCTTTCACACTCTCTTACTCTTGCCAGAGCAGCACAATGTAAAACAATATTTATATTATTTTTAAATAAATAACCCTCAACTTTTTTTTGATTTAAGATATTTAATTCTTTACTTGAAGGTTTTTTTAATTTTTTGAATAGTTTAGATCTTATTATTGTTGTTCCTAAAGTCCCGGTTCCTCCTAACAATAATATATTATTTTTCAGAAAAAAAACCCCAACTATCAATTAAAAATTTATTTTTTGGAATTTTAATTTTCTTATATCCTGTATGTGGCACTCCTAAAATTATAATATCTGATTGGTTAATAAGAGTTTTTTTATCAACAATATAATCTGATTTTACAAACTCATCTGAAATTTCTACTTTTAAACCCCTTTTTTTTAAATAATAGTAGAGATCAATAGAAAGTGAGTCTCTAGTGTCATCAATATCAGATTTAAAAGCTGCTCCTAAAATACCAATTTTTTTTTTTTTTAAATTTTTACTAAATTTTTTTTTTTTTTTTAAATAAATTGATTTTGGAAAACCTTGATTAATCTTAGTTGCAGTTATGCCAAGAGTAAAAGAGTTGTTTAAAAATGCATTTAATTGCGCAGTGTCTTTGTACAAACAAGGTCCGGCTGCAAAACCAGCCTTGGGTATATTTTTATTTCTTTCATATCCTTTTATCATATTTTTTCTCAATTTATTGAAATCAACATTAAACTTCTCACAAATATTAAAAAATTGGTTTGAGATAGAAAAATTTATATATCTCCATGAATTTGAAAATAATTTTATCAACTCTGCCTCAAATATAGATGTAACAATTATTTCTTTACATATTAATTTAAATAATTTTTTTGACTTATTTATTGATTTTTTTGAGATACCTGAAACTATTTGAGGTAAATTGGGTAACTCTGATAAAGATTTTCCTTGCACAACTCGTTCTGGACAATATGAAATATTTGTAAATTTTTTTCCTAAATAATTCTTAACTTTTAAACATGTGCCTGGGTAAATTGAACTCCTTATAACCAAAAGTTTATCCTCCCTCAAAAATTTTTTTATTTCTGCAAACATTTTAAAAAAGAATTTTAAGTCAGGTTTTGATCCTTTAATAGGAGTACCTATGCAGACTATTATTATTTTTGAATATTTAATATAATTTTTATCACTTGTTGGAAAAATTCGATTAATATTTTTTTTTAAAAGTTTGCTTCCACCTTCCTCCATGAAAGGCATTTGCATTTTTCTAATTTTTTCTAAGTTCTTTTTATCTTTGTCGTATAAAACTACTTTCTTTCCTTTACTGGCAAAAAGTAACCCCAAAGGTAGACCTATATGTCCTGCACCACCTATTATTAAAATATCAAAATTCATAAATTTTTATTAGCAATATATTTCTTATAATTTTTAAAAATTATAATTAAAGGGAAAATTTAAGTAAAAATGATAATAAATTATTGCTATAGATAGTATTGAAAATTCCCATAAAAATAAAAAAATAATAAACTTTTTACTAATCATGTTTAATTTATAAATTATATCATTTGGTAGAAGTAAATAATAAATTATTATGTAAATTGGATCGTACCATTCTTGATATAGAGTTATAATTAAACCTATAACAATGAAGTTTAGAATTAAAATAATAAAATATTCATTTTTTATTTTTTGTCTTATACAAAAAATTAATGAAAAAAATAAACTTGAAATTAATATTAAAAAATAATTGTTTTCATTTAAGAAAATTTTATAAAATTTAATAATAAAGCCGCCTCCTTGGGTTGTGTATGCCAAATCTTTATATAAAATTATTTGCATCAAATAAATTAAAACAAATATAAATAAAAATTCTTTAGTTAATAAAATTTTTATTATTTTTTTTAGATTAAAAATTAAAATGGGGACAGAATAAAAGAAAAATAAACTTGATATCTTTGGTATATTATAAAAAATATTGTCTATTGAATATAAATAATCTATTGAATGAGTTGCATTTCTATAATCAATATGAACATCCCAATAATAATATGTAAGTAGCCCTGGTATAGAAAAAATTAAGTAAATCACCAAACTATTTCGTATGTTAATCAATTTTCTATCAAAAAATAATAGAATAATTAAATGAGACAAAACAAAATATATATATTGTTGTCTTGAATAAATTGTTAAACTTAAAAAAATTGTTAAATAAATATTAGATTTAAGATTATTTTTATTTTCAATTAAATTGCATAGATAAAAACAACTGGGTATAAAAAAAAATAAAGCAAAATTTTCTGTTAGACCCCAATAAGATGATGATCTAAACCAAGGACTTAGTAAAAAAATAAGAGGAATTAAATAAAAATAATTTTTAGCATCAAAACTATTTAATTTTTTTTTTAAAAATAAAAAAAAAACAAATAATATGAATAAATTTAATATAGTATTTGAAAAAGTATAACCAAAAACTGTATTTTTAAATGGGTTTATAAGGTGTTGAATTGTATGAAAAAATGGGAATGTTGCTTCGTCATAGTCTAAATAATTTTTTAATGTTTTGAAATAGTTTATTTCAAAGTCTGAAAGAACACCCCATATATGTAATTCTAGATCTCCATGCCCTGCACCATTTGAGATTTCTCTTATAAAATATCCAAAAATATATAAGGAAAAACAAAGAAAAATTAAAATCAAAGCAGCTTTATTTTTTAAGAATAGTGCTGCTAAGTATTTCATAGTAGACATAACAATAAATAGCATAAGCTATTAATTATTTATATTTTTAATTTTTTATGGTGCGGCCAGAGAGATTTGAACTCTCATGGGCTAGGCCCACACGGCCCTCAACCGTGCCTGTCTACCAATTTCAGCATGGCCGCAATTCATGCGGCAGATTAAATGAATGACAATTCTATTTCAAGTTGATAAGTTTTTTCTATGGAAATTTCATCTGAAATAAAAAAAGCAACAGATCCTATTTATCAAAAAATTTCTAAAACTATTCCAGAAATTGAGTGGGCAACACACGCTCCTTACATTTATAAAATTAATAAACTCAAAAAAGAAAAGAATGCTGTAATTCTTGCGCATAATTATCAAACTCCAGAAATTTATCATGGTATATCTGATTTTTCAGCGGACTCTTTGGCGCTTGCAATTGAGGCAGCAAAAACAAAAGCAGATATTATTGTAATGTGTGGAGTACATTTTATGGCAGAAACAGCAAAACTTATGTCGCCAAATAAAAAAGTTTTGTTGCCCGATATGCAGGCTGGTTGTTCTTTATCATCGTCTATAACAGGTGAAGATGTAAGAAATTTAAAAAAGCAGTACCCAGATGTTCCAGTGGTATCCTACGTTAATACCTCTGCAGATGTTAAAGCTGAAACCGATGTTTGTTGTACATCAGCTAATGCAGTTAAAATTGTAAACTCTTTAGGAGCTAAAAAAGTAATATTTTTACCAGATGATTATTTGGCAAAATATGTTGCCTCGCAAACAGATGTTGAAATTATTTCTTGGAAAGGAACATGTGAAGTTCATGAACAATTTAGCGATGAAGAAATAAATGAAATTAGAAAAAATAATCCTGGAATTAAAATAATTGCTCATCCTGAGTGTCCGCCAGATGTAATTAATGCAAGTGATTTTGCTGGATCTACAAGTGGCATGATAAAATATGTAAAAGATAATCAACCTAAAAAGGTTATGATGGTAACAGAATGCTCAATGAGTGATAATGTTCAAATTGATAATCCAAATGTAGAATTTATAAGACCATGTAATTTATGCCCACATATGAAAAAGATAACATTACCTAAAATTCTTGATTGCTTAGAAAATGAAACTAATGAGCTAATCATAGATGGTGATACAATTGAAAAAGCAAGAAAATCAGTTGAGAGAATGGCAGAAATAGGCAGATAAATTCTGTGTCTAAAATTCAATTAAGTAAAAATTTTATAAGATCCACTTGTAAGTTAGCTTTAAATGAAGATTTATTTCCCTCAGGAGATATTACATCTGAACTTTTAAACAAAAATTTAATTAAAAGGGTAAAATTAATAGTTAATGAAAATGGAATTCTTGGTGGAATAGATTTTGCTAAAGAAACATTTAAATTAATTGATAAAAAAATTAAATTTATCTCTAAAAAGAAAGAAGGGTCAAAGATAAAAAAAGGATCAACTATTGCTTTAATTGATGGAAATTTAAAAAATATCCTTACAGGAGAAAGAGTTGCTTTAAATTTTTTATCTCACATTTCAGGAATAGCTACCAGAACTAACAAATTTGTTAAAAAAATA
>Ga0255759_10005220_pt1 | contig 11119 bp, 10 predicted proteins | sample 101ome_20_FD_179959 | JGI IMG/M metagenome (GOLD analysis project Ga0255759, IMG submission 179959) | Coastal salt marsh microbial communities from the Groves Creek Marsh, Skidaway Island, Georgia - 101404AT metaG (version 2) | ecosystem: Environmental > Aquatic > Marine > Intertidal zone >...
CAAATGATCTGTTAAATGATCAATTCTATTACTCAATAAAGCAACCTGAACTTCAGCAGAACCAGTATCTGAATCCGATTTACCGTATTCTTTTATAATATCTTGCTTTGTTTTCATTCGAGATAATAATAGTAGCTGCTATATCTAATGTGAGATTATTTAATTTTTATTAATATCTTCAATATCTTTAGATATTTGTTGAATTAATTCATCAATACTTGAGAATTTTATTTCATCTCTTATAAATTTTTTAAAATGAACTGTTAAATCAGCATCGTAAATATCGTCATTAAAATCAAAAATATGTACTTCTAAACTTTGCTTGTTCCCTTCAGAAACCGTAGGTTTATATCCGATATTCATAATTCCTTCATAAAGGTATTCATTTAAGAGTACGTCTATTTTGTACACTCCATTTTTGGGTATTTGAATACTCTTATCAATGTTTAAATTTGCTGTAGGAAATCCAATCTGAGAACCTCTTTGATCACCTTTGATAACAGTTCCAGTTAAGGAATATTCATAACCCAAAGCTTCATTAGCGTGTTCAACAAGACCTTCGCTTAAAAATGACTTAATCAATGTTGAAGATATTTTTTCATTGTTGTGCTCATAATCTTTAATAGTATGCACAGAATCTTCCCCAAAATATTTTTTTAAGTAATCTACGTCACCCTCACGGTTTGCACCAAATTTAAAATCATTACCTACATAAATACATTTAGCTTTCATATTGTTTTTTAACATCTCACAAAAAGTTTTAGGTGAAAACTTCATTACATGTTCAAAGTTAATAAATACTAAATTACCAGGTTCAAATTTTTTGAATAATTCAATCTTCTCATTATTGGTTGTAAGTAATTTATGTTCATTATTGAAATATTTTTTTGGAAGTGTATTAAAAGTAACTATTTGAAACAAGTTACTTGATTCTTTTGTATATTTTAATAGCTCTTGATGACCTAAATGTACCCCATCAAAACCACCAATACATACAGCTGGAATATCATCATCAATATAATTGTCGGAAGTAAAATTTTCATATATTTTCATACGAGTACTTTTTCTGGTTTGTAATACTTCTCATTAAAAGGTTTATAAATTGCCACAATATTGTTCTTGATAGATATTATATAATTTTCTTCATTTGCAAACATATCTCTTGGTAGAAGTTGACCATTCTTAATTGTTTCATTCATTTCCACATCTAGTTCAATTTTTGGTAAATTAATGACTTCTGCCCAATCTATTGACATTATTTTTGAGTTATAATTCAAAGCTTCAACATTTGCATTTAGACTTTTGTGATTAATATTTAAATTACCTATAGCTGTCCTCGTAAGAGATTCTACTATTGCATAAGTATTTACATACTCACCTAATTGTTGAACAATACTTCTGATATATGTTCCCTTACTTACTGTTATCTCAAAAGTAACTTTATTGTCTTTTACTTCTAATAAATCAGTACTTTCTACAAATATTTTTCTATCAGGAATTTCTACATCTTGATTTTGACGTGCATATTTATATAATCGTTTTCCTTTTACTTTAATTGCTGAATAAATTGGTGGAGTCTGGGTAGACTCACCAAGTAACTTACCAAGAAATTCATTTATTTGAGGTTTTAACTGGTCTGCACTTATATCATCGTGTTTTGTAATTTCTGAGTCCACATCAAGAGTTGGAGAAGAGTAGCCCAATATTGCAATTACTTTATAAGTTTTATTAGTGTTGTCGATGTAATCAAATAATTTTGTATACCCATTAGTAGCAAGGAGCATTAAACCATCAGCATTTGGATCTAGGGTGCCTGAGTGACCTACTTTTTTAAATTTAAAATTCTTTTTCAATTTCGTACACAAATCCTGAGAGGTCCATGTTTTTGGTTTGTCTAAAAGATAAAAGTTAGATTTGTGACTTAATTGCATTCTTTACTTTATTTTTTATTTCTTCCATGCTTAAATTCGTTGAAAATCCAGAAGCTGCTTTGTGCCCTCCACCGCCAAACAGAGAAGCAATTTGTTGAACATCTAATGAATTACGAGACCTTAAGCTTCCTTTAAAAGATTTATCTTGTTGTTCTTTTAACAATAAAGCCACATTTGATTCTTTCACCAATCTAATAGAATCAATTAAAAAATCTGTTTCAGAAGATTCAATGTTGTAATTGAGATAATCTTCTTGTAAAACATACGAAACAACTAATTCCTCTTCTTCATATAATTCAATCCTATTTAACACTTCACTTTGTAGCTTCATTGCATTCATAGGAATAGAACCATATATGTTATCACTAATACTTGTTAGCTCAGCACCGCTTAACATTAGTTTTGATGCGATTTCAAATACTTCATTATCTGTATTTGAATATTGAAACCTACCTGTATCAGTGATTAATCCAGTCATAAGACAATTGGCGATATTTTTATCGATATCAATATTTGCAGAAAGAATTTCTCTAAACAGCACTTGTGTTGTACTAGCAGCGTTTGAATCAATAATCTGAATATCACCAAAAGAAGGATTGATATGGTGGTCTACTACAATGACTCTTTTAGAATTTATTGCTAAATCTTCTAAATCTCCAAGTCTTTCTGAGTTTCCACAATCAAAAACATATACGCTGTCATAACTTTCCTTTGGTTTATCATCAATTAAATCAATAGGTAAATGATTTAAATTAGAGGGAACGTTACCTTTCATATCAAAAGATACGTCAGAATCTATACCTTTGTTGTCTAGTATTAATTTAAATGCTAAGGCGGAACCTAAAGCATCACCATCAGGGTTTATATGACCTGTTATTAAATTAGAAGAAGTTTTAATATCTTCGAAAAGTTTACTCATTCTTTGTAGTCCCATCTAACAGTTCGTTGATTCTTAGAACATTATTAAATGTACTATCAACTTCAAAAATGATTTTAGGAACATTTTTAGTTGTCATTTCCTTTGCTAATACTTTTTGAATTTTTGTTCTATTTTTCTCAAGTGCAGTTTTTAAAGAGCCTTCATTACCATCGAGTGTTGAAACAAATACCATTGATTTCTTTAGATCTGGAGAAGTAGAAACATGAGTAATAGTTGCTTTGTTTAGGACTGGATCAGAATTTCTTAAAAGTGCACTTGAGATAATTTTTTGAATGAGAGGATTGATTCTATTTATTCTTCCACCACGTGTTTGATTACTCATTGTTTGTTTCTAAACTTCTACTTCTCCAAGTATCTCTATTGTGTCGCCTTCTTTAATATCTTTATAGTCTGATAGACCAATACCGCATTCAAGACCTTCGTTAACAACTTCAACATTGTCTTTAAATCTCCTCAGCGAAACTACGGTGCCTTCATAAATTACTATTCCATCTCTGAGTAGACGTGCCTTTGCGTCGAGCTCTACTTTACCTTCAGAAACTATTGAACCTGCAACCACACCAACTTTTGGTGCACGGAATGTAGTTTTAACTTCAACCATTCCAATAATTACTTCTTCAGTTTTTATAGTCATTTGTCCAAGTACCGCTTCAGAAATATCGTCTAGCAATTCATAAATAATATTGTATGTTCTTACGTCAATACCTTTACTTTGAGCCATGTTTCTTGCCTGACTATCAGGTCTAACATTAAAACCAATGATGAGTGACTCTGTGGCACTGGCTAAATCAACATCAGATAATACAATTCCTCCTACTGCTGAATGAACAACTTGAATATTTACATCATCTGTAGCTAATTTGTTAATACCATCTTTAATTGCTTCAACTGAACCGTTGGTGTCTGCTTTTAAAATTACATTTACTGTATTTAACTCACCTTCTTGTAAAAGTTTCATCATGTCACTAACTCGTGACTCTACTGAAAATGATGAGTTGTCATGCTCTTTTAATTTAGTTTTATTTTCTTCAGCTTTTGCCTTAGCCTCTTTTTGATTTTTAACAGCAACAAATTGATCACCAGCAGTTGGTGATTCATCCCAGCCTATAATATCAATCGGAGAACCTGGCTCTACAGACTTTACTGTTTTATTATTGTGATCAAACATTGACTTTACTCTACAAAATGCCTGACCTGCATAAAGAAAATCACCTTGTTTTAGAGTACCCCTTGTGACTATTACTGTAGCTACATTACCTCTACCAACTTCCATTCGTGATTCAACAATATACCCTGATGCATTTGTATTAAAATTTGCTTTTAGTTCTTCTATTTCTGCTACTAGTGCAAGTGTTTCAAGCAAATCATCAACTCCATCACCTTTAAGTGCAGACACTTCAACTACAGGTGTATCTCCACCTAAGTCTTCAGAAATTACTTCATATTTTGTAAGTTCCGCTTTAATCATAGATGGATTAGCTTCAGGTAGATCACACTTATTTATGGCGACAACTATAGGTACATCTGCAGCTTTTGAGTGGTTGATCGCTTCAATTGTTTGGGGCATTACTCCGTCATCAGCGGCTACTACCAAGACAACTATATCAGTGACATTTGCACCTCTAGCTCTCATTTGTGTAAATGCTTCGTGACCAGGTGTATCAATAAAAGTAATTCCTGACTCTCCAGTATCTACTTTATAAGCTCCAACGTGTTGTGTAATACCACCAGCCTCACCATCTGCAACTTTTTCATTTCTTATATAATCCAACAAGCTAGTTTTACCATGGTCCACATGACCCATAACTGTAATTATTGGTGCTCTTAAATTTAATTTATCTGGATCGTCTTCAAAATCTTGAAATTCAATAATATCTTCTCTTGAAATTGTTACTTCATCTATCAAATCAGGAATTAGATTGTACTTTTCAAAGAGCTTTTCTATATCACTATCATCTAATGGTGTATCTATAGCTTTCATTATTCCTAGACCCATTAAATCACCAACAATTTGTGTGGCTTCAATTTCTATAAGTGCGCTAATTTTTTCTGGAGATGAATTCCTGGAAACTTCAATAATCTGCACATCATCTTCGTCAACTTTTTCAGATTCAACTTCGGGTTCATCCTGATTAGACTCTTCTTGTTCAGAGACTTCTTCAGACTCAACTTCTGGTTCATCTTCAGGCATTAAAGCTAATTTAATTAATTCTTCTTCCTCTTCAGTTAAACCAGATGAAGCAGTATTTACTTTTATACCAAGCTCTTTTGCTTGATGGAGAATGTCAGCTGATGCTAAATCAAGCTCCTTTGCGATTTGATGAATTCGCTTTTTAGCCATTTACTCTTCCTCTTTTGACGCACTCTCATTTTCGTCAGATTCCTCTATTTGTGGAGAGTCTCCAAGTCCTTCTATGTCTATTTTATATCCAGTTAATTTTGCAGCTAATCGAGCATTTTGGCCTTCCTTTCCTATTGCTAAGGAAAGTTGACTATCTTTTACAACTACTCTTGCTGTTTTTAAATCTTCATCTATTTCAACTTCGTCAATATCAGCAGGCCCAAGAGCTTCTTTAATGAACCTTACTTTGTCTTCTCTCCATTCAACAACATCGAGTTTTTCTCCTCGTAGCTCATTGACTATCTGCCTTACACGATTACCTCTAGAACCAACACATGCGCCCTTTGGATCAACATTAGGATCATTAGAGAAAACTGCAATCTTAGTTCTACTTCCCGCTTCTCTTGCAATTGCTCTAAGTTCAACAGTACCATCAGTTAATTCTGGAACCTCTAATTCGAGCATTCTTTGGACAAATTCAGCTTTACTTCTACTTACGATAATTGGAATACCTTTAGCGTCTTCCCTTACTTCAGTTATTAAAGCTTTGACTCTATTTCCTCTTTCGAGACGCTCGAATGGTACTCTTTCACCAGATGGAATAACAGCTTCTGCATCTTGTAGGTCCAAAATTGTTTGATTAAACCTAGGATCAAATTGAGTTACTATTCCAGTAATAAGTTCTCCCTCTCTGCCAATATATGCATCTAAAACTGTAGCTCTTTTTGCATCACGAATTTTTGTTGTCATCATTTGCTTGAAGGATTGTGCAGCTATTCTTCCAAATTCATCTTCATCAAGCTCTACTTTCCACTCTTCAATAACATTTCCTTCATTATCTAATTCTTGAGCATAAATTAATACTTCACCACTATCTGGATTTAATGTGACTCTTGCTTCTTCTGCTGCCCCAGGAATCCTCATATATGCAGATCTAAAAGCAGATACTAAAGCTTCATACATGCTTTCAACAGCGACACCCTTATCCAGTGCTAAAGATTCAATTGCTTGTTTGCTCTCACTTCCTAATTTCATAATTATCCCTTTACTCTTTCTTTAAATTGTTTAAATTCTATTTTTGCGTTCTTAATGTTTGAATAATTTATTTCAATATCAGTTATCTCAGTTTTTAAAACTATAGTTTCCTCTCCAACTGAAACAAGGTCACCTTCAAATGTATATACATCATCTATCGGATCAAATAATTTAACTTTTAGTAACTCCCCTATTGAAAGTTCAAAATGCCTAAACGATTTAAGTTTTCTTTCAATTCCTGGACTTGAAACAATCATATCGAATGAACCTTTTTCGAATCCTAAATCTTCGACTAATCTATTTAATTGTTTATTTAATCTTGTAGTGATTTCGATACTTACATCCTCATCGGAATATATAAATACTTCAATTTTTGAAATATTTGGAAAGTTGACAATGTTGAGATCATAAAGTTCTAAATTTTCATCTTTTAGATATGAGTCAATTTGTTGTTGGATTTCGTTTTCAGAAACCATAAAAACCTCCTCATAAAAAAAAGCGGGTTTGACACCCACTTTACGTAGCTAAATTGTCAGTATCAATTATATCAAATTTAGAAAGTTATTAAAAGGGATTTTTAATAAGCTTTTGAAAAAATAGCTAATTTTCCTTGAGTATTTTCATTATTTACAGCTTTATCTGTTTTTTCTTCACCTAATACGTAACACCTGAGCGTAGCTTTAGTATCTGCTTTAACTCTATCCTCGTCATCACTATTTTCATCCCAAAAACAGGTAACAAAACCTGGATCTCCGTTAAGTGCACTTATGAGTTCTTCATATGAATCGACATGAACTGTATTCTCATTACGAAAATTTCTTGATGATTCAAGTAAATTATTATGTATATTATCTAAAGTTTCAGATACTTTAGTTTTAATATCATCGAAATTAATATTGAATTTGCCATCAACACCGTCTCTTCTTGAGAAAACAACTGATTTATTTTCAACATCTCTTGGTCCAATTTCAATTCTTAATGGCACGCCCTTTAATTCCCATTCGTTAAATTTAAATCCTGCAGATATATTATCCCTATCATCTACATAGACTCTGAAACTTTGTCCTAATTCTTCGCTGATTTTCTTCGTTGCGTCTAATACTAACCCTTTAGAGTCATCATTAGGTGTAATAGGAATAATTACAACCTGATGTGGTGCTAACTTAGGAGGCAAATTTAAACCTTTATCATCACCATGAGCCATTATTATCATGCCAATCAATCTAGTACTCACTCCCCAGCTAGTTTGATAAGGATGTTGTAAATTATTTTCCTCATCTGAAAATTGAATTTCAAAAGCTTTTGAAAAATTTTGGCCTAATTCGTGTGAAGTTCCGGCTTGTAAAGCTTTCTTATCTTTCATCATTGCTTCAATAGAATATGTTCTGGTAGCACCTGCGAATCTTTCATTTGCAGACTTTATACCTTTCACAACTGATACAGCAGCTGCATTTTCTGCAAATTCAGAATAAATATCTAACATCCTGCGAGCTTCTTCGGTTGCTTCAGCTTCTGTTGCATGAGCTGTATGGCCTTCTTGCCATAAAAATTCTGATGTTCTTAAAAATAATCTAGTTCTCATTTCCCAACGAACAACATTTGCCCACTGATTTATCAACATTGGTAAATCTCTATGACTTTTAATCCATTTTGCAAACATATGATTAATAATTGTTTCAGAAGTAGGTCTTACAACTAATGGTTCCTCGAGCTCTTTTCCACCAGCATGTGTTACCATCGCTAGTTCAGGAGAAAAACCTTCTACATGCTCTGCTTCTTTTTGGATAAATGAATTCGGAATAAATAGGGGAAAATAAGCATTTTGATGCCCTGTTTCTTTAAACTTTTTGTCTAAGTATGATTGAACACCCTCCCAAATAGAATATCCGTATGGTCTAATGACCATGGTTCCTTTAACAGGTGAGTAATCAGCCAATTGGGCTTGTTGAATGATGTCGGTATACCATTCATTAAAATCTTCAGACATTGGAGTAAGCTTTTCAACCATGTTTATATATTAAAGGTTTTAATTTTCAATATCTTTATTTGTTGTAATCTCTATTACAGACTTTGTCTTTTGTTCAAAATTATTGATATCTCCCTGTATATTAAGCAATTCTTTTACGTCTTCTTCAGCAATTTGAGCTGCATCTGTATCAGCAGCAGCAAGTCGTGCATCGATACCTTCCTCAGCAATCAATCTTCCTTCTTTTAACAAGGCATCAACCATATCTTTCTCATCAACAACTTTTACAACCTGTCCTTTGATAAATAAATGTCCTCGTTTTTTACCTGCAGCAATACCCAGATCGGCTGACCTCGCTTCGCCAGGACCATTCACAACACATCCCATAACTGCTACTTGAATTGGAAGACCTTCTTTTTCAAGAACTTCCTGTGCTTCCGCAGCAATTTTTATAACATCAACTTCAGCTCTGCCGCAACTAGGGCAAGCTATCAAGTCAAGGGATTTTCTTTCCCTTAAATTTAAATACTCAAGTAATTGTCGGCCGTATTTGGCTTCTTCTACTGGATCTGTTGTAAGTGACAGTCTTATGGTATCCCCAATACCTTCAGAAAGAAGCGTAGAAATTCCAGCAATAGATTTAATTAAACCACCAGGTAGAGGACCTGCTTCAGTAACACCTAAATGTAATGGATATTCAACTGATTCCGCAAGTAGTCTGTAAGACTCAATCATTAAAGGGACATTGGAATGTTTTACAGAAATCTTAATATCATGAAAATCAACATCCTCAAGATATCTTGCTTCTAATAATGCAGATTCAACAAGCGCTTCAGGAACAGCATCACCATATTTTTCTAAAATATCTTTATCTAAGGAACCGGCGTTAACTCCTATTCGTATTGGAATATTTGCATTTAAACATTCTCTAGCTATTTCTTTTATTTGTTTTTCATTTCTAATATTTCCTGGATTTAGCCTTAAGCCATGTACACCTGCTTCAACAGCTGCAAGAGCTAATTTATACTGAAAATGTATATCTGCGACAATTGGTACAGGACTTCTTGCACATATTTTTACAAGAGATTCTGCAGCTTCTATTTCATTACATGTAACTCTAACAATATCTGCACCATTATTTGCTAGTTCATAAATTTGCCCTAATGTCTCATCTGTATCTCTAGTCTTTGTAGTTGTCATAGACTGGACAGATACAGGGTAGTCCGAACCTACTCCGACTTTTCCAACTTTTATTTGCGATGTTTGTCTTCTATCACTCATAATCTAATTGGTTGTGTGATGTCTAAGTAAAAGGCTGTAATCCCTAAAAAGACAAAAATAGCAATTACAACAGCAGCAAGAGGATAGAGTTTTTTATCAGGTATTTTTTTACCAGTAATTCCTTCGTAAAGCGCAAGTACAACCCTACCGCCATCTAAGGGTACGAGTGGAATAGAGTTGAATACAGCAAGAAAAATATTTACAAATGCTAAGAGGGTAAATAAATTTACATATCCATCTTCAGCAATTTGGTTACCTGCTTGAGCTAATCCTATTGGGCTAAGAGGTCTTGCTTCGTCTGGAACAACTTCCCCACTATACGTTCCTAAAAGTGTTTGTAAATTTTGTGGACTAAATAATGTAAATATTCCTTGAACTGCTGCTTTAGTCATATCAATTTCAACTAATGTTGTTGCAGATATTGAATCGATAATACCCATCTTTTGATTTTCAATTGTTGGAGAGACACCAAGATAACCTGATTCATTGTTTGCGATTAATCTTGATTCTAAAACTGCAGTTGTAACATAACTCTGACCATTTCTTATGTATCCAATAGATACTTTAGAATTAGCATTTTCTTCTATATAGCCAACCAGTTCTCTCCAGGTTGTAACTTGTTTGCCATTAAAACTTGTAATTATATCACCCTCTTTAAGACCTGCTTTAGAGGATGGTGCTTCTGAAGAGGAATCGGTTGAGGACACTCCAATTGTTTCAATTTGAAGTGTTGGCTGCTCAACGCCATAAAAGGTAAAAATTGAGAAAAGAATTAACCAAGCTAATACAAAATTTACAATTATTCCCGATGAAGCAATATAAAGTTTTTTTGTCCAAGAAGCAGTATGGAAAAGTTCATCTGAGTCATAACCCTCAACAGATTCATTTTCATCCATACCGGGAATTTTTACATAACCACCAAGTAATAGGGCTTTAAGTCCATACTCTGTATTGTTTCTTTTAAACGAAAATAGCCTTGGTCCAAAACCAACAAAAAATTCAGAAACTGCTATTTTTGATCTTTTTGCTGATATATAGTGACCTAATTCATGCAAAACTACAAATAGCGTTAGTAAAGCAATTGTTAAAAATGCGTTCATATACTAATTATTACACTTATTAAATTAAATCTAAAAACTGTATAAAAAGAACTAAAACAGGAAAACTTAGTATTTGAGAATCTACTCTGTCTAACACGCCCCCATGACCTGGCAAGAAATCACTTGAATCTTTTACATCTAATGACCTCTTAATTCTTGATTCAAATAAGTCACCCAACACACCAAATAAAATAAAAATTAATGAAATAAGTAAAGTTGGGATAGCTTCTATTTCAAAATTATTACTTAAAACAATATACATAGCTAATGAACCAGTAATTAAGCCTGCAAAGAACCCCTCTACTGTTTTATTCGGTGAGATTTCTTCATACAGTTTTCTTTTACCATATCGTCTACCAAATTCATAAGCAGCAATATCAGAAACCGATATAGAAATTAGAGCTAAAAAGGTAAATAAAGCTCCAACATTTTGAAGCACATAACCTATACAAGCTAAACCTGTACCAAACCAAATCAAAAATAAGAATGAACTCCCGAATTTTTCATATATCCCATAAGTTACAA
>Ga0255759_10005223_pt1 | contig 11112 bp, 7 predicted proteins | sample 101ome_20_FD_179959 | JGI IMG/M metagenome (GOLD analysis project Ga0255759, IMG submission 179959) | Coastal salt marsh microbial communities from the Groves Creek Marsh, Skidaway Island, Georgia - 101404AT metaG (version 2) | ecosystem: Environmental > Aquatic > Marine > Intertidal zone > Salt...
ATTATGAGTGTACTGCTCTAACCAACTGAGCTACAGGCCCTAAATATATTGTTTATATCACAATAAATTATTTCTCTAAGAAACTTTTTAGTTGCTTAGATCTACTTGGGTGTTTAAGTTTTCTTAAAGCTTTTGCCTCAATTTGCCTAATTCTTTCTCTGGTTACGGAGAATTGAAGTCCTACTTCTTCGAGCGTATGATCTGTGTTCATTCCAATACCAAAACGCATTCTAAGAACTCTTTCCTCTCTAGGAGTTAAAGATGCTAAAATTTTTGTTGTGGACTCACTTAGATTTGATTGAATAGCAGTATCGAGTGGTTGAAGTGCATTTTTGTCTTCGATAAAATCACCAAGGCTACTGTCTTCCTCATCTCCAACTGGGGTTTCGAGAGATACAGGTTCTTTTGCAATTTTTAAAACTTTTCTTACTTTTTCTAGAGGCATAGCTAATTTTTTAGCAAGCTCCTCAGGAGTTGGTTCTCTTCCAAATTCACTCATAATTTGTCTTTGAGTTCGTACAATTTTGTTAATAGTTTCTATCATATGAACAGGTATTCTTATTGTTCTTGCTTGATCAGCAATTGATCTTGTTATTGCTTGCCTTATCCACCATGTCGCATAAGTAGAAAACTTGTATCCTCTTCTGTATTCAAACTTGTCTACAGCTTTCATCAAGCCAATATTACCTTCTTGAATTAAATCTAAAAATTGAAGACCTCTATTGGTATATTTTTTAGCAATAGAAATTACTAATCTCAAATTTGCCTCGACCATTTCTTTTTTTGCAATTCTAGACTCTCTTTCACCTTTTTGAATTCTGCTTACTAATTTTTTAAACTCACCAACTGAAAGTCCAATTTTTTTACTAAATTCAATAAGTCTATCTCTAATTTCTGAAAAATCTTTTTTATATTTTTTAAAAAATGCTTTCCAAGTAGGATTTTCTTTCAAAAAACTTTCAAATTTTGGATTGATCTCATTGCCAATATAGTATTTTAAAAATTCTTCTCTTGATATTTTATTATCTAAAGCCAATCTCAAAAGAACCCCTTCAAGTGAAACAATCTTTTTATTTTCTTTGTAGTGAGATTGAACAAGTTCTTCAACAACATGGGGGGCGAGTTGAAGATTTTTAAAATTATCTACCAAAATTTCTTGAATTTTTTTAAAATTTTTATTTTTTGAGACTGATAGTTGTTTTGACTCTAATAAACATTCAAGTTTTTCGATTTGATATTTTTTTAATTTTAAATAATTTTTATTTAAGGAATCCAAGATATTTATTATCTTTGGTTTAATTTCCTCCTCCATTTTTGCCAATGAAACGTTAAACTCGTCATCATCATTTGATGTATTTTCATCTTTGTTTTCTTCTTTATCTTTTTTGTCTTCTTTTTTCTCTTTTTTTACTTTTGATTTTTTATTAATTTTTAACTCATCACCATCTTCTAAAGCCTCAAAGTCTTCATACGTAGAGTCTATATCAATAATATCTCTTACTAACATTTCTTGACTCTCAATCAGACTTTTCCATTCAGAGATTTTTTTTCCAACAATTGGGCTTTGTGTTAATGCGTTGATCATTACATCTTTTCCAGCCTCAATTCTCTTAGCGATTGCAATTTCACCCTCTCTAGATAGAAGTTCGACTCCACCCATTTCTCTTAAATACATTCTTATTGGATCATCGCTTTTATCGGATGTTTTTTCTTCTGCCTGATTTGTAGCTTCTTTTTTCTTATTAGATTGATAATCTGATTTTTTTTCTACTAGAGTTATTTTTTCATCAGCTAAAATTATAAAAGCCTTATCAATATTATCGTAGGTGCTGTTTCTTTTACCAAGCGATTTACTTAATTCCTCATATGTGACAAAGCCTCTATGTTTTCCTTTGTCTAAAAGTCGCTCAAATGATTTGGTTATTAATTTTTCAGGCATAGCGAATAGACATATATAGATACTGATTAAAAAAAATCTATACTTTTTTAACCCCTATTTAGTTGACTTTTCAGCTTAATTAGCTCTGTATAAGAATTTTCGTCTAAATTATTAATAAGTTTTTGCTCTAAAATCTCAATCTTTTTTAAACTATTCTCTTCTTTGTGATTTTGTATCAAGTCATCGAGCATGTCTGTTATATCTTTCTCACTTTTATTTTTTGTAATTAATTGCATATTTGAGTTTTTGTTAATCACATTAATTGAATTTTGATATCTTTCTTTAATTTGAGTGCTAATTTCGAACTTATCTTTTCCCTCTGAAATATATTTAATTATTATATTTTTTAGATCTTCATAGTCTTTTGTTTCAAAAATAATTTTTGAAAGTTCTTCTAATTTTTTTGAAGTAATATTTATATAATTTAATACAAGAAATAAAATAGAAATTTCAAGAATTTGAATTTTTGATAAAGTTTTATTTCTTTGATGTAAAATTTTTGTCTCTTTAAGAACTCTATAATTTTTTCTCCTCTTAAAATTATTAAATTTATAAGACTCCTTAGAATTTTGAATAGGTGTTAATTTATTAATTTTTTCTAAAAAATCTTCAAGCACATATTTCTTTATGATTTCGTCTTTAATTGTATAAGATAATTTCTTTATATCTTTTTCAAATTTTGAAACTTCATAAGGATTATTCTTATCAATTTTTTGAAGGTGGAAATTCCAAATAAATGATTGGATTATTTCTTTCTCTTTTAGTAAATTTATTAAATTATCTTTGCCTCTTTCTTTTATAAAATCATCAGGATCTTTTCCATCTGGCATTATTGAAAAGTAGATTTTATTTTTTTCATTAATAAAAGAAAATAATTTTTCAGCAATTCTATATGCAGCATTCTTTCCGCTTTCATCTCCATCTAAACAAATAATTGGGCTTGAAAAGAATTTCCAAATTAAACTTATTTGTCTTTCAGTTAACGCTGTACCGGAATTAGATATCACGTTTTTTATTCCTGCAGAATAAACACTAACTACATCCATATAGCCCTCTACAATTAAAACTTCGTCAGTTTTTGATCTTAAATCTTTCGCTTTATCTAAATTAAAAATCATATTTCCTTTTTTATAAAACTCAGTCTCAGGAGAATTAATATATTTAGCAAATTTATTTTCTTTAAATATTCTGCCCCCAAAAGCTATGGTGTCGCCTGTTATATTATTAACAGGAAATAAGATTCTAGAATTGAATCTATCAACATATTTTCCTGTTTTATCACTTTTATAATATAAACCAGTTAAACTAATTTCTTCTGCAGAATAATTTTTTAAGAGATTTTCATAAAAATTATTTTTCCATGGCACATACCCAAGTTTAAATTCTTCAATAGTATTTTTATTTAAACCTCTTTTTATAAGGTAGTCTAATGCTTCTTTATTTTCTTTATTGAATAATTCTTGTTTAAAGTTATTTGAGTATTCTTTAAATATATTTTTGTATGTCTGAAATCTTATATCTTTTTTTTTATCAAAGTTGGAAAACCTGTAAGGCTGCATTCCTGCTTCAGCTGCTAAAGATCTTACAGCTTCTCCAAAACCAATTGATTTAGTTTTCATCAAAAAATCAAAAATATTTCCATGCTCGCCACTACTAAAGCAATGATAAAATTCTTTTTCATCATTCACCGTAAAGGATGGGCTTTTTTCATTCTTAAACGGTGAAAGACCAATAAACTCCTTTCCTCGTTTTTTTAACTGTACTGTCTTGCCTACAACTTGAGATACTTTTAATCTTAACTTAATTTCATCAAGATATTCTTTTGGATATTTCATTTATTTTAAAAGATCTTTTATAATTGAACTTACTTTTGAAAAATCAAGAGTATCTGCGTTTTTAGATTTTAGAATTCCCATTACTTTTCCCATATCCTTCATTGAAGATGCGCCAGATAATTTTATTGCTTCTTCACATATTTTTTTTGTTTCTTCATCACCAAGCTGTTTAGGTAAAAAAGCACTTATCACCTCGATTTCTTTTGTTTCATTTTCTAAAAGTTCATTTCGTCCAGCTTTTTTGTATACCTCACACGACTCATTTCTCTGCTTTATCATCTTTTTTAAAATGGAAGTCACTTCGCTATCTGACATTTCTTTTTGACCTTTAGTTCGACTTGCAATCTCGGCGTCTTTTATAGCTGAAACTACTAATCTTAGAGTTGGGTAGGTGCTCTTATCCTTTGCCTTTAGCGCCGTGTTAAGTTTTTCCTCAATTTGCTTTTTTAATGACATGTTTAAAAAATATTTTAATCACAATTCTTATCTAAAATAAAAAGAACTTTCTTGACGATTTTATTACTATTTCATATGTTCCGCAAAATCATGTTCATAAGTTTTTTACTTTAACTCATGAGTTGTATTTGAAACCTTCTATTCAAAATATAAACTCAATAAAAAATCTTAAAAAGATCGATTCCACCGCTATTTTAGTTCTTCAAAACGGCAAATTTTTCAGAGGCATGGGTTTAGGTTATCAAGGTTCTGCGACAGGTGAAGTATGTTTCAATACCTCTATAACCGGCTATCAAGAAATTATTTCTGACCCATCTTACGCTGAACAAATAATAAATTTTACTTTTCCTCATGTTGGGAATGTAGGAACTAATAGAGAGGATCATGAGTCTGATAAAATATGGACAAAAGGGGTTATTATTAATTCTGAAATTACTAACCCTTCGAACTATAGGTCTCTTAAGCATTTAGATGAATGGCTTAAAAAAAATAAGATTGTAGGAATAACTGGAATAGATACTAGAAATCTTACTAACTTTATAAGAGATAAAGGTGCACCTAAAGGTACAATATCTTTTTCTAAAAAAAATAAATTTAATATCAATAAACTATTAAGACAAACTCAAAAATGGAGTGGATTGAAAAACTTAGATTTAGCAACAGTTGTATCCACCAAGAAAAACTATAATTGGAAAGATTTGAAGACTTGGAAAAAAAGTAAAGGTTTTGAAAAAAATATAAAAAAATTTTTACATGTCGTTTCAATAGATTATGGGATTAAAAAAAATATACTAAGATATTTTTCAGATTTTAATTGCAAAGTCACTGTTGTTCCATGCAAAACAACTGCTGAGGATATATTGAAATTAAAACCACATGGCGTCTTTTTGTCTAATGGGCCTGGTGATCCAGCAGCTACTGGAAAATATGCAATTCCAATCATTCAAAAGTTGATAAACAAAAATTTACCTATTTTTGGTATTTGTCTTGGACATCAAATTCTTGCATTAGCTTTAGGTGCAAAAACAAAAAAAATGAGCTTAGGCCACAGAGGTGCTAATCATCCTGTTAAAAATTTGTTGAAGGGCAATGTTGAGATCACAAGCCAAAATCATGGTTTTGAAGTTATAAAAAGCAGTCTAGCTAGAAATGTTCAAATTACTCATCAATCGCTTTTTGATAATAGCATTGAAGGAATTAGATTAAAAAATAAACCGGTTTACTCAGTTCAATATCATCCAGAGTCGAACCCAGGTCCACAAGATAGCGTTTATCTTTTTGAACAGTTTGTAGAAAGTATGAAAAAATATGCCAAAAAGAAAAGATATTAAAAAAATTCTAGTTGTAGGTGCCGGACCAATAATCATCGGTCAAGCATGTGAGTTTGATTATTCGGGAACTCAGGCGTGTAAAGCATTAAGAGATGAAGGTTATAAAGTTATTTTAATAAACTCAAATCCAGCAACAATAATGACAGATCCTAATGTTGCGGATAAAACTTATATAGAGCCTATTACTCTAGAAGTTTTAGAGAAAATTTTAATTAAAGAAAAACCTGATGCAATTTTACCAACTATGGGAGGCCAGACAGCTCTTAACCTTGCGATGGAAGCTGAGAAAAAAGGTGTGCTTAAAAAATATAAAATTGAACTTATAGGTGCTAATTCAAAAGCAATAGCTAATGCAGAAGATAGGAAAAAATTTAGAAAAAATATGATTGAAATTGGATTAGATTTACCAAAATCACAAATAGTTAACAATCTTAATCAAGCATCTAAAGCACTAAAGCAAATTGGATTGCCTGCAATCATTAGACCCGCTTTTACACTTGGTGGTCTTGGTGGAGGAATTGCTAAAAGCAAAAAAGAATATCAAAAAATTATTAAAAGTGGTTTACAAGAATCTCCAGTTTCTCAAGTTTTGGTCGAAGAATGTTTAGAAGGCTGGAAAGAATTTGAAATGGAGGTAGTAAGAGATAAAAAAGATAATTGTATAATTGTTTGTTCAATTGAAAATGTTGATCCAATGGGTATACACACTGGGGACTCTGTTACTATTGCTCCAGCTTTAACTCTCACTGATAAAGAATATCAAGTAATGAGAAATGCATCGATTGCTTGTCTAAGAAAAATTGGTGTCGAAACTGGTGGTTCAAATGTCCAGTTCGCCATTAATCCAAAAAATGGAAGAATGGTTGTGATTGAAATGAATCCAAGAGTGTCAAGGTCTTCAGCTTTAGCATCCAAGGCTACTGGTTTTCCCATAGCAAAAGTAGCAGCTAAATTAGCTGTTGGTTATACTTTAGATGAACTTAAAAATGAAATTACAAAAACTACTCCAGCTTCATTTGAGCCTACGATAGATTATGTAGTAACTAAAATTCCTAGATTCACTTTTGAAAAGTTTTCATCTTCTAAAGCAGAATTAGGTACTTCGATGAAATCTGTGGGAGAAGCGATGTCAATTGGAAGAAATTTTAAAGAGTCTCTTCAAAAAGCTTTGGTCTCACTAGAAACAGGTTTTTCAGGATTAGATAAAATATTTAACCTTAATATAAAGCAAATAGAGACAAAACTTAAAGAAAACATACCTAATAAAATATTATTAGTTGGTGAAGCTCTTAGGAAAAAAATAAACATAAGTAAAATTCATAAGCTTTCAAAAATTGACCCATGGTTTTTAAGTCAAATTAAAGAAATTATTGATGTTGAAAATGAAATTAAGAAAAAAGGATTGCCTAAAAATTTTAATGGATTTAACTTAATAAAATCAATTGGTTTTTCAGATAAAAAGTTATCAGAGCTTGCAAATGTAAAAGAAAGTATTGTAAGAAGCAAAAGACAAGCACTCAAAGTTTTTCCGGTTTACAAAAAAGTCGATACTTGTGCTGCTGAATTTAAATCATTCACGCCTTACATGTATTCTACATATCAAAGAAATTTTTCATTAAATAGTGAATGTGAAGCAGAACCTTCAAGTAGAAAAAAAATCATTATATTAGGTGGTGGGCCGAACAGAATTGGTCAAGGTATTGAGTTTGATTACTGCTGCTGTCAAGCAAGCTTTGCTTTAAAAGAAGCTGGGTTTGAAACGATTATGGTCAATTGTAATCCTGAAACTGTTTCAACCGATTATGACACCAGTGACAGATTATATTTTGAGCCATTAAAAGAAGAATATGTTTTTAACATCATAAAAAAAGAAAAATCTAAAGGAAATCTTTTAGGGGTTATAGCTCAGTTCGGAGGTCAAACACCGATTAAATTAGCTAAATTTTTATATGAAAATAAGCTACCAATTTTAGGAACTCAATATTCTTCAATAGATTTAGCGGAAGATAGAGATAGATTTAGAAATCTTCTTAAAAAATTAAAATTAAAACAAGCTGAAAGTGGAATAGCAAAAACTTTCTCTCAAGCAATTAAGATAGCTGATAAAATTGGACTTCCATTAATGGTAAGACCTTCTTATGTTTTAGGGGGAAGAGCGATGGAAATTGTGCATGAAAGAAGTCAGCTAAAAAATTTTGTTCAAGAAGCTTTTAAAGCTGCAGAAAAAAATCCAATACTAATCGACAAGTTTATCGATCATGCAATGGAAATAGATGTCGACGCACTTTCAGACGGTAAAAATGTTTTTGTTGCTGGGATTATGCAACACATTGAAGAGGCTGGAATTCATTCAGGCGACTCCGCTTGTAGTTTGCCGCCTGTTTCAATCAAACCTTTTTTAATTAAAGAGATAGAAAATCAAACAAAAAAATTAGCTATAGCTTTAAAAGTTAAAGGTTTTATGAATATTCAATTTGCAATTAAAAATGATGAAATTTTTGTAATAGAAGTTAACCCAAGAGCTAGTAGAACAGTTCCATTTGTGTCTAAAGCTAAAAGTATTCCTTTAGCTAAAATTGCATCAAGAGTGATGGCTGGTGAAAAACTTAATAAATTTAATTTAAAGAGCAAAACTAAAAAAATGTTTGCTGTAAAAGAAGCTGTCTTCCCATTTAATAAATTTCCTAATAGTGACTTATTGCTAGGACCAGAAATGAAATCAACTGGAGAAGTAATGGGTTTTGATAAAGATTTTGGAATGGCGTTTGCAAAAAGCCAAATCGCAGCTTCTAACTCACTACCTACTAAAGGACTTGCGTTTATCTCCCTAAAAGATAGTCATAAAGATGAAGGTGTAGAACTAGCTAAACAATTAGTAAAATTAAACTTTCAACTATGTGGAACAGGCGGAACTGCAAAATATATAAATAGCCATGGAATAAAGTGTAAAAAGATCAATAAAGTTAATCAAGGATCTCCTCATATAGTGGACGTTTTAAATGCTAAAAAAATTGCATTAGTTATTAATACTGGTGGTGGAAATAGTGAAAAACAATTAAATGATGCAAAAGCTTTAAGAAGAGCTACATTAGTTAATAAAGTTCCATATTGTACTAATATGTCTACAGCTAAAGTTTGTATTGAGGGAATAAAATCTCTTAAGAACAAGAAATTAACTGTGGCATCTCTACAGGAAATCAAAAGCTAGTAAACTTTCCAGTCTGTTGGAAATGTAACGTAATTTACCTGGATACATCTTCGCTCTTTTTTTATTTCTTTTTTTTCCATACCGTGCCAAGAGTCCGGACCGCTGGTAAAAAAGTATCCATAGTTATGTTTATAAGGAACAGTCTTTACAAGTTTTAAGTTCTTATCATAAAAGTCCGTACCTAAATTTTCAGACTCGTCGTGTAAATTTATAAAAATAATAGATGACATTAATTTTTCTTTAATATCGCAGTGTGGTTTAAGCCAAAATCCTTCTCTGTCACAAATTACTTCCAATCTTACATAAGAATTACTTAAATCTTTTCCAATAAGTGAACCAATCTTTTTATAAACTTTTTCTGATCTTAACTCTTCAATCAGTTTTGTTAAATTTGGAAATTGATTAGAGTTTTCTTTAGTAACATAACATCTAAGTTTTTTTGCTTTTCCTCCATCTTTAATACCAGATCTAAAAGCACCATCTCCCCCATCTAAAGCTCTTGTTCCATCATATTTTAAATTTTCGTTTTTAGGATCTGCTATTTTAGCATTGCTTATTTCATTAATAGCTTCTTGAGTAAGAGGTTCGTTAATTTCAAAGTGTTGAAAAGGATCGTTAAAATTTTTTGTTTTTGTTTCTAGAGATTTAAATAATTCCATTTTGTTTCATTCTTGATTTTATTAATGGAGCAATTCTACTAACTTCATTTAAACTTTCATAGCTCCAATTTTCAACTATGTTATTTAATTCTTTTGTTATACCTAAATTACTAAGCTCGGAATAGAATTTTTTGAACCTAGCGTTCCTTTTTTTTGGTTTCATCATTGCTATATATACTGGTTTTCCTGTAACAGCAGCTTCTGAAATCATTGATGTAGAGTCGCAGGTAACAATCATAAAATCTGCAATAGCAAGAGAGGAAAGATAAGCTTTTTTATCAACTGTTCTAACTACATGATGATTAGAACTGAATGCATCATATGCTTTTTTGATAACTTCTTCTGGAGTTCTATAAGAAGGGATAATTACTAATTTAAATTTATCTGGCGTGAATAATGTTTTAATTTTTGTGAAAAGTTTATGTAACTCTTGGTCTGAATAATCATAATACTTATTTGGCCCTCCAATTATTAAGCTTACAATTTGTTTTTTCTTATCTGGATTTATATCTAGATAATTCGAATTTTCTTTAATTTCTTTTTTTGTAAGATAATGAATTGCTCCTTTTGTATTAATTACGTTATCACCCTTTATGTTGTCGTGCTCTGGGCTTATGATTAAATCAAAGTGTTTAAATGAAACTTTTGGATCTTGAATGTGAATAGTAAATATCTCATTACCTAATCTTTTTTTCAAAGCAATTGAGGGGATAACGCTCTTTCTTCCACAAGAAATAATTACTTTGCTATCGCAAACAAATTTTTCTTTAACCAAATTTTCAGAAATTGGAGAAAGTTTTGGAGGTATAAAGTTCCAGAATGTTTTAAGTTTAATATTTTGATGTTTAAAATTTAGATTTAATGCTTTAGCCAATCCCTCAACCTGGCTAATCATACCGTGCATACCTTGTGTCAAAAGAATCGCTTTTAATTCTAACATTTGTTACTATATATAATCTTATCGCAATGAATAATAAAACACCTAAACATACAAAAGTGTTAATTCTTGGATCAGGTCCTGCTGGTTATACAGCTGCAATTTATGCGGCTAGAGCTATGCTAAAACCTATATTAGTTTATGGTTCTCAGCCTGGAGGTCAATTAACTACAACAACAGATGTGGAAAACTATCCAGGTTATTCAAAAGTTATTCAAGGGCCATGGCTTATGGAAGAAATGAAGGGCCAAGCAGAGGCAGTTGGCACAGAGATGATTCAAGATCACATCAATAAAGTAGATCTGTCTAAGCAACCTTTTGAAGCTGTTGGAGATAGCGGTCAAGTTTACACCGCGGATAGTTTTATAATATCTACAGGTGCTCAAGCTAGGTGGTTAAATTTAAAATCTGAGCAGGAATTTAGAGGGTTTGGAGTTTCAGCTTGTGCTACATGTGACGGTTTCTTTTTTAAAGATAAAGAAGTTGCTGTAGTTGGCGGTGGAAACGCTGCAGTAGAAGAAGCAATTTTTTTAACAAAGTTTGCATCAAAAGTTAAACTAATACATAGAAGAAATGAGCTTAGAGCAGAAAAAATGCTGCAAGAAAAATTAAAAGCGAACAAAAAAATTGAAATTATTTGGGATAGTGTTGTTGACGAAGTATTAGGTGACAGTGAACCTAAAGGTGTAACTGCAATTAAAATTAAAAATGTAAAAGATAATAAAATTACAGAACTAAAAGTTCACG
>Ga0255759_10005224_pt1 | contig 11111 bp, 11 predicted proteins | sample 101ome_20_FD_179959 | JGI IMG/M metagenome (GOLD analysis project Ga0255759, IMG submission 179959) | Coastal salt marsh microbial communities from the Groves Creek Marsh, Skidaway Island, Georgia - 101404AT metaG (version 2) | ecosystem: Environmental > Aquatic > Marine > Intertidal zone >...
CCGTTCGAGAAGGCGATGAAAGTCATCCAAGAAGTCAGAAGTGTACATCAGTTGTAGTAAATCGTGTTTGGATGATACTATTGATGCTTTTTGACGACGAGTGACGTCGCTTTCCGCGACGAGGTGTGATTTTTACAAGCCCTAAACGATATTTCTTTTTGTCATGCTTTCACAACCCTAACAACACGCTAGACTTGATAGTGAAGTGGTATCACGGTTCGTTGTGGCAAAAACTTTAACTGGGCTCTTCAAATGGAGAGACTTCTGCAAAGGATGTTGGTTTCAAACCCGAACAATCCTGGGCTCAAACCCCAGTCAGGTCAACGTACTCTTTTTTTTGTTGCTTGTGAGAGAGGTGCAAGAGAGAGAGAGCGTATGTATCACACATCGCGGTGTTTCCCCGTTCGCATCATATGTTTACGTGCGAGTAGAGTGCAAATCTCTCTTTCTCCCCGTTGTTAGTTTTTTTTTCTGCTTTTTTTGTTTATTTTGATGTTGGTCCTTCTTCACTCATTTACACACTGTTCAACTCTCTCTCCCTCTTTTTCTTCAAAAAACGTCGGCGGCGAAAAAAACCAACACCAACAAACACAATATTATTATCCATGGGATAAGATGGGCAAGAAGAAGAAGCGAAGAAACAAGAATAACAACGACGACGCGATGCTGATGGATGGCAAAACTGCCGCTGGTGGTGGTGGTGCTGCTGCAGCAGCTGCTGCTTCTGTCGTCTTTCAGCAACAAGATGGTCATCAACAATGGAGCGTTCCAAAAGCAACAACCACTACTTCCTTAGACGCGCTCATTACTTCTCACCAGCAGCAGCAGCAGCAGCAGCAGCGGCGGCGTTTTAACGACGAAAGTGATAACGACTACGCGGAAGTGCGCGCCCAGAAAAAGAAAAATACTCCTAAAGCATCAAAAACAGTGCTGAGAGGAATAACGAAACGCAAGAAGAAGGCGCAACTAAAAGCTGAAGCCCACCGGGACAAACTAGGCAGCAAGTTAAAAAAAGGCACGCTGAAAAGAGATAAACGCCACGATGCCAAGAACTTGTATTAAAACACACACGCAGACAAGACTTTACTACAGACTTTGCATAATCAACGATTTTATTCTTTGAACAACGTTGTTCAAAACTTGCTCTTCTTGCCTCCGTATTTCTTCACCATGTACTCCTCCACTTTGTCCAAATCCGCGAGCGTTTTAACTTTGATGCCTTTCGTTTGCCAGAACTTTTGAATCTTTTGCACTTCCGTGATTGAACCAGCTCCGACAACGATTTTCGATCGTTGCCACTGAATCTTCTCCTCGGCTTCGTCGTACGCCGATCGGTCCCCAGAGTCCAACGCCCGTTTGATGTATTTCAACTCGTACAACTTGTTAAAGAGTGACGAATCGACGCCTCTGCTATCCAGTTCCTCCTTGAGTTGTTTCGTTTGGACCGAGCCGTCGTAGAACAACCAGAACACGCTGACGGCAGCGAGCGCGAAAACCGCCGGCCCGACGGTATTTCGATCCAAATCCAAACCGAGTTGCGCGATTTCCGTGAATCCGAGCGACGACGATGACGATGAAACGACGACGACGCGATTTGTGCGTTTGTTGTTGAACAAATCATCATCGTTTTTTCTTGTTGATAACGATGGATGAGAGGAGGAAGGAGCGGAAGAAAATCGTCGTCGCGCGATCGACGACGAAGAGTGGGTTGAAGAGGAGGAGGAGGAGGAGGAGGAGGAGGAGGACGCGCGAAGACGAGCACTCGTCGTCGAGGCAGTCGCGACAGACGTCAACATCGTCGTCATCGTTTTGTTTTTTTGTTTTGTTTTTTGAGAGGAGAAGTTTTTTATCACGTACGAACGTAGAGTCAGTCAGAGTGTGGATGGACGGGGATATTTTTTGACGACACACAGAACGAGTATTTAAGAGTGGAGTGAGATGCGCGCCTCGTAAAAAAAAAGTGCCTCTCTCCCCCAAAAAAGACCAAAACACTGCGCTCTCGTCCACAAAAAAAAACAGTAGTTGGTGGTAGTAATCAACACACGTCATAAGTACACCACAAGTCACACTTTACTTAGTTTTGCAAGAGCGCGCTTTATTTGCACACGCGTTTTATATACTCTGAGCTAGAAAAGAATACCAATACCAATACCAATAACAATAACGAGAACAGTAAACTAAAACGGCGCGAGACGAGAAGAAAACGAAATCGTCCATCATGAGCGACAAACTGCAAACGATATCGTTGCAAGTGAAAAACTTATCGTACGCGTACCCGATGGAAACGTCGGAAATCATTAAAGATTTCACGTTGGAACTTCCCAGAGGCAGTCGATGTTTACTCTCCGGAGCGAACGGCGCCGGGAAATCTACGCTTTTGCAAATTCTTGCCGGGAAGACCATGGTCGCGGAAGACAAAGTTCGAGTGTTGGGACGACCTCCGTTTCACGATTTCAACTTGTCATGTTCCGGCGAGTTGTCCTACTTAGGCTCCCAGTGGCGACGAAACGTAGGAAGCGCGGGCGGAGACGTGCCGTTAGCCGGAGACTTTCCCGCGAGACAAATGATATTTGGCGTCGAAAACGTAGACCCGGAAAGAAGAGATAGACTGATTAAGTTGTTAGATATTGATTTAGACTGGTCGATGATGGCGTTATCGGACGGCCAAAGACGACGGGTGCAAATATGCTTAGGCTTGTTGAAACCGTACGAGGTGCTCTTGTGCGACGAAATCACGGTAGATTTAGACATTTTAGGACGTCTCGATTTGTTAAAGTTCTTCGAGCAAGAGTGCGAGGAGCGAGGGGCGACGATTATTTATGCCACGCACATCTTTGACGGCATGCACGACTGGATGACGCACTTGGCGTTTATTTCAAACGGCGAGTTGAAATACGGCCAAGGCGGCAGAAAGGAAGACATCGAGGAGATAAAAGGCATCGACCACTTGTTATCGACAATCGAACATTGGTTGAGAATAGACAGAGACGAAACAAAAGCGAGAAAGTTACTCGAAGGTCCGAAAAAACGCGTCGACCCGTACGCTCACTTCGGTTCGAGACAAATGAGTTACTACGGATGTTAATAATTTGTTTTAACACGCGCGGTCGTCGTCGTCGTCGTCTTCGAAACGAAAAGATGAAAAAAACGTAGTTTGAGGAATGTACTATATGCAGGTAGTAGTAGATAAATAAAACAACAACAACAACAACAGCAACACTTCTTTGTAGCGAAATGAAACGAATCATAATCAATTAATTAATTAATTATTCGCTTCAAAGTCCACGACGCACCCATCCGCGCATCGCTCGATGCCGTATTCTAAACCGTCCACCAAAGCGCGAAACGAAGCCTCGATGATTGAGCTGTGCGCGCCGACAGTTCTCCAACGCAAATCCGTCGCCGAATCAACAAAGTCGATCGTGACTCTGGTTACCGCAGCTGTTGTACCACCTTGACTGAGTAAATCAACTTTATAATCGCTCAGTGAAATGCCATCGAGCTGAGGAAAATCATCTCGCAAGGCTGAACGGAGCGCTTTCGCCAGCGCATCGACCGGACCGTTTCCTTCCGCTACGCTCAAACGCGTTTCCATATTCTTCGTCAAGAACGTATCCACCTTCACAATAGCTTGGTTGGAAGAAAACGATCCTTCCTTGTAACCCTCCGACGGGGCTCTACTGGAACTGCTATTGCTATTGCTATTGCTGCTGCCATTACTAATCCCATTACTACTCCTATCGTCGTCTTCTTCCTCTTTCGCGACGACTCCGAACGACGTCGAACCAGAGTGAACGGTAAATTCGACAACGTTAAACGGCGCCTCATAATCAGGAGCTGCACGTTGAAATAAAATATCAACGCTCGCGCCGGCATCCTCGAGAATAAACCCTTTGCTTTCTAAACTTTTTATTTGCGCGAGAACTTTCTTTGCCATATCGCCGCTCACTTCGCGACCGGTTTTATACGCCGCGTCGAGCACGTTCCCTCTGCCGCTCAGCTCCGAAACCACCGAGCGAGCAGAGTTTCCAACGAGTTCGGGAAGTATGTGATTGTAGCTCATGGGCATCTTCTTCAACGCGGCAACGTGCAGACCTCCTTTGTGCGCGAAAGCATCTGGTCCGACGTACGGTTGCCGAGCTGAAATGTCTTGCCTACAAATTTTCGCAATCGTTCGCGCGCACTCGGTAAGCTTCACGAGCTCGCCATCTGGAACGACCTTTTTACCCATTTTCAAAGCTAAATTCGCGGCAATCACGACCAAGTCTGCATTACCCGTGCGTTCGCCGTAACCGTTGAAACAACCTTGTACCATTGTCGCTCCGGCTCGAACGCCCGCGATGGAGTTTGCAACAGCCAAACCGCCATCGTTGTGCATGTGCACGCCAATCATCGTGTCACCGAGAGACTCGACGACTATTCGAGTGATTGCTTCGATATCCCACGGCATCATGCCCCCGTTCGTATCGCATAAAGCAATTGCTTTAGCTCCGGCGTTTGCTGCCGTCTTTAAGCATTTCAAAGCGTATTCGGGATTGGCGTTGTACCCGTCGTAAAAGTGTTCGGCGTCTACGATGACATCCTTCCCGTTCTTAATGAGATACGCGACGCTTTCTTCGATGAGTTCGAGATTTTCTTCCAGCGTCACCTCCAATACTTTTTCGCACTGTTCATCCCAGGCCTTCGCCACGATGCAGGCGATTGGTGCCGGGCAATCCAGCATCGCCTGCAGTCCGGCGTCTTGTTCAACCGATACGCCTTTGCGTCTCGTCATACCAAACGCAGATATGAACGTGTTGGTATTATTCACGCCCTTGATGCTTGAAGCGGCATCTGAAATAGTAGTAGTAGTAGTATTAGCAGTAGAATTCGATCCAGAGCTAGACTGCGTGGACATTTCGGCGTTGTTTGCTTCGACTTCGAAATATTTCGCGTCTTTCGGATTCGATCCAGGGTACCCTCCTTCGATGAATCGAACGCCGATTTCCTTCAATCGTTTTGAAACCGCGAGTTTATCATCCAATGTCAGCGACATCCCGACTTGTTGCGCGCCATCTCTCAACGTCGTGTCGTACAACGCAATTTCGTTCGGTTCGAGTTTGAACGCGTCTTTACTGCATCTGTTGTTTGCTTTTGAAAGTTTTTCTTTCTTTCCTTCTTCTTCCTCGCTGGCGGGCGGCGAATTCTTCAGTACGCTTTTCGTCGTCGTCGTCGTCTTCTTTTTGCTTCTCGCGCTTCTTCGAAATCGGACGAGATCGGTCGTTCGTTTTGGAACGAACGCAATCGCTGACCCCACCGTCGTCGTCGTCGTCATCATCGTCGTCGTCGCGCTCTTCAACATCGTTCGTCGCGCGCGCGCAATCAAAATCAATTTTTAATAACAAACCGCGAAATTTTTTGTAACGACACACACTTCAACAAACAACAAACAAGATTTTTTTTTTCAAAAATCACTCTCGCATTTCACAACACTTAAACACACGTCATTTACTCTCTCTCTCTCTCTCACACACACGAACACACACAAATATATATACCAAACAGACTCGTGTGAATCATGCTCGAGGATAACTTGACGGAATATGAGCGCCAGAGAATCGCGCACGTCGAGAGAAATAAACAGTATATGGCCCGCTTAGGGATAACAGATTTAGCGATGGTTGTTCACAATCACAACAACTCCAACGCAGAGAAGCAAAAAAAGAAGAGAAATATGGCTCCGAAAGTGCCGCGAAAGAAGACGGAACCGACCAGATCGTCTTCGCGGCTTCGCAATAGACCAGCGGAATTGGACGGATCTTTCATCGATGAATACAGCGAGAGCGAAATATGGGGAGGAAGGAAAAGAAAAAAAAGTAGCGAGGAGGATGACGAGTCGAGCAACAAAGAGAACGTCAACAACTCTACGATGGAAGCGTTGGAAACATCCCAAGAATGGTTAGAAAATGCACGCACAATATTGTTAAAAAGAACGACAGCTAAGAAGAAACCAAACGCAACAAACGATTCAGCTACGACGACGGCGAACGAGCATTGGAGACACGAGGCAGTCGCGAGATGGGGCGACTGCGTGCCGACAATCGACGCGGTTTCGGATTGGAAAGCGTTCGTTACCTCGAGATTGGGAACTCCGCCACCACCGTCTCCGTACATGTTGCTGCAAGAGTATTATTGCCACGACGGATGGCAGTTGTTAGTGGCGGTTGTTTTAATGAGTCGAGTTTCGAGCGCGGATGTCAAGCACAGGTGCATATCCGGCTTCTTCGAGCAGTTCCCAACTCCCACTTCGTTTCACAAAAATGCGAAGCCGGATAGAGTCTTTGAGATTATTCGCCCTTTGGGGTTATTCCCAAATCGAATGCGCGCGCTCGTCGAGCTAACCACCAGGTTTCTTTCTGAATGCGGTAAATTTGAAGTGGGACTGACCCCAGAATTGAAAATTTTCGGCATCGGCGTCTTTGGGATGGACTCGTACATCGTGTTCTGCCAAGGCGATTTGACGCACGAACCGGATGATAAAAACGTGAAAGCGTTCGTTAATTGGCAGCGTAAGAACAAAATCAAAGTCGAAGAGGAGGTGTAAAAGTAGTTTTCGACTGTTAGTTTTTAGCGACGTAAGTAATGGGTGGGCAAATTGATTACCGATGTGGTGATGTGGTGTAAATAGATTTTTGTTTTGTAAAAAATTTATTGACAAAAACACGCGTCTACGTTTCTTTTCGCTCGTGCACGCCTTCTCGCCGACATCGGTTTTTCGCGTAGGAGATGTGGATAAACACACTCGTTTAACGCGAGAAACGTCACTATAATTTTAGCGAGCAAAGCACCACCATGACATGGTACTTTTACGGAAAACACGAACGAAACTGCGCAAACTCTTTCTCTCTCTCTTATATAAAAGAAGACGAGTTTTCAATAAACACAGTGTTCCTTCTCGTTCTTGCATCGAAGTCTTTCTTCGCACGCATCTTCTTAGCACATGGTTTCAATCATGTTGTCGATGCAGCAGACTTCCGGGAAATCGTCCCCAGCCGGATCGGTCGGACTTTCCGCGATGTGGAACGTCTTGATGACTCCGTCGTCAATGTACATGCCGAAACGCTTGGTTCTCCCCGGGCCGAGCTTGGAGCACGGTCCTGGGTGCGTCAATTCGACGCCCAAGTTTTCAACCATGACGGAGTTCGGGTCACCCATGAACGTAATGTTCGTGCCCGCGATACCTTGTGCCTCTCCCCACGCGTCCATGACTCGCGTGTCGTTGGTACAGAAAATGATCACCTCATCGATCCCAGCAGCCTTCAATTTGTCTTGTCCGGCAACAAAACCCGGAACTTGACACGTGGATCATGTAGGTGTGAAAGCACCTGAAAAAATATCGCGACGTGGTCAGTGAATGCATTGTTTTCTTTACGTTTATATGCGTAGACATAGAAGAAGCGAAGAAAAGCGTTTTCCATCAAAATCAAAATCAAAATCAAAATCGAGGGGGAGGGGGGGAGGGATCCCGTTGCAAAAGGAAAAAAAAGTAAAGACGCACCTGGAAGGCCGATCAAGAAGACCTTTTTGCCTTTGCATCGTTCAGCCATGTCGACTGGTGTTGGCATGCCATCGATCCACGGACCGAGTTGCAATACGCCACTGATTTTATCTCCAACTTTAGCACCCATTGCGCGCGTCGTTAAACTGAACGATCTTTTTTGTTGGAAACCTCTTCTCGTCTTTTTCGACGAAAAAAAGTTCGACGACGCGGCGTGTCCGTGTCGAGAGGAAAATTTTTTCGGCGAGGAAAGTCTCGCAGCCGCTTGAGCAGAAGCAGCAGCAGCAGCAGCTATCATCGTCTCTCGTGTTGACGTGTGGTAGTTTTTGTTTTGTAAAAGCGCGCTCGAAGTCGTAGAAGTTGTCGATAATAATAACTTAGCAGAAGATGATGAAGTGAACTGAGTGATTCTCCTCAAGTACATATACCGTGCTACTGCGTGTTGTTGTTGATGTTATTATCTCTCTCTCTGTCTCTTTCGCGTGAAAAGAGCTCGTGTGTTGTGTGCGGCGCGCGCGCAAAAGAAAACAAATAATGAGGGAAATGCTTCGCGTGCGGTGGATAAAATTTTACGTAGCTCATCTTTCATGGGAGATGAAGCGAAAAACAGGTTCAGAAGTCGAACTCACTCACGTGGAATAAAAAAAACACTTCAACAACAACAAAAAAAAGTTAGTTACATCGAAGAACCGGAGGATGACGAACCAAACACCGCGGTGACAGAGAGCAAAAAGCAAACAATAACAACAAAAAAAGGTCACGATGATATCATCATAAGCGAGATATTACGAGTGTGCGGCTATGGAACCGTTGAGGATTTGTGCCGGTGCTTCGTCGTTTTCGTCGGTGTGTAAAATCAAAGCCAAAAATTCTTCGTCAAAAACGCCTTTGATATTATCTCGATTTCTTTCCTCGCGCAACGGCTCTGGCGTTCTCTTGAACACGTCGAACACTGGGAAATATGCAGCTGAGATTGATACGTTTACTCGAGACGATATTTTCGTCTTGACGGCGGCGCACGTCGCTTCCATGGCGGGTTTGAGACGGGATGGTCTCGAGTGCGTGTTTCCTTCCGGTTCGGTTCAAGCGGAAATCTTTAGCGTTCACGAGCGACTTGATTTAGCGCTCTTACGAGTCGTATCCTCCTTGTCTTCGTCATCGCTTTCCTCTTTATCGTCCCGCGGATTGGAGTTGTCGCGAAAGGATGACGAGAAGAAGAAGGAGACCCGAAGCGTTAAAGCGTTTGGGTATCCGATGGCGTACGCTAATCCGCTTTTTACCTTGTTTCGCGACTCGGAGCAGTCGAGCGAAAGTAACGGTGAAATCATAGGATACTCGGAAGATTTTACGCACGTTGCACACACCGCACAAGTCGCGAGTGGGTGTTCTGGAGGTCCTTTACTCGACGACGACGGTTACATTCTGGGCGTGCATTCTTTTGGCGATAAATTTTACGGAGGCGAAGCGGACGTGGCCGCGTGTTGTTCAGAAAATGAGTTAGTGGATATGTTGAACAACCCCTCTCAATCACCCAGCGATTGGGCCACGAGCGCGATAAATGAAAAGATAATGAAGAGCTCGCTGAAAGCTATGCGAGATATCTTTCCAGACATTCCCGAAAATGAAGCGAAAAAATGGATTTTGTAAAAAAAAATAAATACATAGTTCGTGCTAGTGTGTCCTACGCGAGCGCTATGAGTACTACTTCTTCTTAATTTTGCTACTCTACGACGTCGACGCTTTTTGCCCTTTCACCTCGGGACTCCCACTCGCGCCTCCGCTTTGGTAAAATGCGGCGTCTTCGGCGGATGAGAAAGAACCGTACGTGTTTTGGAATCGACTGCCCGTGTTCATTTCCCACATTTCGCCTATATCTAACTGCTCCACCCACGAGCGAGGAAATGTTGGAAAAGAGACGTCTGTATCCTCAGCGTGATCGTTCCTTTTCACCCCAACTCTATCGTTGCGAATCGTAACGACGTATCCAACGACTGGGCGGATATCGAACATCTTTTTTTTCGAGTTTTCTACGTTTGCGGCCCGTTTTTTTTCGTCTTCGTTTTCGTGGCCGTCGCGCGCACCACCTTCCGTGGTCTTCGCAGACATCATGGAATATCCTCCGTCGTAATACTTTTTGCGCTTACTCAAATCTGGGTACGGCGCACCTTTGCGAGCGTGGACTCTCACTCTGTCTCCCGGTTGTATCCCTCGTTTTTTCCTCTCTTCGAGTATTTTTTTTCGTTGCTCTAAAAGTTTCGCGTTCGCTTCTGCGGCTGCGTGCTCGGATGCGGATATACCGGACCCGTACGAATCTTCCATGGCCATTAAATCTTCGTAGTTGGAAAATTCATCGTTCTCATCTTCGTCTTTAGTGCTTTTGGTTCCGTCGCTATTCGTTGACGACGACGACGACGACGACGTGAAAAACATTTGCCGAAAAGCACTTCTCCTTCCTCCTCTACTTAAAACACAAAGAAGAAGAGAAGAAGAAAAAGAAGGAAAGGAAGAGGATACAATCGAAGACGGAGAAAAGCGAGGCATGTCTTCGCGCAAAAAAAATGTTATTTATCGACGCTTTATCGTCTCCATCCGCGCGCATTCATCTCGGCCTTCTCTCTTCTCATAGTTTTTTTGTGCAGTATGTAGGTGAAACACAAAAAAGCTTTCGCGTTTTTTGTTTTCTTGAGGATGTGAGTTCTTCACATCATCACAAAACATCTTTGTTTTTGACGTGCGCGCGCTCACGAAAAAAAATGGGGACCACGAGCGATGGTAGTGTTTACGATACTGAACCGCCATTTGCACCATCGGCGATGACCATCACGTCTTCTTCCTCCCAACGACAACAACGACAACAACATCATCATCAGCAGTATCAACAACATCGCGACCAAAACAACGTCGGTAAAAATAAACGAAACGGCGGAGTAAAATCGAGAGACGCAGAGAACGCGTGGAAAGGAAAACTCCGAGAAGAAGTTTTACGTCGCGTGAAAGAGAATAGAAACGAGATTCTCTCCGCCGCTCGAAACAATCGAGCGGCGATGATGGAGAAAATATTATCCGCAGAAATGACACGCTCGTCGGTGAAACGTGAGAGAGAAGCGGTATCGACGTCGCGCCCAATCGAAGAAGAACAAGAACAAGCACAAGATGAAGAAGTCGGAAGAAGAAAAAGAACAACCGTAACTGTAAAAAGCCAAGGAAAAATGACATCATCAAAGATGAAGAGAGAAGCACCGTCGCCGACGTCATCGGTGGACAGTCGCTCTTGGGACGACGTGCTTGCCTCCTCGTCGTCGACGAGAGAGATTTCGAAAGAGGAATACGATGAGTTGATCAACGCGATGTTGACCAAATTTGAAGCGGAGGCAAAAGAGGAGGAAGAGTTCCTCTTAGCGGAACAAAAATATGCCTTCTTGGACGAAGCGGACGAGAGAGAACTCGACCTCGCGTTGGAACAAATGCAAGCTTGGGAAATTGACGATCGTAACTCAGATCCAAACGATCCAGTTGTTCTGTGTCCTCTCTGTAAAACGAGACGTTTGCTCGCGACGCGGAGCTCGAACAAATC
>Ga0255759_10005229_pt1 | contig 11109 bp, 9 predicted proteins | sample 101ome_20_FD_179959 | JGI IMG/M metagenome (GOLD analysis project Ga0255759, IMG submission 179959) | Coastal salt marsh microbial communities from the Groves Creek Marsh, Skidaway Island, Georgia - 101404AT metaG (version 2) | ecosystem: Environmental > Aquatic > Marine > Intertidal zone > Salt...
TAAAATTCAACAACACCAACAACACCAACACCACCAACACCAACAACACCAACAACACCAACAACAACACCAACAACACCAATACCACCAATACCACCAACAACACCAACAACAACACCAACAACAACACCAACAACACCAACAACACCAACAACACCAACAACACCAACAACACCAACAACACAAATACCACAAATACCACAAACAACACCAACAACACCAACACCAACAACACCAACAACACCAACACCAACAACACCAACAACACCAACAACACAAATACCACAAATACCACAAATACCACAAATACCACAAACAATACCAACAACACAAATACCACAAATACCACAAACAACACCAATACCAATACCAATACCAATACAAATACCAACAACAACACAACTACCAACAACAACACAACTACCAACAACAACACAACTACCAACAACAATACAAACAAAAAAATCACAATCAACACAATTGACTTAAAAGAAAAAACATCTGAACTATCGACAAATTCGTCATACCTAGTTACGAACGCATCCGAATTAGTAAAATTATCTGAAGTAATAGCAGAAAAAGCTAAAAATGCTGCAGAACAGATAAAATTAAGCGTAGGAAGAGACACTACTGAAGCAGTAAAAGAAAAAGATGTAAAAGACGAACAAAATGATAAACTGAAAGAAACGTATATGTCAAATGTCGACATACCAATCCAACAAGCTATGAAAGCAGTTGTTTTATCTCAAGCACTAGTGGAATCTGCAATGAAACTAGAAAAAAAAGCAAGAAAAGTGTCAAAAAAAGCTGAAAACGTCATAAACAAACTAAATAAAAACACATCACAAGCATCAACCAATGGACTTTCAAAAGAAGATTCATTAGTGGGTGAAACCGAAGAACAAACTCAATCAGATGTCACATCAACGAATAGCACAGTAAGCAATGAAGATCGTTCAAATAAACAAAAATATGTTTTAGAAAACAGTTCAAACGATGAATCACTGTCTTCACTAAAATACCTTTCAAATATCCCTAGTCATGTAACAAAAGAAACACCGACACATGAAGACAATGTAACAACAACGAATGAATCTTCTTTTGAAAACTCATTGGTAGGTAAAATAGAAGAAAAACACAAATCGAATACAACATCAATCAACAACTCGTTGAAATATATCACAAATATAGACCGTCATATTAACAAAGATCATAGCAAAGAACACAGTTCAAACAGTTCTGACGTAAATCGTGTTTCGACAAAACATGATGACAGTAATAAAACACTGTCTTCACTAAAATACCTTTCAAATATTAATCGTAATTTAACATACTCATCTAAAAACACAAACAAATCAGATAATGTCAAAAAGACAAAGATGAATGAAAAACGAACGGACGATGTTTTTATAAAAACAGTGAATGCATTAAAAACGCTATCCAAGCTAAAACGCAACTACGTGTAGGATATGATGAAAGATATTATTGTGTAGCTATTAATAAATATGTTTACAGTTTTAGTTTTAATTGTGGTAATTCTATTTGTATTGGTTATCTACGGAATACACACAAATCGTTTCAAGTATCAACATGAATCGTATTTCGAAATCAATCATCCAGTTGAAATGCTTGTCGTAAAAATCAACAATGAAAACTCGACGAAAATTATTAATCAGTTGCAAAAGACACTCGCAAACTTGCAAAAAGGAATAGATTCATATATGGTGGCTTTCAAAAATGATGAATGTGCTGAGATACAGGCGTTCAATCAATTGGATAAAGAAAACGCGGTGGAAAGAAATAATGGTTTATTTATTCCAATTGTGAAAGTACCGTTTGTATATTCCACACAATCAAATAAATGCGTGGAACAAGAAAACAGTTTTCATGAAATAGACTGTTTCGAGCAATCGATCGATTGTATGGATCACTTAAATAACGAAGTGACGCTTTATGGAAAAGATGAAATTGTAAATGAAATCGAAGGGTGTATTTTCAAGAGATGTCATAAATTGTTGACATGAATAAAAAATATAACATATTAAATTAACAGTCCCACCAATGGTGAAAATTGGAAAATATTCCTTATGGATAGTTGTTAGTGTACTTATTATTTGTGTATCATTCATTGCAAATGTAAAGCGAAATATTGAATTTTTCACTGAAGACGATGTATATCAAAAAAATTTAGAACTTGGAAAAAAAGCAACCAGCAATTTCATTGAATTTCAAAATGATTCTTGTGGTGATACAAAATATTACCAACTAAAAAAGCCAAACAATAAACAAAATTACGTTTCAGAAGAATCAAGTACATTCTTGACATTAAATTCAAAGAATGGCATATACAATAAGGAACTTGATATGTGTAGCAATCCATTGGGGTTCCATCCATTACACAGTGTATGCTCTACAAAAACGGCAAACCATTGCTATAATTCAAAAAATGAAATAGAAGAGAAACCTTTTGAAAAAGAACCTTATGTATTATCTGATGGAAAAACACAAGCTTGTAAGTCAACTTGTGATAAACATTGTTTATCGATAAAACCATGTTGGAAAATTGACAAGGATTACAAAATAGTAAACACGAACCAATTGCACAACTGTGTAAATTCAGAAGATGATGATGAAATGAAAGATGAATGCATAGATGAACCATCAAACACTATGTGTCCCAATCGTACGTATTATACGTATACACTATCACAAGATGGTGTTCATAACATATTATCAGAGGAAGCGTACGACGTATCATTGATAAAACTGTCTGATAATCAATACGAATGTAAATACGACAAAAGAAACGATGAACAAGAAGTTTTTGATTCATTGAATGATGCAACGGATAAATGCAAAGATTTTGAAAATGAAAAACGATGCTATTATTTACAAAAAGATGGTTCGTATACACATGTTGATCATAAGTTAGATTTTTTAACGTGTTCTTACAATACAGATGCTTCTTGTATCACAACATTGGATGATTCGGTGTGTACCACATCAAATCTGTATTATAAGATGATAGACTCAAAGCATATTGATAACTCAAAAGTAGACACATACGAGTCAACAGTATTTCGAGAAAAACTTCAAATAACTAAACCAGGTACTCATAAATGTACGCTTGATGTGCCTGACGATTATAAAGAAGACATATTATGTGATTACGATACTGAATGTTACAGTTCAAATGGTCCAATTAAGCCATATATAAATTCGAAGGGCGAGAGACAACGAAATACATGTGTTTTCAATGACTGTTTAACAAGAGATGACCGCCTTGCTATTACAAAAGCTAGATCTATCGTATCAAATCCAAAAGGTGCAGAATGTGCAATAAAGTCATGTGAAAAGAACTTTTCAAAAACATAACCCCTTCAACAGATACCATTTTGTTAAATGATGGCACATGTCACATTATTTAAGATACTGACACATGTTGAATTCATGTGTATCATTTATGAAGTGGCCATCCTTTATGTTTCGAACAAAATGCAAAGAAAAAAAAACCAAATGTATGAGAATATTTCATATGACATGTTGTCAATATTATCATCCCGACAAAAAGTTTATTGAATTAACAAAAAGTTTAAAAGCCATAGATGAAAACCATTGGATCAACCTTTTTTACATCGAATTAGGTTGGTATTTTTTGACAAAATACGAATCATACCAACAAACACCTCGAAAAATATTATTAGATAAACATTTTCGAAACCATGTTCCCTCCATACAAGATGTTTATTCAGATTGGAAATCTATCAATTCAATTGACCAATTTAGATTCCATTATAATGTTGTTGTATTGAACATATTGCATTCTCGATAAACGAACTTCATAACCACACAATATCATTCGGTAGATTCATTTTATAGCAGTAGTAACAAGAGTCGAAAGATGTTCTTCGAACGACGACGCCATTCTTTTCAAAATGCATACGATTTTTAGGTATGATAATTTGCAGTTCATTATTAAAGATCTCACGAAGGTATTGTGTGAACATTGTTGAAGCTGGCATTATGATAATAAAAGGTTTATCTATTTCTTTCAATCTCTTTAAAACTTCTTTTTTGATCGAAAAGGGTATATTTGAAATAATAACATCAGACTTTTCAATGATGTGAGCATTGTCATCGAAGAAATCAACATCGCTTTGAATCACTGTACAACCCAGATCGCTGAGTATTTTTCCTGATTTACCATTACCGTAAAACGCCTCCCATACGATTTTTTCTTTCGAAGGCAAATACTGTTTCACATTTTGCCAGAGTTCGTACGGTGTATTATATTCGTCATCGTTGGATAGTTTTCCCATGAACATCTTGTCTATAAATATTGGGAATATAATAGAAAGTCTAAATAATACGAATAGTGTATTTAAAGGATTGGAGGAAGTTAAACCATGGGTTTTGGATTAGATTCATAAAAACACAATTTTGATCACACCGTGTTTTGGTGGGCGTGGGAAGTCTTTTTTTTATATATTTTGTTAAAAAATTTGAATACATAAAAAGTGATTTATAACGACGTAGTATTCAAATTTGTAACAGTGTCGTTCATTTCAAATGATTTCACAGATATTTCATTTAGCAGATTTACATATTCGCCGTGGTAATCATGTTGATTCTCGATTTTTAGAATACAAACAAGTATTTGACGAATGTTTGCGTCATATGAAAAAACGCTACAAACCAAATCAGAGTGTTTGCGTGATTTGTGGTGACGTTTTCCATCACAAATTACAAATATCTCCTCCTGGCATATCACTGTTTAATCACTTTGTTCGAGAATTAAGTGTTTTGATGCATGTAATAATCATCCAAGGAAATCATGATATGTTACAACAAGACAACGAAGAGTCTCATGATTTGATTAAAGCACTATTGGACAAAGATTTGTTCGATAACGTGTACTATTTTGAAAAGACTGGTTCGTATGTCTACAAAAACATCAATTTCGGAATGGTATCAATTCAGAATATGCTAGAGATTGGATCGTCAAGTGGAATGGTTACTGATTTACCGTTGTTTCCAAAACCACAAACGGGATACGTGAATATTGCTTTGTCACATTGTACCGTGAAAAATGCGTACCTTCACAACTACACAAAATCGCTTCATGGGATTCCGTTAAGTTGGTTTCAAGGTTACGATATTGCAATGTTAGGAGATATTCATTTACAATCAGTGAAATTCAATAAAAAAGCTGGAATTTATTATGGATATCCAGGTTCTCTTGTCCAACAAGATTTCGGGGAAAGCATTTTTAATCACGGATATTTGGAATGGAATATCAATGAATCGAAGAACATATCGGTTGAAAAATATCATGTGTTCAATCCGTATGCAAAAGTCAACGCAAAAGTTATCAATGACGAGATTTTTGTAAATGCAAAAGATTACATCCCACTAAATACATTTCTTAAAATGGATGATTTACCGAAAAATATCCATGTCCGACTTTACGCAAAAGTGAACAATGTTCAGTTTAGAAACTTTATTATTGAAACGTTTCGAAACGTTGATATTTCAGCACACGTAGATATCATCGGTACAAATCAAGTTCATGAAGACTCAAATCAATTTGACGTATCTCAAATGAATTTACAATGTCTAAACTCGAACGAAACATTAATTGAATTTGTGGAGTCTGTATATCCAACATTGAACGATGAGCATCCAAATTGGAAACAACACATTTTGAGTCACATGACAAATCAATTCGAGCTTCCATTAAGCGACACGTATCCTATCGTCATACAAGAGAAAATCAAAACCAAAAACGATCTGATTCATAAATACATTGATGGTTCTTCATCTTCGAATGCACAAAACTTTATGGTGAACATTTTAAAAATTCACGAAATCAGATTCGATTGGATTCTCGCTTTTGGAAAAGGGAACGCGTTTCATTTTAAGAATAATCGGGTTGTGTTGATAAATGCACCAAATGGATATGGAAAGTCTGCTTTCTTTGAGTGTATTGTACTGGGACTCTTCGGCGAACCGGTTCCTTCCAGGTACAATAAATCAACAGCGCTATCGATTTTGAACAAAAAGAAACCGTTCAACACAGATACTTCTAACATATTTATCGAGTTTTCTATCAACAACGATTTCTATAAAATAAATCGCAAGTTTTACGAAGGTGCATCACAAAACAAAGATGTGAAGCGGCTTCTGGCTAAAAATGTTGAACTATACAAAAATGACCAGTTGATTAAAACAGGAGCAAACGTTGTCAATGAATACATTTCAAACAACTTGTGTAGTGTGAAAGATTTTCTGTTATCTACAATGGTAACGCAAAATTCTGATAATGATTTCTTTAAGCTCAAATTACCTGACCAAATCTCCTTGTTAGACAGTGTGTTGCACATTGATCGGGTGAATGATCTGGTAGACCTTATGAAGAGTGTGAAAAAGGAATACAAAGACGTTCTGAACCATGTGGACACATACATCAAATCGAAAACTCCAGATTCCATACCAAATGAAAATGAGTACCAGATCAAGAAACAAAAATATGAAGATATTGTTAAGAAACTCAAAGAGACTGAAGAAGAGCTATCTAAATTGGAAAATCTACCGAAAATTGGGATACAAAATGACATCGAATACAAACAACCGACCCAATCATGTAGTTTTCTTAAAGAACGTTTCAAACAACTCTCAGATGAACTATTGCTATTAATGGTACAAGAAAACGTTGATAGCGAATTTGAATATGTAGACAATATCACTGTGGAACAATTTCTGACAAGTATTCCCTTGAAACCGAGCGAAGGTCTTACATTCGATATGAAAAACAACATACAAAATTGTGTAGTTGCAGTAAGAAATGCGAAAGGAAAATGCGAAGGTATTCAAGAGGAGTTGGATGTGACAACTAATTGCGGCATTCCTCATAAACCAGAAGAGACCGAAGAGCAATACGCCCGTTTTATTCGAAACAATAAACATTTTGAAAGTAAAACCCTATGTACTGAAAAAGTTCAACCCACCAAACCATCTTGTCCATATCATATGATTGTTTCCATGAAGGAAACATTCCAATCGGAACATAATATCAAGTTATTTGATTTGTCCAAAAAAGAACTTGAAACTCAAAAACACCAACTTCACATTGAACTTGAAAAATATGATCATATGAACTTAGAAGAACCTACTGAATGTTATGAGGTATCCAAAAATTATATGAAAGAACTCGAAGGTAAAGAACTGATTCAATTCAACAAAAATTGTTGGGCATGTACAGAAAACTCCACAAAATTGTACACCAAGGCGGCATCTGACTTTCACATATCAGTGATTCAGAAATGGAAACAATACAACGAAGCTCTTGAAAAATCCCTTCAAAAACAAAAGATTTTAAAAGCAATAGACGAACTCGACAATATTGAAATCATTCGTGAAGAATATCATAATATTTGTGAAATGTTTGCTGAACACGAAAAATGGTCTGAGTATGAAATGAACAAAACCCTTATCGATGAAAGAATTCAGTACAACAAAGATCTTGAAAAATGGAACATGATGTTACCGAAAATCAAGAGATACAAATCATGGAAGAAACATGTAGATGAATTGAATTTGAAACTTTCTATTGCCAATCAGGAACTTGCCGACGCCCAACACATTTTACAAAAAACGTATGAATATCAACGTCGTGTAAATCACTCACTGAGGATTCGTAAAGAAATCAGCATTGTCGAAGAGCAATTGGGATATTTTTGCAAGAGATCTATTCATTTGAAACATGAACGAGATGTGTACATTCGACAAGAAAGAGAGCTCTTCATGTACATAACTCGTCACCATGATAAACAAGACGTATATTTGGAGTTCAAACAAACCGAGAACAATCTCAGTGATTTCACAAATCAAATATCCAAACATATGGAGTTATTTGACAAGTTGACCATCTTGTTTAAAAAATACAAGTCTTGGTTATACAACGAGAAAGTCCTTCCAGTTCTCGTAGATACGACGAATAAAATTGTGTCCAGCATTTTTGCAGACCGAACGTTAGAACTGAGATACAAATTTCAGGATAATACATTGTTGTGGTCTGTACTCGATGAAGACAATCACGTTCATATGGAAAAACTGTCTGGTGCTCAATCATTTGCAGTGAGTCTGGGATTCAGACTGGCACTTTCAGCAATTGGAATTTCCAAATTCAAATGCAATCAATTGTTTATCGATGAAGGATTTTGTAGTTTCGATCAGAAGAATCTTCTACATGTTCCTAATTTGATAAAGAATTTAAAGACAATGTTTGACGAGATAATACTAGTAACACATTTGGAGGAGATAAAAAATTCGACTGATTTTATTGTGAATATTTCTAGGGAAAGAGGTATAAGTTATATATACCATTAAAATAAACGTGTGTTTTATGGCTGATTCTGATGAAATAAACAAGAAAAGAACCATACGAAACTTGTTGAATGGAAAACGAAAAACTGTATCACGATCTATAATTGATAAGTATCAGTGGACGGTTGATGAATTAGAACAACTTAAACCTTATATAACAGACAAAAAACCCTATGCAGTACTAAACATTGTTTCCACAACCCATGGAATCACAAAAAAAGAAATATATGACACTCTAGATAAAACAGTTGATAATGAGCGAACTTTGCAAAACTATAAATCTCGTGTGAACTCGTTGTTGGCTTTATGTGATGTGAAAGATGAGGATTTCTCAAAAATCTTCACGGAAGATTTGGTTGAAAAAATTGTAAATCAGTATAAAGACCCAACACCATACTTTGGATTCCTTTTATTCATCTTATCAAAATCCCAGAAGCTGTTGGATTTGTTGCCCGAGAATGCATTTCAAATGTACAAAGACAAATTCGAGGAATCGAAAAATACACAGACAATCAAATACTTGGAGGATAGAAAAAAACAAATTGACTATGAAAAAGTATACGCTCACATTTTTGAAACAGAAAAGGAATTACGCAAAAAGGAGTTTGCTTCAATGAAACATTTGATATCCGTTTTATACACACATGCGCTTTACGACGAAAATGGTATTATTCATATCAATCCAAGAAATTATTTTATATGTGTGAAACTAGTTACCGATGATTCTGAAATGAATAAAATAGAGAACTTTTACAACTTCAAAACAGGTCGATTTGTGCTAAATCAGTACAAAACATCAGGAGTGTATGTTCCGTACGACGTGTATTTCTCAAAATCTGTACAAGATATTATTCGTTTGTCTATAGAACGTACACCACGTACATATTTAGTCGAAAAAGCGGCTGGTGGTATTTACAAAAACAATTCGTTGTCTGAGATGATCCAACGAATTTTGTCGTATAACATAGACACAATTCGGAAGTCAATTGAATCCTATGAAATAAATATCAAGAAGACGAATCGTTTACATTTAGCAAACGTTTCTAGACATTCCGTTTTAACGCAAGAAGTGTCTTATCTAAGCAAATAAATTCATCTTCGGTTCGGTAAGGTGGGAAAGAAAAAAAAGTGACGATTGTGAATTCGTTCCATGAACAAACATTGAACAAACACAAAACAAATGGTGATTAAAACTCGTTCCAGTTACAAAAATGATACAACATTAAAATACTTTTCTTCTCCGTTTCAAAAGAAACGTGGTTTGAAAATGATTTTAACACCCCAAACAACTATTGCGAAATTCCAACCACAGACACCCATAAAACAATTGAAGAATCATCTATCCAAAAATCTTGGTACATTTGGTAAAATACGTATCTACCTTGATGGAGTGTACAACAGTCAGTTGCAAGATTCAAATTCAGTGGAAGATATCACTGTAAATATTCATGTTGATGAATTAACTCAGAGCAAAATGAATATGAAATGTATTAAACGCCGTTTAGAGTTTTAATCACATATATAATAGTATTGTAAATTTATATGAATACTGTTTCCATAATCAACGTATCCATAATAAATATATCCAGACACTCTCCATGCGTAATAATTATCCAATAAACCCGTGTACCAAAACGAAAAAAATTGACGTTTCTTTTTTAAAACAATCCAAACAATCCAAACAATCCAATACTCAAATAATCCAACAAACTAAAAAACGATTGAAAATACAGATGGTTCGTGATAAAAAGGATATCAAGAAAATCCAAAAGAAAATCCAAAAGAAAATGGAAAGTCTTAAAGCGACCTCCATTGAGTTGGAAAAAAACATTCGTGTATATCAACGAAAAGTTATGAAAACTTCGAAACTTATATTGGCTATGCAGAAAGAGTACGACGAGTCAATCAAAGAACATTTGAATTGTGACACAATGGACTCGTGTGATTCTCAGAATGTTGTCGGAGCGAAAGATGATGAAAAACATGTAATGGGAATCAACTCTAGCACAAAGATGGGTTGCAGTGATTTTCGAAGTGTCAGGCGTAGTCTTGTAGATGATACCTACGTCCGTAGGAGGCGCCCGATAATTGTCATCTAAATTTAAGCATATTTGTATAAAAACTACTAGATTTACTTAAGTGAAGAAATATAGCTAATTTTTTTTATTTTTTTACACACGTTGATGACACTCACTCTAAAGCTCGGCTTATCATGTTGTTCAGTGTCTTCACCATCTTGATTTTGTTCTTCAGCTTGATCTTGACATTGGATTCAGTCTGGAGTGTTGTAATATCCACCCACTTGGAACCAGACTCGTACACCTGAAGTTGGAATTCGAATTAAACATCAGACAAAATCAAATGACAACTGTAAATAGATTTTGGAAAAGACTCACCACAAGAACCTTCATTTTCTCGTCTTCACCGAACTTGAAACCGTGGAACTTCTGAATTTTCATGAGTTGCTCTGTCGGTGGTGTGGTTGCTGTGGTATGCTTTGATGATGTTGTGGCTTTGACAAGCTTCGATTGTGTGCGACCTGTCTTTTTCTTGCTCGATGTGGTAGCCGCGGCATGCTCCGGTGGCGGTGTGGTGGCCGCGGCATGCTCCGGTGGTGGTGTGGTGACCGCGACTGGCTCCGGTGGCGGTATGGTGGTGACCGCGACTGGCTCCGGTGGCGGTGTGGTGACCGCGGCATGCTCCGGTGGCGGTGTGGTGGCCGCG
>Ga0255759_10005232_pt1 | contig 11100 bp, 5 predicted proteins | sample 101ome_20_FD_179959 | JGI IMG/M metagenome (GOLD analysis project Ga0255759, IMG submission 179959) | Coastal salt marsh microbial communities from the Groves Creek Marsh, Skidaway Island, Georgia - 101404AT metaG (version 2) | ecosystem: Environmental > Aquatic > Marine > Intertidal zone > Salt...
TGAAAACACCACGGCGTATGTTTTACGCGAAGCACCAAACGGATTCTTCGAATTGACTTTTGGTAACGGTAGTGCCATTGGAAATCGTCCAATCGCTGGCAACAGAGTGGTTGTTGAGTATCTTTCTGTTTCAGGTTCTAAAGCAAACGGCGGAAGGACTTTTACAGAGAGCGGCGACCTTTCTCCGCTCGAAACTAGCGAGTCATTTCCGATTAGTTTCGTTTCTGTAACTGCTCAATCGCTTGGCGGTTCGGATAAAGAAAAAATTGAGTCCATTCGTAAGAATGCGCCGTTTTTATATGCCGCGCAAAATAGAATGGTCACTGCAGCGGATTACACTTCTTTAATAACGAAAAAGTTCGACTCAGTGATCGACAAAATACAATGTTGGGGCGGGGAAGATAATCCAGACCCTGATTTTGGAAAAGTTTATGCTTCAATCGTTTTTAAGTTTGAAGATCAAGCAAACGCTGAAGAATTAAAGAGATTAGAGCAAAATAAAATAAGGCAACTCGTTGACGAGTTGGGCATCAGCTCTTTTGATATTGTATTTACTGAACCCGAAAGAATTTACATTGAAGTTGATTGCAGTTTTCAATATAATCCAAAACAAACGGTTCTTACGTTGCCTGGATTGCAGGGCGTAGTTAAAAAAGCAATTTCTGATTATTTCGCGACGGAAACGGGCGACTTTGGTGAATCGTTCAGAAAATCTAATTTATTAACGGATATTGACGAATCTAACTCTGCAGTTCTGTCAAGCAGAGCTGATATTAAAATGCAGTACCGTTTAGAAATTTCTCAGGTCTCTACTAATGAATTAGGCGAAACTGCAACTGTCAGCAGGTTTAATACACCAACTGATTATTTAATTAGTTTTCCTCAAGAGTTGAAAGAAACTAACTCAGAAGCACCAGTAGTAATTTCTGGATCATTTATCTACAATAACAGAACTGCTAGAATCCAGAATAAACTAGGCGAGTACACATTACAAGTTGTTTACGTTGATGATTTGTCAGTTGCGGTTGACAACGTTGGGGATTATAATACAAACGGTATCGTAAATCTTGTTGGATTTGAACCGCAAAATTATTCTACGGGAACAAACTATATTCGGATTACAGCAAAACCTGGAAATGAAAGTACAATCACGCCTTCGCGTAATCTTATCTTAGAATATGATCAGCAAACTTCATCAGTCTTAGGAATTAAGGTCTCAGAATAATGGCAGTAGATAGACCACCGTTATCTTTACAGGGTTGGGCAGGCGCTGGATCTTTTAGAACTGGAGTATCAGCTGGATTGCAGTCAAGGGAAACGAGGCGAGATCTAGCAGAAAGAGAACCACCTCCTGCAACGCCTTCATTTGGTGTTCCGGATCCAGAATATATTTTTAAAACTTTCAACACATCTAACTGTGATTTGTTTACATATATTCCTTACCCAAGAGCAATAGATGGATCTGATGTGCCAGTTACGAATCTTGAATGGGGATCTTGTGTTCAAGCGTGGCAGGCATACATGATAGTTGGAGCACAAAATTATGATGGCGGAAAAGGTATAGTAAACCTATACAGATTCTCAACTAAAATTGATTCTCCAGATATAACTTTAATCGGCGAAACAAATGAAGGGTTGGGCAGGCAAGTCGCAATAACTAATGACAGATTTGCTGTTGGTTGCGCTAGATCTGATCAATTAGGTGATAATTATTATGCTGTTAAAGTCTATGACTTTAGCGGTAATGAAATATGCAAAATAAATTTAATCAAGAGAGCGTATTACATTGGGATTCCTGAATACCATGGTTTTGGTCCAGGTCCGATAAAACTCACTGACAAGTATATTTTTATTGGTGACCCTTTATACAGCAGAGTTAGAGTTTACAATTATGCTGGTTCTCTACTCACTTCCCTTTCAGGTGGCAATCTTATTTTTGGACTTGGAACCTCGTTAGCAGTAACTGAAGAAAACCTTGTAATCGCAGGAAATCCTTGTGGCGGTCAGGTTGGAAACACTCAAGAGTCAGTTACGTTTTGGGATTGTTCCTCTGCAGATCCATCTTCTTGGCAGGGAACGGCGGTTACAATTGAAAAACCTTTGACTCCATTTGACGATCGAAGGGCAGTAAATTTAAATCAGTACGAAACAGGATTCGGATTTGCTGTTGCGATTACTGAAGATTACCTGTTCGTTTCTGACGGTAAAGGTGGCGTAGTCGATGTTTTTGATCACTCAGGAACAAGGTTGTATTCATTTTACAATCATGGATACAATGCTGACTTGGTCACTGGTCCTTCTCTCGACGTTCAAAAAGTAGACGGTGTTACTCAGATTGCCATAGGTGGTACTGATGTGGAGACATATATATTTGATGGAACTGAGTTTACAAGTTTGTGTTCTATTAGTATACCTACGTTTAGCACATATGAAACTCCGATTTATGATATAACATCTGTTACAGATAGAAACCTTGCCGCCAACACTGTATGGGGTGAGGAAGTAATAGGATTGAGCGGACAACCTGGTGGGCAAACTGTAACGAACAGATCTCTGTGGGCGACAAACAATATCGTTCTTGAAGGCAATAGAATTTATGTTGGATCTTCCACGAGCGATGTTAATGGTACTACCAATGTCGGCGAAGCATTCGTCTTAGGTGTAAATCTTAGGTCTGGAAATTTCGGCGAATAACCTTATAAATAAAACAAAATTGGGATAAATTAAATGGCACTTCAGTTAATAGGCGTTGGTACAGCAGCAAATGATGGGACGGGAGACACTCTTCGATCTGCTGCAATTAAAATGAATGAGAATTTTGAAGAACTCTATCAGGGCGTTTCAAAGTCTGCGCTGGTTGACACTACTGGTGCCATTGATATTACTTTCGGTACACACGTTTGTACTAACGGAAGTTCTATTAGTTTAACTTTAGCAGACGCAAACTATTCGGGAAGAACTATACGTGTTATTGCAGAAAACACCGGAAATGTAACTGTAACTCCTACGAATTTAAGCGGCGGAACCTCAGTGGTTATCGCCCAGAACGGCGTCCTCGATTTAGTTTGGGGAACTTCCTCTTGGCATATAGTCAACAACGGCAATACTAATTTAACAATTTCATAGAGAAGATAAATGACAGCAGCAATTACCTCTAGTTTTAAAAACTCACTTTTGACAGCGTTAAGTGATGCTGTTAACGATGCCGATGACAACTACTATATCGGTATTGGTCGCGCGCATGATTGGAACGACTCTGACGTTGCTCCGATTAGAGATCTAGAAGGCGATAGTGATATCTCATCTATCAGTTTCTTAAACAAAGTTAGAAACTCTCTTCAATCATATAAAATTGTTGAATCTAATTCATTGGTTCTACCAAGAGTAAACTGGGTATCAAGTACGATTTACTATCCGTATACAGATACTGCGACTGAGGTTGACGTTTCGACCAATCCTTATTATGTAATGAACCAGAACCTGCGAGTGTATATTTGTTTGGAACAACCAAAGGATACTTCTGGCAATCCACAAGTTTCTACTGTTGAACCGACTGGTGTTCAAACTGCATCTTTCAAAACTGCTGATGGTTATGTCTGGAAATATATGTACCAGATTGGACCTGAAGATGCAAACAACCACATGACTAACAACTACATTCCGGTTCAGTTCATTAAAGGCGCTGGTGTAACGGCAGTTGAGGTTGAACAGAAATCTATTCAAGATAGCGCAGTTGCTGGAGCAATCCTTTCTATCGAAATACTAGAAGGCGGTACTGGTTATATTAATCCAGTTACTGTCAATATTTTAGGTTCAGGTACGGACGCTGCTGCATCAGTCAATAACAATGGCGGAATATTAACCCACGTAACTATGAACGAAGTATCTGGCGTTATTCAACACGGAAGTGGATACAAAGACGTAACAATTTCTTTTGTCGGTAATGGTGGAGGTTCTGGTGCCAAAGCGAGGGCAGTGATTGGACCAGTTTCAGGTATTACTGCTGATCCTACTGTTTCGCTGAGAGCAGACTCTCTGATGTTCCATAGTGACTTTGTTAACTCAGAAAACGACACTATTCTAACAGATAACGATTTCCGACAGTCAACTCTGATAAAAAATCCTAAAAAATACGGATCATTACTAGACTCAGATTTTACTGCGAATGCAGGGAACGCTTTGTTTAAATTGAACTTCAGCGACATAGTAAATCCATTCAATTTAGACGAAGAGATAACAGGTCAGACTTCGCAGGCGAAAGCGTTAGTTGCTTATTATGACGGTACTTCTACTCCGAAGCAAGTTTGGTTCTATCAAACTGAAGAAACTGGTTTCGTTGATTTTACCTCTGGTGAGCAAATTTTATCTAACTCCGGCGGAGAAGGAACTCTTCAATCTTCGAATTATTTAGTAGATCCCGACGTTGACACCAAGACTGGAGAAATATTGTATATCAATAACTTCACAGGAATCAGTCGAGATCCTGATCAAACCGAAGATGTCAAATTAGTTGTTAAACTGTAGGAATTATCATGCCAAACACTTTTAATTCAAACTCTTTCTCTTCTACGTATAAAGACGATTGGAGTGAAACAGATAATTATCATAAGATACTTTTCAATTCTGGAAGGTCTCTTCAGGCTAGAGAGTTAACGCAGTTACAAACGATTATTCAAAAAGAAATTGAGCGTTTCGGTTCAAATATTTTCAAGGAAGGTGCAGCAGTTGACGCTGGCACGCCTTCAATTAATTCTAACTACAGATATGTCAAACTAGCAACAGCAACTGGTCCAGTTGGTTCTTCGTTCGCAAACGTTCCAGTCGGATTAGAAATTACCGGAACAGTTACAGGCGTTGTTGCTAGAGTTATTGAGGCAGTCGCTTCTACTGGTTCTGACCCTGATACGCTTTACGTACAATATACCAGCGCTGGAACTCAGAACGCTTCAACTGCAACTGTACAGTTTGCACCAAACGAAATTATAACAGCAACCAACTGGAACTTCAGGGTTGCCGACGGTGCTTCTGATCCAGTTGGCGCAGGTACAAAGTTTAGAGTTTCTGAGGGCGACTTTTATGTCCTCGGTCATTTCGTCCACGCTTCCGAGCAAGATATTTTCCTGAGTAAGTATTCGCAGGTTACAAACACCACAGTTGGATACAAAGTAACTCAGGACATCGTAACAGTTGACGATGACACTGCTCTTTATGATAATGCCGGACCTTCGCCCAACACGGCGGCACCTGGTGCGGACAGATACAGAATCACGATGACTCTTGCTGAACAGGCGAACGTATCTTCGGATGACACGTTTGTTTATTTTGCAAAAGTCGAAAATTCAAAGATTGTTGATGTCGCTACATCTATTGATGGGTTTAACAAGATTAACGATCTCCTCGCGTTAAGAACATACGAAGAATCAGGAAATTATATCGTACATCCGTTCACAATGAATATGGACGAAATTGATGGCGACAATAACAACCTTGATTTGATTGTATCTGCCGGTAGAGCATATGTTAATGGATATCGCGTAAACAATCCATCTCCGATTCGTTTGACGGTTCCTAAACCACAAGGAACAGAAACAATTACAAATCAATCTGTCGGTATTTCTTACGGCAACTACTTCTTGGCGAACGGAAACGCAGGTATACCTGATTTAAGTTACGGTGAAGTTAATATTAGTACGAACGTATCTGACCCTAGCAGTAACGTTATTGGAACTTGTAGAGTTAGAGCAATTGAAGAAGATGGTGCCAATTATAAGGTTTATGTCTTCGATGTTGAAACGACAACTGGAGGCGACTTACGCGCTGCTAGAAGTATCGGTACAGGAGCAACTGATTATATTACTTTGCTTCCTAACACGTCAAATGAAGTTTTCTTGAACGACGTTGGTAATAATGATTTGTTGTTTGATTTGCCGAGACCTCGTCCGTCAAATATCACAAACATCAGCATTACTACTCAAAGGTATTCTGGTTCCATTACCACTGGCGGAACTTCTATCTCATTACCAACTCTTTCTGCAGGCGAAACGTATACAGATACAGGTTTGTGGATTGTTAGTGAAGTTGGTGGCGGTATTTCTACTTCCGCGACAGTTGTTTTAACCAACGCTGATCAAAACGCTCAGATTAATAACCTTTCTGCTGGTGATTGGGAAGTATATTTTTATGTCAATAATAATAACGGTACTGCCGCTGGTAAAGAAATTACAGTCGGTGAAGTAACTGGTACAATTCAAACTGATCCAGACACTGGTGTAAAATACCTAGACCTTGGCGTTCATGATATCTATGACGTTTCTCAGGTTACATTGATTGACGTTAATGGTGAAGATGTCTCTGGCATGTTTACGTTAGACAATGGCCAGCGTGACAACTATTATGCTATTGGTCGTTTGATTCTCGATGAAGGAAAAACAATCGCCGGAAATATTTTCTGCCGATTCAGATATTTCAATAGAACCAGTTCTGGTAATTTCTATGATATTAACTCTTACGACGTATCATATGCAGAGATTCCTAATCACAGGTTGAAAAACGGTTCAATCGTTGAACTAAGAGAGTTCGTTGACTTTAGACCTGACAAATTAGCAAACGGTTCTTTCGCTAACGTAAAAGAACTGCCTAGAAACGGATCTAACTTTACTGCTGACGTTGCGTTTTATTTGCCACGCGCAGACAAGTTGATTGTATCTCAAGAAGGCGAGTTCTCGTTACTCAAGGGTGAGCAGGCAGAAGTACCGCAATTTAAGAAAACACCAGAAAACTCATTAGAGTTGTACAAGATTGTTTTAAATGCCAACACTTTAGACGCTCAAGATCTCTCGGTAACGCCGATTGAACACAAGCGTTATACTATGGCAGATATTAACAAACTCGAAAGAAAACTTGACAAACTAGAAGAGACGACTACGTTAAGTTTTGTTGAACTTGACAGTAAGTTGGAAACGTTAAAAGATTCTGCGGGTAATGCTCGACCAGAAACTGGATTTGTCGTTGATAACTTTTCTGATCAGGTTTCAACTGATACAGAAATTGACGACTATCGTGCCTCGATTGATCCAGAAAGTAAGTTGCTTAGACCTGGTTTCGATGAAGATAACATTCGTTTGATTTATGACAATGTTGCTTCTTCTGGTGTTACGCTAAAAGGCGATAACATTTATCTGAACTATGATTCCGCTGAATTCATCTCACAGAATATAGCGAGTAATTCAGTACCAGTAAACATATTCAAGAACGCAGAGAATATTGGTTGTATCGTTCTTTCGCCTAGTTCGGACGAATGGAAGGGAACTGGATATTCTGGTTCAAGAACTGTAGACGGTTCGACGAGATTAGACAGAAAAGAAGCATTGCTTTGGAATAACTGGGAATGGAACTGGGCAGGTCGTAGCATTGAAGATATCGAAGTGCCTGAAGATCGTCCAACTATTTCTACTGGTGTCGTACGTAACAGAAGGTTCGGCGCGTTTGGTCGTAGAGGTCTTTACGAGTTAAGAAAGTATTCCTCAGAAAAAACTAGGAGACAAACTAACACCTCGACGAGAGGACACGTTAGTCGAGTTGTTTCATCTGAAACTATTCGTTCTACAATCGGTAATCGTGTCATTGACGCGGCGATTACTCCATGGATGCGATCTAGGAAAATTTATTTCCACGCGAAAGGATTGAAACCAAACACTAAGTTTGTTCCTTTCTTCGACGGTGTAAATGTTTCAGATTGGGTTCGTATCGAAACATCATTTGACCGTTTCGCAGGAAGAGATGACGATCAGGGCAATCTGCAGACAAACCAAGCAGTTACTTCTCATCCTGATGGTTCATCTACTTTGGTTTCGTCAGCAACTGGTGAGATCAAGGGTTCTTTCTTCATTCCTAACATTAGACCTTCTCTCGGGGTTAAGAATTACATTGAACCTGCGACTGAAACATCTGGTGGGTTGCGATTCCGAACGGGAACCAGAGAATTTAAACTTCTCGATATTACAGAAAACGATTACTCAGTTGCTGGAAGTAAAGCAGTTGCTTTCTACACTGCGGCAGGTGCTATCGAGAACAAACGCCCAACGGTGTTGAGCACTCGCGCTCCTGAGTTCACTGGTCCTATCTGGGAAGGCGGTGCGTTCCCATCGGTCTATAGTGCCCCAGAAGTACAGCAATACCTGGACGGTATTACAGACGGTCAGATTGATTTACTCGACGCGAAGGTTCCTGGACTTAACTCACCTGGACAAACTCCAGTTAACCCATCGTTGTATAACGGAACGATGTCGACGCTTCTTAATGATTATGTCAGCGTCAACTCTAACCAGTATAACTCAACGAGTATTTTGCCAGTAGCGTCTAGGGAAAACCCCCTGGCGCAAAGTTTCAAGGTTAATAATCAGTTCGGCGTAACGTTAACGAAGATTGACCTGTACTTTGAGACGAAGGATGATGACTTACCTGTTCAGTTACAGATTCGACCAATGGAAAATGGTTCACCGTCAAGGAGTGAAATTATTCCAGGAAGTTGTGTATTTAAAAATGCAAACGAAGTAAGCGTTCCATCGAATACTAGTAATATTTCAAGTATACAATCAGCACCAACTTCCTTCGAGTTTGACGAACCTGTTTACTTGAACCCATGGACAGAATATGCTATTGTTCTGCTCACATCCTCAAACGATTATAAAGTTTATACAGCGTCAAACGACGAGTATGTCCTCGGGTCTACTAACAGAAGAGTTTCAACTTCTTCAGTCTACGGCAATCTGTATAGAAACTCATTCGGCGTAACTTGGGAACCCAGCAAAAATTCAAACCTGATGTACAAAGCATACAGAGCTGTGTTTAATACTAACGGTAGTTTGATCCTGAGAAATGCGAATGTTCCTGGTAAACTTCTTAAGAACAATCCTATCGAGACTACCTCTGGTTCGTCATATGTTTACGTTAAGCACGCGTGTCATGGATTCGATTCAGGTGAAACTGTTTCGATTACCCTTGATGGAACGCAAACATATGCCGGTATTCCTGGAACCCAGTTGAATACAAGTCATACGATTTTCGGTAAGGATGTACACGGTTACAGAATCAAAGTTACGGCAGCTGCTACAGATACTGCTAATATTGGCGGTGACGATGTAGTTGCTTCGAGAAATGTCCAGTATAATGTGATCAATCCAATGATTGAATCTATCGTACCTGGTGCAACTTCTATTGATGTTTCTGCAAAACTTACGACGGGAAGATCTGTCTCTGGTAATGAGCAGAAATACAATAAGGATGGTTCATATCTGAGAATGACTCCAAAAGTCAACACTTCATTTAATTCGCCCAGAGTTGTGGCAAACAGAACGATTGAATCGCTCGCTGTTGCTGAAATACCAAATGCTTTGGCATTAAATGGCGCATACTCTGCTGAGTTTAAGGTTGACATGAAGAGCGGAAATAACTACGTTTCTCCCGTTATTGATATGCAGAGAGCAAGTATGGTTCTAGTTGGATATTGTATCGACGACGGTGAAACAGGTTCATATATTAATTATGTCGCAGAAACTGATCCATATAGTGGAACGACTGGTTCGAAACACGTAACTACGCCGTTTACTCTTGCTGAAGATGCAGTTGGTATGCAAATTAAAGTAAACGCGAACGTACCACCTTCTTCTGACTTTGATGTGTATTGGAGAACGGCAACGGAAGGTCAAAACATTTACGACCGAACCTGGATTAAGGAAAATAAAGCATTCCCAACGCCGAAGGATGAAGATCCTGATTCGTTTAGAGAAAATCAGTTCTTACCTGGCGGTATAGGCGGTGACTTACAACCGTTCAACACTGCTCAGGTCAAGTTGGTTATGAAATCTACTTCGATGGCAGAAGTACCTTCGTTCAGAGACTTGTCTGTGAAGTTCTTGGGCGTCTAATATGCAAAGATACATTCCAGTCGAAGGGCATGCGGGATTGGTTCGAGACACATCTACCAATCTGATAGTCAATATAAATAAAACAGAACTGGAAGAAGCAAAAAGAAGAAAACAACTAAGGATCGAAAAGGAAAGAGAGCAAAAACTTTTTGTTGCTAAGGTTGATAATCTCGAAAGAGAAATTAATGAAATCAAAAACCTTTTAAACACGATAGTCGAGAAATTATAAATGGCAATTGTTTCAGTAAATTTAGACGATACAGTTAATTCGTTTAGAACTAAATTTAATCAGGTATCGATAAATCAAGGCGATTTAGCGACACTTACGACTATTGATAAATCGTCCATAGTTGGTGCCATCAATGAGATTTATGCCACCGGAGGCGGTGGCGGTGGTGGCGGTGGTTCAGTAACTGAAGCATTTAAAACAATTCAGGTTACTGGAACTGCAGCAGGAACTTATGGTTCTACTGATCTGATCGCAAATTTGGCGGAAGACACGCTAGTTTTTGTTGGCGGTGCTGGAATTGACGTAACAACAGATCCTGGTAGAGATGAAATAAAAATAGATTTAGAGGATTTAGGATCAGATCCTGAAGGTTCTTACACTGGCGGCATTAGTGCTGTCACTGTTGATGCATACGGCAGGGTAACTGCGATAACTGGATCAGCAGGATATACAGGAGCAACAGGAACTGTTTCAGAGGTTACTGCTGGAAATGGATTGAATGGCGGAACAATTACTTCTTCTGGTACTATCTCTATTGATTCTGCGCAAATAGTTACATTGATCAATGCTAATTCTGGTGATGGTACAGTTACACAGGTTACTGCTGGAAATGGATTGAATGGCGGAACAATTACTTCTTCTGGTACTATCTCTATTGATTCTGCGCAAGTATTAAGTAAAATCGTACAACCAAACTCAATCAATAATCTTTCTGAAGATGCGACTCCTTCTCTTGGAGGCAACCTAGACGTAGGCGCTTTACAGATTCAGTCTGGTAACAATTTCATCGACATGGACGTTGATGAAGCAACATCACTGTCTACTAGTAATGATGTTGTTATATCGAGCGTTCAAAGCATTTACAATATTATTGATAACAACGATAACACTACAAACTATTGGGGTGTTTGGTCTGGTGTTGCTCCAGCAGCAATGACTACAGAC
>Ga0255759_10005240_pt1 | contig 11088 bp, 9 predicted proteins | sample 101ome_20_FD_179959 | JGI IMG/M metagenome (GOLD analysis project Ga0255759, IMG submission 179959) | Coastal salt marsh microbial communities from the Groves Creek Marsh, Skidaway Island, Georgia - 101404AT metaG (version 2) | ecosystem: Environmental > Aquatic > Marine > Intertidal zone > Salt...
ACTAAGGAAACCTATGGTCTTTGAGCCTTCCGGCAAGAAACCTTCTCCTGCCCATGAACAGGTTCCACTATCGGCATCTGGGTCATTGATGTCATGCACAACCTTCAGGCTTCCATAGACTGCACCATAAACTTCCATGTCACCTTCAGTCTCCCAATTAGATATGGAGATTAGCTTCCCATCTTCACCTTCCGAATAACTAGAGGCTTTATGCTTCAATTCAAAATCTGAGACTTTTTCGCTCATTGTTTCCCCCTTTTTATTATGAAAATTATCTGGAACTCTAATCCCATTTCTGTGAAAACTGCAGGGATTACAGAGACTTCTGAACTTGGGTGGTGCCCAGGGACACTGAAAAACCCTAGTAACGGCACCAATAATTGTATAATCCCGCCTGTTCAGTAGCTTTCCAGCACCCGAGTTCACTGTTAAGTCTCACTCACTGGCCAAAGTCCATTGAATTTCTTAAGCTACTGAATTCTCCGAGCGCTTTAGACCGCTCACTGCAATCAGAGCAAAAAGAAAGTGTTGTTTATGTCAACGATATCTGACTATTCCCTAGCTCAAGAGAGCACCACACATGACCTCGTTTACGATTATTCATGTCGAGCCTTGCTGGGAATTGTATGGATTAGCTCATTCATTTTCGGCCTGTACATCTTGGCAAACTACGCTTCTGCGTATTTTGATAATGATCTGCAGCGCTGGAATGAGGTACTTCCTGAAATCTATACACCGGGACAACCCGCGGCATCAATTGGCATTGGACTGCATTTTGCAGCGGGTGGACTCATCTTGTTGTTAGGCGGGCTTCAGCTTATTCAAAGTATTCGTGTCAGTTATCCAGTGTTTCACCGCTGGAGTGGCAGGTTTTATGTTGTTGTATCCATGATTGCGGCTCTCGGAGGGCTCTCCTTTATCGCTATTCGAGGCACTGTTGGCGGCACTGTCATGGATATCGGATTTTCAGGCTATGGCATTCTCATGTTCATCGCTTCCATTCAAACCATGAAACATGCAATGCAGCGGAACTTCATGATCCATCAGGCCTGGGCCTGGAGGCTTTATGCGTTAGCAATTGGATCTTGGTTGTATAGAATGGACTATGGCTTGTGGCTGTTGCTGACAGACTGGGTTGGACACACAGAGCAGTTCGATGGATGGTTCGACAACGTTATGTCCTTCTTTTTCTACATCCCCAATCTGATCATTGTCGAGCTAATGATCCGGGCACGCGACAGATCTAAGAATGTCCGCATCAGAAATGCAGCATCAGCCAGCATGATCCTTGCGAGTGTCGTGCTTGTCATTGCTACCTGGGGATTTGCGAGAGTCGCATGGATTCCCGCCATCACAGAATGGGCAGTCGGCTAGCTGAAACAGTCTAGAAATCCAGAGCTGATGAAAACCTTTTCAACATTGTCGATCCTACTTTTTCTCACCTGCTGTTCTCCCGGGACGGTGAAGTCCACCGATGGTGACAAGTCTCTGCCAAACATCATCATCTTATATGTCGATGACCTGGGCTACGGCGATATCGGTGAATATGGCGCAACGGGCGTGCTGACACCAAACATCGACAGACTGGCGCGAGAAGGCCTCAAATTTACCGATGCCTACAGTACCGCTGCAACCTGCAGTCCGTCACGTTATTCCCTTTTAACGGGGCGCTATGCCTTTCGCCGGAACGCGAGTGTCTTGCCGGGCGACGCGCCGCTGATGATCCCAGCAGGGTCAGCGACTATCGCTTCGATGCTGCAGCGCGCAGGGTATCGAACCGCCGTAGTTGGCAAATGGCATCTGGGGCTTGGTGATGGCGATCTAAACTGGAATCAGGATATCCGACCGGGGCCTCTGGAAATCGGTTTCGATTATGCTTTCCTGCTTCCTGCTACCGGCGATCGTGTGCCTTCGGTTTATGTGGAAAATCACGCCGTGGTCGGTTTGTCCGATGAAGATGACCCTCTCGAAATCAGCTACAGCGACCCTATCGGGGATATGCCCACCGGGCTCAGTCATCCGCAGCTGCTGCGCCAGGGCGCTGATCGACAGCACAGCGATACTATCGTCAACGGCATCAGTCGCATCGGCTTCATGGATGGGGGGGACAGCGCCCACTGGCGAGACGAGGACTTCGCAGACCTGTTCGTCGAAAAAGCAGTGGCATTCATCGAAGATGCCGGAAACAGGAATCAGACTGCGGACCCTTTCTTTCTGTACTTCTCATTCCACGATATTCATGTGCCCCGACTGCCGAATGAGCGCTTTGTGGGTGCCAGTGAGATGGGACCGCGTGGTGATGCCATAGCACAGGTGGACTGGATGACCGGTCAGATTGTCCAGACACTGGAACGCCTGCAGATCGACGACAATACCCTGATCATTTTTACCAGCGACAATGGCCCCGTGCTGGATGATGGATATGCCGATCAGGCCGTCGAATTGCTCGGAGCACACCGCCCGGCGGGGGCACTTCGCGGGGGTAAATACAGCGCCTTTGAAGCCGGCACGCGGGTGCCCACAATTGCTTACTGGCCAGATTCAATTAAGCCCGGCACCAGCCATGCGTTACTCAGTCAGGTGGATTTTTTTGCAACGCTCGCGTCAATCAGCGGACAAAACCCGGGCCCGGGCGAAGCCATCGACAGCGAAAATCTCGCCACAGCGCTATTGTCTGCCGAAGGCCGGGGAAGGGACGCGCTTATTACCCAATCGGCAACCCTGGGGATTCGCAGAAACGACTGGAAATACATCGAGCCGATACCTGAGGGCAAGACCATCCCGACATTCGTCGAGCAGAATAAGAACATTGAGAGCGGTTTCAGTCGCCGGCCACAGCTTTATGACTTGAGCCTTGACCCCGGCGAACAAAACAATTTAGTTGAGCAATTCCCTGAGCTGGCTGCTGAATTGCAAGATGAAATCGACCGGATCAGAACCTCAGAAGAGTGAAACCGCTTAAAGGGATGACGCCAGCCTAGAGCAATCGGATTCCATTGATCGATCCTGACTCAACTCATAAAAGGCGAAAGGATCTCCCAACTTCTCTCCATGAACCAATAACTGGCAACCCCCCCGGATACATAAAGCGGTAACTGGTATAGCAGATGATGATAGCGAACCCGTAAAACTGCCAGTGTGAGCAACACCGTTGCAATGATCCCGAGCTGTCCTACTTCGAGACCCAGGTTAAACAGGAACAGAGCCATCAACTGACTGCTTTCAGGTAGTCCGATTTCAGCCAGCGCGCCGGCAAATCCCAAGCCATGTAACAAGCCGAATGCGAAGGCAATGATCGCCGGATACTGTTTCGCCGCAGATGGCTTCTTCGACAGGTTTTCATACGCAAGCATAACGATACTGCCTGCGATAATGGCTTCCACCGGAGCAGGAGACAAGATCATCAGATCAAAGGCTGACAGCGCAAGAGTCAGGGAGTGCGCAACGGTGAAGCTCGTCACCACCTTAAGTATCTCCATCGGCTTGCTTACGAGATAAAGCAGCATAATCACGAACAGAACATGATCAAATCCAAATACTAGGTGCTCTATGCCAATCGATAAATATACCGGAAGACTGGGTGTTGCTTCGGATAACTGGATTGAAGGTGAATCACCATTGATCAACAAATGCCTTGTACTGCCGTCAAGCATTTGAAGGCTTACTAAGGTGTCGATCAGAGTACGTTCAAGGCCAGCAATTGCAACAGCTTCCAATTCCGAATCCTGGCAGTCCAGCTCGAAGACCTCGATTAACGCGCCATCGGTGAGACTGGCGGAAACAGGCGTTGACACACAGTTAGTCTGAAGTTGCAGACCGAGGTAGCGACCATCAACCTGTGGCTGTCTGAAAGACGCCTCGAAACGCTGCTGACTGTTCCCGCTATCGAGTTCAGTGAGCTTAAGGAAAGCCGGACGAACTTCATGCGAGATCCCCTCCGAGGAAACGATCAAAGCGAGCAGGCCCAGCAGTACTCTCATTGCAACTCCACACTAATGATGTATTGCTGCAACAGATTTTCGATATAGAGATCCCGGGCCTCGAGCTGTCGGGCGCGTCGATAGTCTTCATTCACCTGCTGACCAATCGCCTCCAGAGGGGTGATTTGCTCGGGGTGTATCGCATTGAGAAATACCAGGTGAAATCCGAAGCCACTCTGTACAGGCCCCTGCCAACTGACTATTGGAAAATCCGCTATCTGTCCGGCAAAGTCTGCGCCAAATGTGGCGTTGAGTTCCAATGCGCTTCGGTAAGCAAAGCTGGGATTCAGCATGGAGGGCTCGCCAAAGTCGCGAGAGGATACCCCCTGCTCGATTTGCGTCAGGGCCTGCTGAGCCGATTCTATTGTCTGAAAATACAAATGTTGCAGGGAATAGCGGACTGGCAGAGTGTAATCATCGATATGTTGTTGGTAAAAGGCTTCGAGCTCTCCGATTTCAGGGGCCGGGATTGGTTCCGACTCGGCGATGAAACCCAATTTTTGCACGAGGCGGCGCCGAACAATGGAATCCTCTTCGTCAAGCCCTAGGCGAAGCGCCTCTCGGTACAACACCTCTTCCTTAACCCAGTTATCTACCAGTGAATTTACCTCTGCCTCGGTAGCCACTAATCCAGTCTGGGTAGTCCAAAGAGTCGCAAGACGGTCCCTTAGCGCATCAGTAATGACTATTTCACGGCGATCATCACCGATCTGACTATCGGCAATAAACAGAAAAAGGCCAATGAAGAAAAACCAGATTAGGGGTTGCCTGAACAAGACATCTGATGCCATGGAAAATCGATGCAATCAACCTAGAGCTGCGGTGTTACCCAGATAGGTGATGACCAGATGCGCTCCTGTATCGTCGGCTGCAAGTTAGGGTTGGGTTCGACTCCGGCACGAATTGCATCCCAGGTAGACCATCGGCAAGTAGGATTTTCTAGTCCGCGAACATAATAGAAAGCATGCTGATCGGGGTCGAAATTTGGGTCCCGCCAGCTTGCGCGTAATTCCGGGGCTCCAGAGCCATTTGTCAAACTACAGTCACTCAGATTAACCCGTGCGCCGTTGTCGGGGCAGCGAGAGGTCAACGGATCGAGAGGTCCGCCAGAACACGCCACATCATAGACTTCTTCACGTGTTTCGCCGTCTTCCACCCAGCCTTTAATTATCTGCACCCGGTCCAGTGGTGCACTGTCGGGCGCTTTGGCTACCCAGGCGATAAAACTGGGTGCTCTGGATGCTTCACCGATGAGGTCGCCCCCCATTGAAACACCACCGGAATAAGACTTAGCAAGCATATCCGGATCGTCTGCAGCAGGTAGATCATAGCCACCAAAGAAACGAACCTTCATACGGGTACCAGAGGTGCCGAAGGTCTCCTTGCGGCGGAAGCCATCATAGATACTCTCTCGGGTGTTTTCCTCAGCCCAGACCCCGGCCAGGCCCGCGGCACTCCAAGTGTCGAAATAGGTATCAACATAGATATCGCCGGCAGAATTCGGTTCCAGCATCGGTACTGAGCCGCGCAGGATTCCGTCCGAATCTCTGAGGCCAACCTTACTCCAATAATCGAATTCCTCACCGGCATAGGTGGCGTTATGGGTATCACTAGATCCGATTACACCGAACTTGTAAGGATTAATTCCGTCCTCCGCTTGCATCCTCAGGCCATTAAGAAATGCCTGGCGTACATAGCTTCCGTCAGGCTGACTGGCCAGGGTCGAAGCAACCATGAAGGGCATGATCTCAAAGTCCGCCCATTCGTCATTAGGCGACAAGGCAGGATGGGTATCGGAGGTACCTTTGACCTGGGTGATCTCCACCAGCGGTTCGTTTCGCATGCGTTGACTGGCATAGGCATCATCCAGCGGTCGGCCACTGTTATCAGTCAGCATGAACATATTGCCGTTAGAGCCGTTGGAATTATGCGGTATGGCCAGGCTGTCCATACCCTGATCTCGTAAACCGTCCATCCAATCCCAGAGATCTTCGGGGTTGGAGGAATCCAGACGCGAGAATGGCAAATTCGGCGCAGTGTCGCCACGGAAGATCACGTTGCGATGCAGGTTGCCGCCGTCAGATGCCGTTGCTGTGTATTCATAGCCTATAAACGTGGTGAAAGTCCCGGGATCATTATGACGATTAGCGGCAGCAACAATCTCAGACCAGGCAGACATCCCGACCTCCGGATCATTTAACTCATCTCCGTCTGGCCCACGCAAAAACCCAAGGACTTCCCGAAATTTTACACCTCGCTCCGCAGCGCCACCCAGGCTGTCCATTCCCGCTGCCACAGGGTGTTTTGACAATTCTGAATTCGGGTCAGCCATTTCCCTCAAAACACCAAGATAGAACGCATGATCCGTCACCCCATAAAAATCTAAAGGTGTCTGCAGTGACATGCTGAAACCAGCAGGATGGGTAATGGAGCCTCCCTTAGCAAACTCATAGGCATCATCGGGCGACGACGTGGTGCCAAAGATGAAAGCATCGAAGGAGTACATAGTGTGTACGTGTAGATCCCCAAAATACGCATTGCGCTCAACGCTATATTCCGCGGTTCGAACTGACGCGGGGTCGGTTGCCTTAAAGGGCTGTGAAACTGGCACAGCGGCTTCCTCAGCCGAATCAACCGCAACAGTTGTGGAGTTGTCCGAGCAGGCAGATAGAGCGGCAACACATAGCAGCGCTGATATGAATGGAGATTGTCTGAGCATGATACTAGCCTCCTTTTAATTATTTTGTCGGGGTAATCAGCTTTATGCCGCGGAGCTGATTTGTAGGCTTCAGCGGTCGGCCAGGCGGCCCGAACCACCGAGTTCATAATAAACGATTGGTACAAAATCCTCCGGACCCCAACCTGGATCATCTGTCCATTCATCGTCATAGGCAGCGGTTGGTTTCGACGCCATGACGTCGTCCAGCTTCTTACCTTCTCGGATCATGTCACGAACCTGGCCCTGAATATCGAGAATCATATCCCGGAACTGGATCAATTCATTACGACCGACCACTGCCAGACCGTGGCCCGGAATCACCTTCGTGTTTGGCCCTGAAAGATCAATTGCTTTGTCGATAGCGGCAATGGTGCCACGTAGTGAGCCACCGTTGTAGATATCGATAATGGGATAACTGGTGGTGCGGTACACATCGCCAAGATGCAACACATCGGACTGAGGAAAATAGACAAAGACATCTCCGTCTGTATGGGCCGGTGGCGCATGAAATGCCAGAACCTCTTCACCGTTCAAGTGAAAACTCATGGTGTCATTGAATGTAATTGGCGGCCTGGCAGAGGCAGGCTGCTGCGGAACAAAGCTGCCTCCTGCCCTTGGGTAGCGACTTCGCTCTTCGAAAAAACGTTGGCGAGTGTTGTCATGAGCAAAGATCAGGACGCCTTGCTGTGCCAGATTTGCATTGCCTCCTACATGATCGACATGAATATGGGTATTGACCAGAAAGCGAATTTCTTCATCCGTAACCCGTCTTACCGCAGCGACCAGCCTGTCTGCAAGCGGTGCAAACAGGGAATCCACTAACAGTACTCCGTCGGGGCCCACTTGCACGCCTATATTTCCACCACCGCCCGGCCGTTGAATCATATAAACATTGCCAGAAACAGGCGTGATGGAAAGCTCCACTCCCTCAAAGCTTCCCTGGCCATGGGAAAGTTTAGCGGCAGCCAGAAGCATAAAAGCGATTAAAGCCAATAGCGTGATTTCCCGAACTTTTCTCATTTCCATCTTCCTATCCCTAATCACTTAGTCTCATTGTTGCCTGCGGGCAGCCCTCAGTATCCCTCCGGCCCGTTGGGACATGGGCAGAACATTGTTGGTTTGGACGTAGATGTCATAGTCCGCGATCATCTCCCCAAGCAAAGCGGGCATATCTTGAGCAAGATCGGTGGTTTCACCCGGATCATCCTTGATGTTGAACAGATGCCAATCCGAATCATTCTGCCCTGTCCGGTTGATCACGGCCTTATAGTCGCCCTTAAACAGGGCGCTATTTCCCTCTAGCTCATAGCCTATAGGATTTGAATCATCATGCACAGTTGCGTCTTCGCCAGCCAGAAATGCCGAGAAGTCTTTACCGATTATGGGCTCCACCTCACTATCCTGCCATCTGCCTTGATGATTTTGTAAACCAACCAGACTCAGAATAGTTGGAGCCAGATCAGTAACGAAAACAAACTCATCGGTCAATTCACCGCGTTTACTGATCCCCGGCCCAGACATCACAAGCGGCACTCTCAGTCCACCTTCGCTGGCGTGGAATTTGTAGTAGTAAAGCGGCGATGCAGCCACTGTAGCGTTGCTTGCACCAATGGAGCCCCAGGAATTGCGTTCGCCCAGGGTTTCATAATCCGTGTTGTACCCAACACTCTCAAACCACCGCGACAAAAGCGAACTTCCATCCTGCTGGACGACGTTAGCTCCTTCTGCGCCGTTATCAGAGGTAAAAACAAATATTGTGTTCTCATACTCGCCAATGCTTTCAAGGTAGGCCATCAGACGGCCAATGTGCATATCCATTGCATCCACCATACCTGCATATACTTCCATTCGCCGCGCGTTATACCGTTTCTCCTCGTCGGTCAGGGTATCCCAATCCAGCGTTCCAGGGGTTACCACAGCCTGCGTCCCCGCAGGAATAACTCCCGCTTCCTCGGCAGCAAGACGCCGCCGCTCGCGCATGACAGCCCAGCCGTCATCGTAGACGCCGGCATATTTATCAGAAAATTCGCGGGGTGCTTGTACCGGCAAGTGAACCGCCTGAAATGGGATGTAGGCAAAAAACGGATTATCATCTTCCGCGTTGGAACCGATAAATTCGATGGTTTTGTCGATAAAATATTCGGACGAATAGAAGTCATCAGGCAGCGTATGCTCAGCACCATCGGCATACCAGTTTGCACGGTCATAGATAGGTAGGTAGGTGCGCTGATCCCAATTGTCTGCACCGGTATCGGCCATCGCGATAGTGCGGTCAAAACCACGCGATGAGGGCAGGAGCTCCGGCGTATGACCTAGGTGCCACTTGCCAGTCATATAGGTGTGATAGCCGCCTGCCTGCAATATACTTGCGAGCGTGACGACTTTATTGTTCAACACCCCTTGGTAATGGTCATAAGCTCTTTGCTCATCACTCAGCCGTTCTGGAATATTTGGCACACCATTCCGGTGACTGTCTACGCCAGTAAGCAGCATAGCTCGCGCCGGTGCGCAGCTGCCTGCGGTATGGTAGTTCGTGAAAGAAAGACCTTGTGATGCGAGCCGAGCAATGTTTGGCGTGCTTATTTCACTGCCAAACGGAGAAATATCCGTGTAGCCAAGATCATCGGCCAGGATTAAGACTATATTGGGACGAACGGTCTGTTGCGCATTCACTAAACTCGACATCACGAGAAGTGGGGGTAGACAAAACTTAAGCGCTAATGAGATTCGATTTTTCATAATTTCCCTGATTGGAGTCAAAGCCAGTAAGAAACTGATGTAGCTCTACTTGCATGAATCAATCGGATCGACCTCAACGACGACGCAGACCGGGAGCGGTTCACCCTCGCGCTTTCGGACATCCTGCTGAACGGGTAGCTCTAGCATGACCACCAACGACAACATAGATCTTTCCGGGCGCTCCGGGAACGTTTATCCGTGAGGGGTGCGAACGGCGAGCTAACATATTTATCTAGAAAGACTTTGGAAGCAAGTATGATTAAGACATTCAGCAAGATAGGTATCATTGGACTGGTATTTTATTCAGCAGTTGCCGGAGCACAGACCGCTCCTTCCCCCAGTGCAGCTTTTGACGGGCTGAAGATAACGCTGTGCGGCACTTCCTCACCCCTGCCGGCGCCGGGTCGAGCACAGGCATGCGTAGCGGTAGAAACACCGGACCATCTTTACATTATCGATGCAGGCTCTGGGTCTGCGGCTACAGCGCAGCTAAGCGGCATTCCTTTAGGCAAATTGCGCGGTATTTTGTTGACCCACTATCATTCTGATCATATATCCGATATCGGCGATTTTAATCTCAATTCATGGGTGGCCGGCAGACCGGCACCATTGCAAATTATTGGACCAGAAGGTGTCGACCGTATTGTTGAGGGTCTTAATATCACTTATGAATTGGACAGAGGCTACCGCGTGGCTCATCACGGTGCAGAACTACTCGATCCCGAACTTGGCATTCTCCAGTCTCGTACAATAGAAGAAGGAGTCATCGTGGATCAAGATGGGTTGCGGATCACTGCATTCGAAGTTTCTCATCCACCAATTGAACCAGCCTATGGTTATCGCCTGGATTACGGTGGTCGGTCCCTGGTGATCAGTGGGGATAGTCTGGTGACCGAAGAAATTGTGGAAATGTCCGATGGCGCTGATGTTGTCCTTCATGACGCGATGGCTTTGCAGCTGGTGCAAGGTGCAGAGGCTATGTCACGAAGCGCTGGCAATACACGAATTGCAACCGTGCTCCACGATATTCAGGATTATCACGCAACCTCCGCGGATCTGGCCCGCCTGGCGACTGAAGCCGAGATTGGACAACTCGCTTTGTATCACCTTGTACCTGCCCCAAGAAACGCCATGGCAAATGCGGCATTCAAAGCTGGGTTACCCGACGGCGCTCTCGTTACCGAAGACGGCATGGTGATCTCCTTGCCAGCCAATTCAAAAGAGATTACGGTGGAGTGAATATCAGCTAGCAGCCAAAGTGAAGATACGGCGGAAAAATATAGGAAGCCTCCCCATGACACCTTTTACTCAATTTGTCTTCGTTGTAGTTTCTTTCATACTGCTGCCCAGCGCGTGGGCACAGAGAATTCTTGCTACTAGTGATCTCTGCCAGGATAACTCTGCCGCAGATATTGTGACGTTTGCCGACGCTGTGCTGGAGAGCGAAGTGCGCGAGGCTCTATCCATCGGACCGCAAGAAGCTCTTACTTGCGAATTGGCATCATCATTAAGCAACCTTGATGCTTCAGGCCCAGGCGCAAGAAGGTCGGTTTCCGGATCACCGGAATGGCAGGACGTGGACCACAGCTTTCACGATCTGTCCGGTATACAGAACCTTACAGGACTGACTGATCTCGCCCTGAGAAACCG
>Ga0255759_10005241_pt1 | contig 11088 bp, 10 predicted proteins | sample 101ome_20_FD_179959 | JGI IMG/M metagenome (GOLD analysis project Ga0255759, IMG submission 179959) | Coastal salt marsh microbial communities from the Groves Creek Marsh, Skidaway Island, Georgia - 101404AT metaG (version 2) | ecosystem: Environmental > Aquatic > Marine > Intertidal zone >...
ACCCCGAGCGTGAATATGCAGAAACGGATGACAAGGTGTATATCGACAATGAGTCCGGCAGAACGACCGCGGCCGGCATGAAAGCTTTTCTCGACACAGGTCGGTTTCAATTTTTCTCCAGCGACCAGGAAAGGGTCAACACCATCTTTCTGCCGAATTAACCCGCAAGTCGGGTGAGATGAACTGCCCTCGTTCATCCGGATAGGCTAGAATCAGCCCATGGTCAATTACCCGTGGCAAAAAAGTCTTACGACGCTCTCTCTCACCAGCCTGCTGGCTCTCATCAGCTTGTCAGCGGCCGCGCTTGAATCAGACCGCGAGCAGGCAATCCGGATTCAGGCGGACGCTGCCATGGTCGATGAAAACGCGGGTACTTCAATCTATCGTGGCAACGTCATCATTCAACAGGGCACATTGAAAGTGACGGCGGAAGAAGTCGAAATCTTCAGTAGCGACAGCGAGATCGTCCAGATCATTGCCAAAGCGGATCAGAAATCCAGTCGCCTCGCCCACTATCAGCAGCAGTTGAACGCCAACAATGATCAGGTATCCGCAGAGGCTAAAAAGATCACCTACCTTGTCCAGGAAGAGAGGTTGCACCTTGCGGGAGACGCTAAACTGCAGCAAGTCAATGACGAGTTTGAAGGTGAGCTGCTCTACTATGACCTCGCCAAGGGCATCGTCAACCTCAGTGCCGGTGGCAAAAATGACCGTATCAACATGACGATTTCACCAAAGAAATCGACCCCCTGACAATGGCAATCCTAGAGGCAAAGAACCTCGCCAAGAGCTATCGAGGGCACGAGGTCGTGCAGGACGTCTCGCTGTCTGTCGCTTCCGGCGAGATTGTTGGTCTACTCGGTCCTAACGGTGCCGGCAAAACTACCTGCTTCTACATGATTGTCGGCTCAATCACCCATGATCGCGGCAGCGTCAGTATCGACAGCGCCGACATCACTGGTTTCGCTGTGCACCAGCGAGCGCGCAAAGGCATCGGTTATCTTCCGCAGGAGGCCTCAGTGTTTCGCAAACTCAGCGTTCGCGACAATCTGCTGGCGATACTGGAGCTGCGATCCGACCTGCAACCAGCAGAAAGAGCGGAACAGGCTGAGCAGTTGATGGCTGATTTCAGGATCAATCACATCCAGAACAATCTGGGCCTGTCCCTGTCCGGCGGCGAGCGCCGCCGGGTTGAAATCGCTCGGGCACTGGCGACACAACCCAGTTTTATCCTGCTCGACGAGCCCTTCGCCGGTGTCGACCCGATATCCGTCAACGACATCAAGGACATCGTGCGTCATCTGACCGATCGCGGCATCGGCGTTTTGATTACAGATCACAATGTGCGCGAGACGCTGGATATCTGCGACAAGGCCTATATTGTCAGCGAGGGACATATCATTGCCGAGGGCAGCGCTCAGAGCATCCTTGACAACGATCAAGTGAAAGCCGTGTATCTCGGTGAGAACTTCCGGATGTAGGCCTCGCCCGATATTGGTATCATATTTGCATGGCGTTAAAACCTTCCATCGCTCTCCGGCTGGGTCAACAGCTGCGAATGACACCCCAGCTGCAGCAGGCAATTAAACTGTTGCAGCTGTCAACGCTCGATCTCGAGCTGGAAATACAACAGGCGCTCGACTCAAACATCATGCTAGAGGAAGTCGATCCGGAGCTGGACGACTCACCGGAAGAAGAAACTTCTCTGGACACCCCTGAAGAAGACATCGAGGGTAACGCCAACGACGATAGCACGGTGCCAACTAATGCTGATGACAGCGCTACAGAGACCGAAAGTCTCGACCCGGAAATTGATGGGGATGCCATCGCGGACAGCCGCAACGAAGTCGATGCAGAAAGCATCGATGAGGAACTGCCGATCGACACCTCCTGGGAGGACATTTACGACGACAACGTCATAGGGGCGAACACCACAGCGCCGTCAACTGACGACAATTTCCTCGAAAACAGAAACTCCGTCAGGGAAACCATCCAGAGCCATATGATTGAGCAGCTTAATCTGCTGCATCTGACTGAATCAGACCAGTTCATCGCCGCCTGCATCGTCGACGGTCTCGATGACGATGGAATGCTGCATGCCACCGTCGAGGAGATCGTTGACACAGCGCCGCTACATTACGAGATAGAAGCGGAGGAAGTCGAGGCTGTACTCCATCTGATTCAACATCTTGATCCCCTCGGCGTGGCCAGCCGCTCTCTGCAGGAGTGCCTCACCATTCAGTTGTATCAGCTGCCCGATGATACCCCTGGCCTGGACGTCGCCTTGAAGATTGTCGATCAGTACCTGAGCCTCCTGGCAAACCGTGATTACGCACAACTGACGCGCAAGCTGCGTATTCGAGAACCGCAGCTGAAGCTGGGTATTGCGCTGATCCAGTCACTCAACCCCAAACCAGGCAGCATGATCAGTGATGAAACGGCTAACTATATCGAGCCTGATGTCATCGTCAGCAAGAAAAATGGTGCCTGGACGGTTGAACTCAATCCCAGGTCCGCACCCCGGGTTAGAGTCAATCCTGAGTACGCCGGCCTGATCCAGCGCGGCGACACCAGCGAGGATGCAACAAACCTGAAAGGACACCTGCAAGAAGCGAAGTGGTTTATCAAGAGCTTGCAGCAACGTAATGACACATTGTTACGAGTTGCAACGAAGATTGTTGAATTTCAGCGGGGTTTTTTCGACTACGGCGAGCAGGCGATGAAACCGCTCGTCCTGCACGATATTGCCGACGCCGTCGATTTGCATGAGTCGACCATTTCGCGCGTCACAACCCAGAAGTACATGATGACGCCTGCGGGCATCTTCGAGCTGAAGTACTTTTTCTCAAGCCACGTGTCCACCAGCTCCGGTGGCGAGGTTTCCTCGACCGCGATCCGGGCCCTCATTAAAAAGCTGGTGGCCGAAGAGAACCCGCGTAAACCACTGAGCGACAGTAAGATCGTCACACTGCTGCAGGAGCAGAACATCAAGGTGGCCCGCCGTACCATCGCCAAATACCGGGAACTGCTCCAGATTCCACCTTCTAATGAACGTAAGCAGCTGATTTGAAGCGCTTCGTCTGACCCAAAAGATTCAACTGCTGGTCTGAACGATTTACCCTGATTCAGGTCAAAACATCATAGGTAAGGAATGCTATAGTCATCGGTAGGGCGCAGAGAAGACGTCCGGTTATTCACGAGGCAGGAGATATCAATGCAACTTAACGTTAGTGGACATCACGTCGAAGTCACCGACTCACTCCGAAACTACGTTTCAACCAAGCTCGCACGACTCGAACGACACTTTGACAAGATCACTAACATCAGCGTCATCCTCAGCGTTGAAAAACAGCGCCAGAAAGCCGAAGCGACCATCCATGGATCAGGCCCGGAAATCTACGCCGAGGCGGAACACGAAGACCTGTATGCCGCGATCGATCTTTTGACTGACAAGCTTGATCGCCAGGTGCTGAAGAAGAAAGAGAAGTCCAAGGACCGAAAACATCGCGCAGCGGCGCGCTAACCAGGAGGATCTTCGCGCGCTGGCAGGCGCACCTCGGTCGGGGTAAAATCCGCCCGACCTTGCCTGCTGAACCCAGGCCTGGTGTTGGCAGCCGTCGAAACCGGCAGCGATGCCGACAAATACAGCAACCCGTCCTTTAGCGGTTATCTTGGATGAACATCAGGTCAATACTTACACCTGATCGAACCTTCAGTTCGATAGAAGCCAGCAGCAAAAAGCGCGCAATGGAACTCATTGCAGAAAAGATCGCCACTGCCGTTCCTGAGCTGGAAACCGGTATGGTTTATCGCCAGCTCATTGAGCGAGAAAAACTCGGCTCGACAGCTATCGGTTCAGGGGTTGCCCTGCCACATACGCGTCTGTCGGAATGTGATCACATCGTCGGCGCCCTTTTCGTGTTTAAAGAACCCATCGACTTCTCTGCATACGACGATATTCCCGTACAGATTGTTTTCGCGTTACTGGTACCCGAAGCAGAGACAAACGAGCACCTTGCTGTTCTGGCGTTGCTGGCCGAACGATTCCAGCAGGCACACTATCGTGAACTGCTCTTGAGTGGCCGATCCAGCGCTGATCTTTACGATAAAGCTGTTGCGCTCGACGAGAGTAACGACACCACTGCAGCGGCGCAGCAATAATGCTTTCCCTCGTTGTTATCAGCGGGCGCTCCGGATCAGGTAAAAGTACGGCACTGAACCTGCTCGAGGATCTCGGCTACTACTGCATCGACAACCTGCCGGTCACACTGCTGACGCCACTCGTCGACAGGTTATCGCAGGACAGCCAGGTTGTGCGGGCGGCGGTGGGTATCGATGCCCGCAACATTGCAGGTGATCTGGCTAAACTGCCCAAAGTACTCGCTGCATTCTCGCCTGACGAGTTAGATGCGACGGTCACCTTTCTTGACGCTTCGAGCCCGGCACTGGTGAAACGCTTCTCTGAGACCCGCCGCAAGCACCCGCTCAGCAACAGTGAGACTGGACTGCGCGAGGCTCTCGAGCTAGAGAGCCGCCTGCTTGACCCCATCTCATCACTGGCGTCACTGAGCATTGATACCACCTCACTGACGATCCACGAACTGCGGGATGTGATTCGCATGCGCGTCGGCAAAGACTCACAGGGTTTTGCCCTGCTGTTCCAGTCCTTTGCCTACAAACGCGGGGTACCCGTAGACGCAGACCTGGTATTCGATGTGCGCTGTCTGCCCAATCCGCACTGGCAGCTGGAACTAAAACCGCTAACCGGACTTGATGATCCAGTACAGATTTACCTTGATGCGCAGGGAGATTTTGCGGAAATGTACCAGGACCTCTCTGCTTTTCTCGACCAATGGCTACCAAAATTTGAGGCCAATAACCGCAGCTACCTGACGATTGCGATCGGCTGCACCGGCGGTCAGCACCGCTCGGTATACATGGCAGAGAAGCTGTTCAGGCACTACCAGTCGCGGTATGCCAACGTTCAGGTTCGACATCGCGAGATGCTCGATACTACAGCGAAAAACTGAACCACATGCTGCAACAGGATCTGGAAATTGTTAATCGACTCGGTCTGCATGCCAGGGCCTCATCCATTTTCGTTAAAACCGCCGCTGGGTTTTCTGCCGACATCAATGTTCGCTGTGGCGAGCGTGAGAGCAACGGAAAAAGCATCATGTCGATGATGATGCTGCAGGCGACACTCGGCTCAACCATCAGTCTCAAGGTCGAGGGCGAAGATGAGGTCGAAGCCTTGTCCGCGCTCGCGGCACTGGTGACCAATCGTTTCGGCGAAGCAGAATGACGGCCGGGATAGAAGAGGAGGTTACACAATCCCCGGTACTGGAACTCAGCGAGCTCATCCAAAGTGGCACCTATCAGGAAATAAAATCACTGGCGGACGCTCTGAAGGCAGAGGACCTGGCTGACGTTCTGGAATCTTCCCCTCCGGCTCACCGCAGTGTTCTCTGGAACATCTGTGAGGCCGAGCTGCAAAGCGAGATTCTGCAGCATATCGATGAAGAACTGGCGCCGGAACTGCTCAGCGACAAGCCGGTTGGCGAAATAAAGCAGGTGCTGGAGAACGTCGACGCCGACGATTTAGCCGACATCCTGCAACAGTTGCCCAACACTCTGACGCAACAGGTGCTGCAGGCTATGGATGCGCAGAACCGGCGCAGGGTGGAAAACCTGTTGTCCTACTCCGAGGACACCGCCGGTGGCTTGATGGATACCGACACCATCTCCGTCCGTGGTCGTGTCACGATCGATGTGGTGCTGCGCTACCTGCGTCGCCACAGCGAGCTGCCAGCGATGACCGATAAAATCTTCGTCGTTAATCGCAGCGACGTGCTGGTCGGTCTTCTCCCTGTCACTTCCATGCTGGTCGCTGATCCTGGCACACTGGTCCGTGACATCATGGTCAAAGAGTTTGATTCGGTGCTGCCGGAAACGCCGAAGCGTGACGTTGCCAGCATGTTTGAACGCTACAACCTGGTGTCGTCACCCGTTGTGGATGAAGAACACCGCCTGCTCGGTCGGATCACTATCGATGACGTCGTCAATGTCATCATCGATGAGGCGGATCATTCGATCCTCGGCATGGCAGGCCTGAACGAGACAGACGATCAGTTTGCCCCGATTCTGAAAACAGCCAGAAACCGGGCGATCTGGCTCGGCGCAAACCTCATCACTGCCTTTATCGCCGCAGGTGTAATCGATCTCTTCAAAGATACGATTGAGAAAGTGGTGGCACTGGCGGTGCTGATGCCCATTGTTGCGAGCATGGGTGGAGTTGCCGGCAGTCAGACATTGACTCTTGTCATCAGGAACATGGCGCAAAATGAACTGTTCGATTCCAATCTCGCCTGGCTGACCCGCAGGGAGGTCGCAGTCGGCATGATTAACGGTTTTCTCTGGGCCATGATCGTCGCCTTCGCGGCTTCACTGTTTTTTGATGACTTTAATCTAGCGCTGATCCTTGCGATTGCGCTGATCGTGAACCTGATCGTCGCCGCGCTCGCCGGCGCGCTGCTACCCAGCGCCCTGCGTACACTGGGGATTGACCCCGCCATTGCCGGTACCGTCGTGCTAACGACCGTGACCGATGTGGTAGGCTTCGTCTCATTTCTTGGCCTCGCCACGCTGTTTTACGCATGACGGAAGAATTTGACGATCGCCCAAGCAAGTCGCAACGCAAGCGAGACATGGAAGCGCTGCGTGTGCTCGCAGAAAAGCTGAGTCAGATTTCAGCCGATCACCTGGCACGCGTGGAAAACGAACAGATCCGGGAATCGGTCACCGCGGCAACCAGAATCACTAAAGGCAACGCACGCAAACGCCAGATTCAGTATGTAGCCAAGCTCTTATCACGCATCGACACGACGCCCATACAGCAGATCGTCGACGAGTTGGATGCAAGCAGTGCCGCTCACGTGCAGAAGTTTCACTTGCTGGAATCATGGCGTGAAAGGCTGATCAACGGTGATGATTCAGCATTTGGTGAAATCGTCGAGCAGTATCCCGATTGTAATCGCCAGCACCTGCGAACCCTGACCCGTCAGGCGGTGCAGGAACACGAGCAAAGTGAACAGCACGTCCAGTTCAGGAAACTTTTCCAGTTCCTGAAAAAGCTGGAAGATGCTTAAGACAGGAGTCGGCGCTGCTTGTGAAACGGCATGTCACGGCGCAGCGTCTGCCGCAGCTGAAGGTCAATATCTACGGTCAGAACACCCTCGCCAACACCCAGCTCACCAACGACGTCTCCCCAGGGATCTACCACCATTGAATGGCCGTGGGTGCGGCGCCCCGAGTCATGAGCACCACCCTGGCACGCCGCGACCATAAAACAGGAATTTTCCACGGCCCTGGCACGCATCAGCAGCTCGAAATGTGCCGCACCCGTCACTTCAGTGAAGGCTGAGGGCGCCGCAATAAGATCCACCTCCCGGGTAAACAGCTCGCGATAGAGCTCAGGAAACCTGAGGTCATAACAGACCGTCAGTCCCGTGTTACCCAGCGGCGTATCCACACTAATCACCTCTTCGCCCGGCTCAAATGTCGCGGACTCCCGGTAACTGCCATGGTTATCGTCCACCGACACATCGAACATATGAATTTTGTCATAACGGGCGACAAGTTCGCCCGCCGGATTGTAGACCATCGACGCCGCCCTCACTCGGCCATCAGGGACTTCACTGCCATCAGGCCTTGAACTGATAGGCAGGGTCCCGCCAAAGATCCAGATATTCAGCCGCTGCGCAGTGTCCGCGAGAAAAGTGCAGATTGGACCTGAGCCCCCTGCCTCACCCAGGCCGCTGATGAGCAGATCATCGCCCGCCAGGGCAGCGAAGTTCTCTGGCAGAAAAACAAAATCACTGCTTTCCGCTGCCTCACTGATCAGGTTGCCTGCGCGCGTAAGGTTAAGTTCGAGGTGACGGCTGCTCACCATCTGAATCAGCGAGATATTCAAGGCTGTTCCGACTCTTCTGTTGCAACGCCGGCGACCTTGTCATCGAAGATCGCCACAAACTCAATCACCGGCTCATCGATCGTGCCACCGATGCGATACTTGGCACTGCTCATCTGGTCGATCTGGTTCTCAAATACCTTCTGTGCCAGCATCACCCCTGCCCCTGCAAGCGGTCCAGTAGCAATCGCACTGTAAGCCGCATACCAGGGCAGCGTAAGCCGCAGCGGCAAGGTGACGATCATCTCGTTTTCAAGCTCGCCGCTGTCGAGATCTACCCTGCCGCCGACAGTGAAGCGACCACTGCTGCCTTCAAAACGGAAGGGTTCGGTGACGGAAAGTTTACCGGTATCAAAACGGGTCGTACCCGTCACGTTGTTGAACTCGAAACCTTCTTCAACCACATCGGAAAAATCCAGCCGGAAGCGCCGCGCCAGGGAGGCAAAGTCAAAAACGCCCAGGAGCTTCAGCGCGCCACCGGTCTCGGCCTGGACAAACCGTCCCTTGCCTTCTTCAACGGTCACGGGCCCACTGACCGACATGACATCCACCATGGCCGGCGAACCTTCCCATACAATATCAGCCTGCAGTTGAATATCTTCACCCTCCATACTGGCAGCAAAGCCGAACTGACGAAGCGCTGTCGCGAGGTCCGTAATCTCGACATCACCGGTAAAGTGCGAGCGGTGCTGACCAGCAGCAACTGCCCAGTCAAGGGTTGAGTTCGGCAGTACTTTCATACCGGCCCCGTCCGCTGTCAGCGCTTCGAATCTGGCGCCTGCCTCGCCTGGACGATAGCGGAAGGACCAGCTGCCATAGTTTTCATCATCAATTTCCAGCAGCGAGGTACTGAAATCTATCGCACCAACTGCAATAGGGTCGACATCGCCGAGGGGGTCGCCTGAGTTTTCGTCTTCTGCAAAACGCAGCCGCTCCAGGTCAATCTGCATGGGCACATCGTCGCTGTCTGAAACCCTTGCGACACCCGCCAGCATGTCATTGGAAACCTCTGCCACCCAGGCAGACTCATTTCGGGTCACTCGAACCTGCGCCTGCTCCAGCGGCAGGCTGAACAGCATCAGTTCAGCTATCTCGAGCTCCGCAGATTCAACGTGTTCGGCAATCTCATCTTCAAGGGAAACATCGGTCAGCTCTGAAAGCGCTTCCGTCACCTCCATCCAGGCCTCGTAATCCAGGTAGTCCAATGATCCGGTCAGACGAATCTGGTCATAGGCCACCGCACCGAAGGTCGTCTCACCAAAGTGCATGCGACCACCGACAGCGATGCCATCGACGATTTTGAGCGAGGCATGCATGTTGTCGTCGAGGGACATGTCGACGCGATAACTGTCCGGCGCAAAAAACTGGCTGTAAACGAAATCTCGCGCATCCCCAGCTTCAGGCTTTGCAAGAGGAGCGGGGACATCCAACGTCACCCCGACGAGGTCACTTGTCGCGATGACATAAACCTGGTCATGTTCACTGCCAAAAGGCACATGAACAGTGGCCTCATAATCAAGCGAACCCTCCGCTCGACTCAGCAGGACCTGATCAGACCAGTGGTAGAGATTATCAGCACTGACTCTGCCATTGAAGTTGACGGTAATCTCACCACCCTCTCCCAGGGCTTCTGTCTTAATAGCGACAGTCACCACTTCGCCAAAAAGACGCCCTTGAAAAGCGTCAGCAGACAGCCCATCAGCGGAGGTGTAGCGAGCGGATCCAGCCATATCCTGCATAGTGAGATTGAAATCCGGCATCACCAGCGAGGCCTGATCGAAGCTGACGCCGACATCTACGCCGACCTCCTCGGTTTTCCTGTCACCAACCGGGACATTGAGCGCGAGAGTGGCCTCCATCGCACCCAGGGCCTGCCACTGTGCGGCCATACCGCCCGTCGTCTCACTGAGCGGCGTCTGATTTAGCGCACGAATCACATCGCCAAGGGGCCCCTCTGCTCGGGCTGTGACCAGCACGGTGTCTGCCTTGTTGTCGCGACTGATAGGCACATCAACATCTGCATCGACGATGGCGCTCTCATAAAGGGCCCCGGTCACCCCGGCGGATCTGACGAAATAACTATTGGCGTGAACTGTACCTTTCATTTGCGAGACTACAGGCCAGGCATCGTGGTACCTGAGTTGGGCATCATCAACCTTGAAGTACAAATCATGGCTCTTTCGAATCCCCGGCGCGCCTCGGAACAGCGCGCCGTGAAAAGTAAGGCCCGATTCCTGGCCTTGGCCTCTCTCGATCGCAGTCGTAAGCCAGCCATGCAAGTCATCTGGTATGGTATTCGGCAGGAAACGGTCGGCATCGGTCAAGTCAGCGCCAGTGATGCCGACAGTCAGCCCCCAGGTCTGCAGCTCCCTTTCCCGCGGCAGGTTCAAAGAAACCTTACCGTAACCAGCGAGATCACCGTGAATCAACTCGATCAGTCCGCTGGTCACTTTGAACTGACCGCTGTCGGCTCTGTAGGCCAGCCTGCCCCGGCCAGAATCAAAGGGCCAGGGCGCACTGAACATGTTGCTGAAGTACATCTCGAACGCATCGTTGTCGATATCGAGATAGCCCTGATCAAGCTGCAGATCGATGAAACCATTTAGGCTGCTGAACGCCGGCACCCCGAGATAAGCATCCATGGAAATATCGACAAGGTTACCAACAAGCTTTGGCCTGAGATCATCGAGCCCCAGCACCAGGGCAACGTCCTGGAGCGCACCGCGGGGGCTGACGGCTTCCAATGCACGGCTTAAGCGCGCAGGCACCAACGCTTTTTCACCCGCAAAGCGGATTAAACCAACAGTTTCAGCCACATCCAGCGCTGGTAGCAGCGCCGCCATTCTGATCCCTGTGTCGGAGTCGGTAACAGCCAGACTGAGATCTTTGAATTCAAAGGTATAGGACTCATCCTTGAGGCTGAGTGATGGGATGAACATGCTGCCCTCAAGGAAAGACTGACCCCGGAACCGAAAAGCCGTACTGAGCCGGGCCGCCAGGGACTGGGTAAGGCCCTGATGCCCAATCTCAATGTCCATCACATCAAGTGTGCCCCACGCGTCCACTGACCCAGGGGACATTTCCAACCAGACCTCGGCATCAAGCAGAGCCCCTGTCAG
>Ga0255759_10005243_pt1 | contig 11088 bp, 21 predicted proteins | sample 101ome_20_FD_179959 | JGI IMG/M metagenome (GOLD analysis project Ga0255759, IMG submission 179959) | Coastal salt marsh microbial communities from the Groves Creek Marsh, Skidaway Island, Georgia - 101404AT metaG (version 2) | ecosystem: Environmental > Aquatic > Marine > Intertidal zone >...
ATGCTCAAGAGCTGGCAAAAGGCCAAATGGCTATTAACGCTGAAGAGGCGAAGCACCGAAACATCTTTGTAGCTGGCTGGCGCCCTTTTATTGGCTGGACATGCGGTATTGCGTTATTCGCGCACTTTATTTTATTTCCGTTAGCCGATGTAATTACCGCGTATCTTGGATATGCCCCCGTTTCATACCCTGCTTTTGATATGGACAGCTTAATGACTATATTGTTAGGCATGTTAGGTCTTGGTGGTATGCGTAGCTTTGAAAAGTACAAAAAACTAACTAAATAATCTACGCCTGGAGGGGCTATGGACGCAATAGCATTAACCGAACATTTATTAAAGAACATACGGCAGCAGAAGGATGACTATGCAACTATGCTGTCGAATGGTGCGGTAGATAATATGGAAAACTACCGCTTCATAGTGGGTCAAATACGCGGACTGACTTACTGTGAAGATGAAATAAGAGCCGCGATGAGAGGGGTCATTGAAGATGGCTAAAAAACTATTCGTGCCCGATAGGGTTGCGGCAAACATGAAGTCTGATGCGCCACAGACTGAAATACCAAAGGCGGTGCAGAAAGCTCTTCCGAAAGAAGAGGAAAACAAGAATACAGAAAACCCATCTCAGATGGATGCTTCTGCCCTAGAAAGATTGCCAGACCCTGTCGGCTATCGCCTTCTTGTTATTCCATACTACCCACCAGCAAAAACAAAAGGCGGCATTTACATACCAGATGCTACTCGTGATAGAGAGGCGTTTGCCACTGTTGCTGCCTATGTTGTTAAAGTTGGCCCAGATGCTTACAAAGACCAAGACAAGTTCCCTTCTGGCGCTTGGGCATCTGAGAAGTCTTGGGTTCTTATGGGAAGATATGCTGGAAATAGGTTCAAAGTGGATGGACTTGAGGTAAGACTCATAAATGACGATAATATTATCGCCACTATACTTGACCCAGCAGATATCTCATATGTATAAATATACTGGAGGCAACCTATGGAAGAAATAATGAACGCAGAAGCAGAGGCAGAAGAAAATTTCACATTTGATGTGGAGGATTCTGATACTTTTGAAGAAGTGAAAGAAGAAAAACCCGAACAAATGTTCGGCTCTTCTGAATCTTCAGAAAATGAAGGGGCGACTGATGATGACCTTGAGAGCTACAGTGGCAATGTTCAAAAGCGAATCAATCAGCTAACAGCTAAGAGAAAGCAGGCTTTGGAAGAGGCTGAAGCTGCATATCAGTATGCAGAGCAGGTAAAAGCGCAGAATGAACAGATGCGTAAGAAGCTTGCAGAGCTTGACCAAGGCTACACCAATGAATATGGCGCTCGTGTTGAGTCACAGTATGAGCAAGCTAAGAAGCTTCTTAGAGAAGCTCGTGAAATTGGCGATATGGACAAAGAGATTGAGGCGCAAGACCTTATATCTCGTTTAGCCATCGAAAAAGAGCGTGTTCGTGTTCAAAAGGCTCGCGCAGAACAGCAAATAGAACAGCCTGTTCCGCAAGAACCCCAGCGCCAGCAAGTTCCGCGAGTTCAGGACTTAGACCAAAAGCTTCAGTCTTGGCTTGGAAAGAACGATAGCTGGTTCAACAAAGATATGGTTATGACGCGAGGGGCGCAGGCCATTCACGAGCAGCTAGTAGGGTCTGAGGGTTTTGACCCAACAAGTGATGAATATTATGCGGAAATTGACAAGCGTATGCGTCAAGAATTCCCGCACAAGTTTCAGGCGCAGCGGCAAAACGCCCAAACTGTTGCACCTGCGTCCTCTGGACGGTCTGTGAAATCAGGGCGGAAAAAAACGGTGGAATTAACACCAGGTCAAGTGGCTTTCGCTAAGAAGATGAATATTCCTCTTGAGCGGTATGCAAAAGAAGTCGCAAAACTAGACACAAGGAGTGCATAATGGTTGACCGCGCGAGCCGGGATTCGCAAACCCGTGAAAAAACAGCGAGAGTAGAAGCGTGGCGTCCACCATCAACCCTTGAAGCTCCCGAAGCTCCTGTCGGCTTTAAACACCGCTGGATTCGTGAGTCAGTCATGGAATACGATGACCGCAACAACGTCCATAAGCGCCGCCGTGAAGGTTGGGAGCTTGTACGGGCGGAAGATTACCCTGATTTCGATGCACCTGTCATTGACGAAGGTAAAAACGCTGGCGTAATCGGCGTAGGTGGTTTGGTTCTTGCCAGAATACCTGAAGAGATTGTGGAACAGCGTGACGCACATTACCGTAGTGTCACAGAAAATCAAATGGAAGCTGTGGACAGAGATTGGATGCGGGAGTCAAATGCCGCAATGCCAAAGCTGAACCCGCAGCGTTCAAGTTCAGTAACTTTTGGCTCAAGAGGTCAAAAATAAACTCGTAAGGAGAGTTCAAGATGGCAAATAAAGATGCTGCCTTTGGTCTGCGCCCAGCGCGGATGATGAACGGCTCTGCCTTTATGAACCAACAGAACCGCTATCGCATTGCCAACAACTACGCGACTGCAATTTTCCAGGGTGACTTAGTGGAAACACTGACCGCCGGGACAATTGGGGTTAAAGCTGCTGGCGAAACAGATGCTGTTCTGGGTGTGTTCAACGGCTGCCGTTACACTGACCCTGTTTCTGGTAAGGAAACATTCTCAAACTACTACCCTGGCTCAATCGCGGCTGCTGACATTGAAGCATTCGTAATTGATGCGCCAGATGTAGTGTATGAGATTCAGGCTGATGACACATTCCCTGTCACAGACCTGTTCGGTAACTTTGACATTGTTGTTGGCACAGGCGACACAAAATCAGGTATGTCTCGCACAGAACTGGATGTGACAACTGGTGCGGTTACAACAACACTTCCGCTGAAAGCAATCGACATTTCTCAGGACCCTGAGAATAGCGATACTAGCAGCGCAAACACCAATGTCATGGTTGTTATCAATAACCACGTTCTGAGCGGCGGCACCGCTGGCTTGGCATAAGGAGACTAGATAATGGCTATTTCAAGAGCACAGCTAGTTAAAGAACTAGAGCCAGGCCTGAACGCCCTGTTCGGCATGGAATATGACCGCTATGACGCGGAACACGCTGAAATCTACGACACCGAATCATCAGACCGTGCGTTTGAAGAAGAGGTAATGTTGGTCGGTTTCGGTAACGCCCAAACCAAACAAGAAGGCGCAGGCGTATCTTTCGACAATGCTTCAGAAGCATACACAGCTCGTTACACCCATGAGACAATCTCATTGGCATTCGCGCTGACTGAAGAAGCAATGGAAGATAACCTGTATGACCGTCTTGGCGCACGCTACACCCGTGCGTTGGCACGTTCAATGGCACACACCAAGCAAGTTAAAGCTGCCGCAACGCTGAATAATGCGTTTGACAGCAACTTCGCTGGTGGCGATGGTAAAGAGCTTTGTGCAACTGACCACCCGCTTGCTGGTGGTGGCACATTCCGCAACGAGCCATCAACTGCTGCTGACCTAAACGAAACTTCACTTGAGAATGCTCTGATTGACATCTCAACTTTCGTTGACGAGCGTAACTTGATTATCGCCCTGCGCGGTACCAAGCTTATCGTTCCACCACAGCTTCAGTTTGTTGCTGACCGTCTGCTGGAATCTACACTGCGCGTAGGCACAGCCGACAATGATGTGAACGCCATTCGCAACATGGGTATGTTACCAGAGGGTTACACTGTTAACCACTTCCTGACAGACCCAGATGCGTTCTTCATCAAGACAGATGCGCCAAATGGCTTCAAGCACTTTGAGCGTACTCCAATGTCTACAGGCATGGAAGCTGACTTCGACTCAGGCAACATGCGCTTTAAGGCTCGTGAGCGTTATAGCTTCGGTTATTCCGACCCACGCGCTGTGTTCGGTTCACCGGGCGCATAAATAACCCCTCCCTTGTTATCGTACTTGGGAATAGTAAGGGCGGCTCTTGTAGCCGCCCTTCGTTTATCGTATAATAGTTTCATCCCTGACAGTCGCATGGTGCGGCTGACATTAGCCACGACAGGAGTATAAAATGGCTCGTACAACTTTTTCAGGTCCAGTAAAGACAAACACTGCTTTCTGGTTGAACCCAATCCTTTTTGCAAACCTACCTACCGCTTCAGCAGACAACGAAGGGTACATCTACTATGTATCTGACGCTCTTAAGGCCGCTGAAACTGCGGGTAATGGTACAGGCAACGTGGTGTTTTCAGACGGTTCAAACTGGATTCGTGTAGATAACGGCGCAACAGCCGCTGCTTAATAGGAGGCTCTTATGGCTGGTCCAGTAAAAGCCTATAATTTCGACCAAGGCGATACCGCGGCAATTGTTGGCGCGGCACGTTCTCGTGTTCGTCAGGTTGTTATCTATGCCGCAGCCGCGGGTGCCTTCACATTAAAGAACGGTTCTGCCGCTGGTGAGGTTCTGCTACAGCAGAGCTTTGGCACAGGCAACCACGTTATGAACATTCCAGATGACGGCATTATCGCCACTGATGGGTGCTTCGTGGCAGCTTTAACAGGCACAAACAACAAACTAACAATCTTCTTGTCATAGGAGCTTGTTGTGGCTAATTTTCGTTCCATATCCCAGATAGGAACATCTGAGCCATTTGAACTTCAAGTGGCCAGGGGTCAAATCCCTGGCCATTCTCTTTTGCATAAATTTGGCGCTGTCCCAGCGATGTCTATAAACAACACAGGCACTGTATGGGATATTAATGATACCTTATACCCCTGGTCTGCTTTTGCGTCCGCGGGCACTTTGACCGTTGATAGGGCGAATGCTGGTGATGCAAATAAAATAATAACTATTGTCGGCCTTGACGCTAATTATAATCAAATTAGCGAAAATGTTACATTAACAGCGGCTACTGGAAACGCTACAACAAATTCATTCATTCGTGTGTATAGAGCGTATATGTATAATGGTTCCGCTACAAATGTTGGCAATATTGATATTAAAAAAAGCACAACAATTGTAGCTCGGATTACAGCAAACAAAGGCCAGACCCTGATGGGTGTATATACGGTTCCTTCTGGCTACACAGCTTACTTGACTCAGGGCGTTATGAGCGTTCAGTCAGGCGCGGATGCTACAGGTGATTTCTTTGTTAGGTACGGAGGCGAAACAGCATTTCGCATAGCACATACCTTTGAAGTGGCTTCTGCTGAATATTTTTACGCCTTTCACGCCCCATTTGCTCTCCCAGAAAAATCTGATGTTGATATCCGCGCTTCTGTCCGTAGCAATAACGCTAGATGTACAGCCGCGTTTGATGCTATTCTAATAAAAAACGAGGATTGGGCTAATGGCGCGTAAAAAAGAAAATCCTATTCGCAAGACCACTGGCAAGGGTGGCAATTACCGCAAGACAAAAGAGGGCGCGGGCATGACCAAGAAGGGAGTTGCTGCCTACCGCCGCGCAAACCCAGGCTCAAAGCTAAAAACAGCCGTGACAGGCAAAGTTAAAAAAGGTTCTGCTGCGGCAAAGCGCCGCAAGTCATTCTGCGCTCGTAGCGCGGGTCAAATGAAGAGGTTCCCGAAGGCAGCGAAGAATCCTAATAGCCGCTTGAGACAAGCTCGTAGAAGGTGGAAATGCTAATGGCTGATTTATCTACAGAGGACAGACAGTGGAAGTTTATATCATCAATGGAAGGTGACATTAAGGTTATATTTAATCGTCTTGATACGATTGAGAACAATCATTTGAAACACATGCAAGATGACTTGTCCCAACAAAGTCAGCGCTTGTGGATGATTTTAATGGTTGTATTCGCACAATTGTTTGCCATTTGTGGTGGTATGATTGTCTTGTGGGTAACAAGATAATGGCGATGGGGAGAGCGCAAATGTCGCAGCAAGTGTCAAAAGGCGGCTCAAAGAAAGACGCCTGCTATAAAAAAGTCAAAGCTCGTTACCGCGTATTTCCTTCAGCCTACGCATCTGGAGCGATTGCTAAGTGTCGTAAAGTTGGTGCTAAAAACTGGGGCAACAAATCTAAAGCTAAGAAGATGCGTGGCGGTGGTTGCGTAATGAAAGACAAGCCAACCAAAATGTATTAATGGGACGGATATGGCGGTTAGAAAATCAAAAGCTGGTGCTAATCTCAAACGGTGGTTCAAAGAAGAGTGGAAGGATGTCCGCACGGGGAAAGCATGTGGGCGTGGCAAGGGAGAAAAACGGGGTACTCCATATTGTCGCCCCAGCAAGAGGGTGTCTTCTAAAACACCTAAAACCTCCAAAGAGATGACGGCTGCGGAAAAACGTAGTAGGATATCACAAAAGAAGCGTTTGGGTCAGCCAGCAGGAAAGCCTCGCCGCGTTAAATCTTTAAAAAGAAAGAAAAAATAAATGGCAGTATCAGGCTCTACTAATTTTGAACTGGATGTAGCTGATTACATTGAAGAAGCTTTTGAGCGTTGCGGCTTGGAAGTTCGCAATGGCTATGACCTAAAAACAGCCAAACGCTCTATGAACCTTATGTTTGCAGAATGGGCAAATAGAGGTTTAAACCAATGGACTATCGAGCAAAGAACGCAGACTGTTACACAGGGAACAGCCGCGTATTTATTGGGTACCGATGTAATTGATGTGCTTTCTATGGCTGTCCGACAGGGCACAGGAACATCCCAAGCAGACATTAATATGAGCAGAATTGGTCGTGATGCATTTTTAAGTATTCCAAATAAAAACACACAGGCTCGACCAACTCAATTTTTTATTGATAGACAAATAATCCCAGAAATAAATGTATGGCCCACACCCAACAACAGCACAGATATTCTTGTGTTTGATGTGCTTACACGGATTGATGATGCCGACACAACAGCTAATACCCTAGCTGTTCCGTTTAGATTTTATCCATGTTTGGCTGCTGGTTTAGCGTATTACTTGGCTATTAAGAAAGCCCCCGATAAAGTAACAATGCTAAAGTCTTTTTACGAGGAAGAGCTTTCAAGGGCATTGGCTGAAGATAGAGACAGGGCGTCTTTTAACATATCACCTAACCTGCAAAACTATAGGGTGGGCTAATGGCTAGATTTGCGGCAGGCAAATATGCTTATGGCATATCAGACCGTTCTGGCTTCAGGTATCGTCTTTCTGACATGCGTATGGAGTGGAACGGCTTTCTAGTTGGTAAAGATGAGTGGGAGCCAAAGCACCCGCAATTAGAGCCAAAAAGAACGCCTACCGATGCCGAAGCTATTAGAAATTCTAGGCCAGACCGCGTAGAGCCTGCGGTAGAAAGTCTGCTGCGTCCAAATTCTTTTAAATCTGGCGCATCTGGCTCTGCTGTTATCACTGTTACTGAGCCGTCTCATGGAAGAACAACAGGAGACACTGTTAGATTTAGGGATGTTGTAGGGTTTGATGGGTTTACAAAAGCTGTCATAGAAGGCGCGTCAGGCTATACAATTACTGTTGTCAATGTTAATACTTATACATTCACTGCGTCTAGTGGAACGGCAACAGTGGGAAATGTAAAGGGTGGCGGCAAGATAGCCACCGCAGGGCCTGTTACGGTTTCTGCATAGGAGTTAGTTTATGTCATTTACATACACACAATTGCAGACTGCGATTCAGGATTTTGCAGAAAATACAGAAACCTCTTTTGTAAATAATTTACCTATTTTTATTCGCGCCGCTGAAGATAGAATATTTACGTTAGTTGATTTGGAGTTGTTTCGTAAGAATGCAACTTCTACACTAACAGCCAATGACCCATATTTAAGCGTTCCTGGTGATTATCTGGCGCCATATTCATTACAAATAACCACATCTGGAAGTGAGTCATTTCTTTTAATAAAAGACGTTAATTTTTTACAGCAGTTTAGTGCCGATTATGGCATTGATGCGCTTCCAAAATACTATGCTATATTCGATGTTGACAACTTTATCTTAGGGCCAACACCTGACCAAGCATATACAGTGGAGTTACATTATTATTATCGTCCAGCCAGCCTAACAGCAGGCGCGGGCGCGGGAACATCATGGTTGAGCGAAAATGCCCCCAGCGCTCTTCTTTACGGCTCACTTGTAGAAGCATATACTTATATGAAAGGTGAAGCTGATATGATGCAACTGTACGAACAAAGGTTCGCACAGGAAATTCAAAGACTGAAGGATTTGGCAGAAGCTAGAGAGAACAGTGATGCATATAGACGGGGCTTACCAGATAGGCCAAGAACTTAGGAGTTTGTAAGATGGCAACAAGTAACGCGGCAACCACATATCTGGAAAGACGCATCTTGGACTATCTGTTCAAGAATGACTCTCTTTCCTTTGCTTCACCAGGCAACAGCATTTATGTTGGTTTGGCTACCGCTGTAGGTAATGCTGAACATGGTAACTTAACAGAAGTTAGTGTAGATAGTGAAGATGCTAACTATACTCGCCAGCAAGTAACGGCAGCAGACTGGAAACAATCTGTTACCACATTGGCTGTAGCGGCTGGTGCTTCTGACACAGAACTGATTCTGACAGATGGCGAAGCCTTTCCAACTTCAGGCACAGTAACAATCAATGACGAAATCATCACATTTACAGGCAAGGATGGCTCTGCCACTGCCGATGTAAATGGTTCTGTTTCATCATCCACTAGCGTAACTGTAGACGGCAACAGCGGCACAATCACCGTTGGCATGGTTGTAACAGGTACAGGTATCTCTGGTACAGTTCGTGTAGCTACTGTGACATCACAGACTTCACTTGTGCTGGATACTGCTGTTACACTGGCTGATGACACGGCTCTGACATTTGATGGTACAAACACTTTGACAGGTTGTACTCGTGGTACGTCAAGCACAACTGCCGCGTCACACAGCATTTCTGACACAGTGATTTCTGACCAGCAGTTAATTAAGAACGACAATAACATCGAGTATTCTGCATCAAGTGGTATTGCTAGCTACACTGTGACCCACGCTTTCATTGCTGACGCAAACATTGCAACAGCCGATGTAAACGGTGCGGTTACTTCTTCTACAAGCGTAGCTCTTGACGGTAATGTTGGGACGATTGCTGTGGGTGATGTGGTTCTTAACACAGGCGCATCAGGGATTGTTCGTGTGGCTACAGTAACCTCGCAGAACGCGATTGTTCTGGACACTGCTGTAACTATTGCAGACGATACCAAGCTAACTTTTGACGGGTCTAACATTCTGTTCATTGGTGCGCTGGATGCGAACAAGACAATCGCTACGGGTGATATCTTCCGTATTAACGCAACTAACTTGAGTGTTGAGTTGAAGTAATGGCACTGGTTATCAAAGACCGTATTAAAGAAACAAGCACTACCACGGGCACGGGCACATATACACTGGCTGGTGCTATTGGTACTTCGTTTGATGCGTTTTCAACAATAGGTGATGGCAACACCACCTATTACGCATGTTCTGACGGTACGGACTTTGAGGTTGGTTTAGGCACATATACCTTGTCTGGCACGACCTTATCCAGAGACACGATATTTGAGAGCAGCAGCACAAAGATTACCGCCGATGTAGATGGTGCGGTGTCTGCTTCTACCTCAGTGACTGTGGATAATGTACAGGGCGGGACGTTGACAGTGGGTCAGCGCGTCAGAGGCACTGGTATTACAGGAGTAGTCACAATAGCTACTGTAAACAGCCAGACAAGTATTGTGTTAGACACCGCCGTTACGTTAGCGGATGACACTGCGCTTACAATAGGTGATGAGAAGATAAACTGGACGGCGGGAACTCGTACAATATTCTGTACAATGCCTGCTGAAAAAATGATTTATAATGATGCCAGCGGTACGGCTGTAAACTTTACAGAGCAAGACCCGCAGGCTTTAGCATTTGCGATAGCATTAGGATAGTGACATGGCGAACTCGTTTAAGACAGTTACAGATACAGCAGTAGGGACGAGTGCCGCTACCATATACACCTGCCCTGCCGCTACAGAAACAACAATTATCGGCTTGAATGTGGCAAACATTCTATCTGTTTCCATTACCGTGGACGTTCAGCTAGAGAACAATGATGGCGACAATGTGTATCTCGTGAAGGATGCAATCGTTCCTGTTGGTTCTGCTTTGGTGGCTGTTGGTGGCGACCAGAAGATTGTGATGAACGCATCAGATGTATTGAAGGTTACAGCATCACAGACATCTGCCGCTGATGTAACAATGAGTATCCTGGAGATTAGCTAATGGCTTTATCTACCATTGACACAAACCAGTTCAAGAACGGTGGTATTAAGAACGAGGATATGTTGGCTAGCACAACTACCAATCCTTTTCGTACCAACGCTACAAGCATTGATACCGCGCTGACTGTTTCGTCAACGGAGAACGCTGGTGCGTTTGGGCCTATAACTATTTCTGCAACGATTACTGTTGATGGAGTGCTAACCGTTGTCTAGTAAGATACTTGTAGATGAATTAGCTGGTAAGACCGCCGCAGGTAATATTACTATTACCAGTGAAGGCGGTGCTGCGACTATGCAGTTACAGCAGGGGGTGGCGAAGCAGTGGTGTAATTTTGTAGGCTCTAGCGCATCTGTAAATGATTCATTTAACACTGCCTCTGTTACTGATAACGGCACTGGTGATTTTTCCCCGCAGTTAACTAACAGCATGAGTAATGCAAATTATAATGTTGCTTGCATGATTAAGCCTACAAGCGCTCAAAGCGCTCAAAATTTAGGCAGATGTGGCAACATCAGATATAACGAAAGTCCAACTACTAGTGGTTATAGAGTTATTACAGTGACTACAGCAAGCAACCCTGAAGATAACGACAAAACTATGACTACTGTTCACGGAGACCTCGCATAATGGTTGGTATTGTAAAAGTAGATACATTACAGAACAACGCTGGCACGAGTTCCGTGGACATGGATTATGTGGTCAATGGTAGTGCGAAGGCTTGGGTTAATTTTAATGGGACTGGTACTATTGCGGCTCGTGACAGCTTAAACTTGAGCAGTTTAACAGATTCGGGAACAGGTCTTTACATCGTAAATCATACGAGTTCAATGTCCGATTCCAATTACAGTGCTGTATCTGGTGGTTCAAGAGATGATCCAGAAAGCAGTAGGTGTCATCCACAAAACTTATATACTTTT
>Ga0255759_10005244_pt1 | contig 11087 bp, 4 predicted proteins | sample 101ome_20_FD_179959 | JGI IMG/M metagenome (GOLD analysis project Ga0255759, IMG submission 179959) | Coastal salt marsh microbial communities from the Groves Creek Marsh, Skidaway Island, Georgia - 101404AT metaG (version 2) | ecosystem: Environmental > Aquatic > Marine > Intertidal zone > Salt...
CATTTGAACAATACGACGATAAAATAATATACGTTCAGTTAGAAGACTACGATTCTGCAGGTGAGAATATTCACCTTCATGAAATGGACAAAATAAAAGATATACTCTCATTTTTAGATTTGAAAGATAATGATTTCATTTATTATTCTGATATAGATTACATACCTTCTTATGATACAATAGAAGTTAATTATTTTGATTTTGAGGTATATGAATTAGACTTCGTTACTTTGAAGATGAGATGGTTTTATGAAAACTACAATCGTGAAGTTAAATATCCATATTGGGGAACGATACTAACAAATTGGTCTAAATTAAAAAATAAAAATTTAAGTGATTTTTACAATTTAAAAGATGAGCCTGTTCATTCAATAATACATTATCGAGGGTGGTTCTTATGTAATTTTGATAATGATTATCACATTATTGATAATTCTGACACTAAATTAATTTCACCAAATTGGGATTACTTTCCATTACATAGAAAACATGAAAATAAAACTGAATTCTTAATAGATTTCAATTAACTTATTATCTTCTGTAATTTCTATTTCTTTTTCTGTAGTGTGAAGATTTTTAAATAACTCATACATTTTACCTGTTGGTTCGAACATTTTGGAATCAGAATATTTCAATAAGAAAATTTCATATAATATAATCAATGTTTCTTCATGGGTTAGATTCCTTTTATCATAATCTAAATTTGGTTTACTTATAGTTTTCAAGTAACTCTTATTGTAAGATTTTTTTAGTTTTTGAATTAAATTATAATCTCCAGTTATAAACACTCTCTGTCCTTTTTCTATATTTTCTTTGATGAATTTATAAATAATTCTTGTATCCATTTCTTTGATATGAATACCTAAATGAGGTACTTCATTAATTTTATCGAAAAGATATTCAAAGTTACTATAGTATTCATGTTCAAACTCAAATAGATAATCAAAAACATCGTAGAATAAATTTTTTACATCAATGTTTTGATTTATATTTTTACTATATGTTTTATTACTTAAGACATATTTTAAGATGTTAGAATTACTATAAATCATAACTGTTTCTGCCTTAGGATATAAGTCACTTAATGTATAATTTGTAATAAATTTTACATTATCAGAATTTAAATCCTTGATGAACATCCTACCAAAAGATTTTGACTCCATCCAATCTTGTTTCCACCAACTGTAATTTGAAGTTAAATAATCAACAATCTTTACTCCTTCAGTATCATTGATTCTAAATTCCCAACCATTAGCAACCGCTAATATAAAACAAGATACTGAATAGTATAACTTTTCAATCAACGTTGAATCAGTGGGATTATATACCAAAAATTTTTGATTGTTTGGAGCCTCGTATTTCATATTAATTTTTTTTAAAAATAAAATTAACACATAAAAAGAAAAGGACTTATAACAGTCCTTTTTCTTTTACTATTCTTTCTAACTCTGAAAGTTCTTCTCCTTTTTGAACTATAATTTTGTTTTGTTGTTGTAGTGCTTCGGTAATTGCAGCTATAAGTAATGGATAGTCTAAAGTTTTGAATTCACCTAATAATCCAATAACTTGAGGGAACACTTCTTCTACCTCCTGTGCTATGAAACCAGTAGTTGGTAAATCATTAGTTGCTTGTGGTATACCATTTACGATTTCTTTCCATGTAAAGGTAACACCTCTCATTTTTAATACCCTATCTAAGGCATCTTCTATTTGTCTATAGTTTGTTTTAAACCTTTTATCTGATGGAGGTCCTGGAGGTCCTACATAACCTTTTGGTCCCTTGTTACCACTTGGACCCCTATATCCTTTAGGTCCTGGTCCACCAGGTGTTGCAGTATCACCTTGAGGACCAAAAGCACCTCTATTACCTTTAGGTCCATCAGGTCCCGTAGGTCCTCTATACCCTTTAGGTCCCGCATACCCCTTAGGTCCCTTATTTCCTGTTGGTCCCTTAGCACCACCACCTCCTTGTGGTGAATCACCCGTAGAACCACCAGGACCTTGGTCACCAATTGGTCCTCTATAACCTTTAGGACCCCCATAACCTTGAGGTCCTTTAGGTCCTGGGTTAGCGTAACCTTTCGGTCCTTTATCATTCGAAGCGGGTCCTTTTGGTCCTGGGTCACCAACAGCGGCATATCCTTTATATCCGATTGGACCTTTTGGACCTGTTGGTCCTGTTGAACCTCCTGGACCTGTATTATTAGCACCTGTTGGACCAGTAGAACCTTGTCCACCTCTATCACCCTGTGGACCTCTCGGTCCTTGTGTCTTTGGACCTTTAGGTCCTTTCTGACCTGTAGGGTTAGAACCTGTTCCACCTCTAACCCCCTTAGGAGAATTACCTGTAGGACCTTTAACACCACGGTAACCCTTAGGTCCTAAATATCCTTTAACACCTTTGGCCCCTTTATCACCAGTCGTTCCAATTGGTCCGCGTGGTCCTTTATTACCAATATAACCTTTAGGTCCTTTTGGACCATCTGGTGCAGTATAACCTTTAATACCTTTCGGACCCTTATCATTTGAAGCAACTCCTTTATCACCAGGGAAAGCATCACCATCAGGACCTTTAGGACCGACATTAGGGTCACCTTGTGGTCCTCTAGGACCTTTGGTTGAATCTCCCTGTGGACCTATTGGCCCTTGTCCTCCAGTACCACCTCTATTACCTTTCGGGGATGAGCCTGTAGGTCCTCTGTTACCCTTTGGCGATGAACCTTGTGGACCTTTGGCACCTGTAGGTGAATTTCCTGTAGGTCCTTTATTTCCTTGGGTACCTTTATATCCTTTCGGTCCTTTAGAACCAATGGCTCCTTTATATCCTTTCGGTCCTTTGGAACCCGCAGGTGCTGTCGGACCTTTGAGTCCTTTAGTTCCCGCAGGTGCTGTTGGTCCTTTTATACCCTTAGGTCCTTTATCTCCTCCTGAACCTTGAGGACCTTGGTTAGAATCACCCGTTGAACCACCTGGTCCTTGAGTTGATGCACCCACAGGTCCCTGTGGACCTTGTGTAGAAGCACCTGTTGGTCCAACTGAACCTTGTCCACCTACATTACCTCTGTTACCTTGTGGAGATGCACCTGTTGAACCTTGTGGTCCTTGTGGTGAATTACCCGTAGAACCTTTAGGTCCTTGTGGTGAACTACCTTGAGGTCCCTTGGCTCCAATATTACCTTTATAACCTTTAGGTCCTTTCGAACCAACAGCTCCTTTGTAACCTTTCGGTCCTTTTGCACCGGCTGGTGCTGTAGGACCTTTTAATCCTTTAGGTCCATCAGGTGCTGTATATCCTTTATCACCAATAGGACCCTGTTCTCCACCAGGTCCTTGGGCACCAACATTTTGGTCTCCCTTAGGTCCCTTTGGTCCTGGATTATTATCACCAACAGGACCCTTTGGTCCTGGATTAGAATCACCGGTACCACCTTGATTACCTCCTCCACCTGTATTACCTCTATTTCCTTGAGGTGAGGCTCCTGTTCCACCTCTATTACCTTTTGGTGAAGAACCTTGAGGTCCTTTATTACCAATCGGAGAATTACCTGTAGAACCTTTAACTCCTTTTGCCCCCTTATAACCTTTAACACCTTTAGGTCCAGTGGCTCCTTTAACACCTTTGGTACCCTTAGGTCCATCAGGTGCAACAACACCTTTATTACCTTTTGGACCATTTGGTGCTGTTGGACCTTTAGCACCTGTTGGACCTTGGTCTCCTGCAGAACCTTGAGGTCCTTGGTTAGTGTCACCTGTTGAACCTCCTGGTCCTTGAGTCGACGCACCTGTTGAACCCTGTGGTCCTTGTGTAGAATCACCAACCCCACCTGTTGGACCTGCACCACCTACATTACCTCTGTTACCTTGAGGTGAGGCACCTGTTGAACCTTGTGGTCCTTGTGGTGAATTACCTATGTTACCTTTAGGTCCTTTTGGTGAATTACCTTGGCTACCTTTAAAACCCTTTAATCCTTTTTGACCTTTTTGACCTTTTTCTCCTGTAGAACCTTTGAAACCTTTTAATCCTTTACTACCAATCGCACCTTTAACACCTTTATTACCTTTAGGTCCGTCAGGTGCTGTTGGACCCTTATCACCACCAGGTCCTTGTGCACCCGTTGAACCTTGAGGTCCTTGGTTAGTATCACCTGTAGGTCCTTTAGGTCCTGGATTGTTATCACCCGCAGAGCCTTGCGGTCCTTGGTTAGAATCACCTGTCGAACCACCAGGACCGTTTGTTCCCTGTCCACCAAATGTTCCTCTTGGTGAAGCACCTACAGGTCCTTGTGGACCTTGTGGTGAGTTACCCGAAATACCCTGTGGACCTTTGACAGATGTTCCAACAAAACCTTTCGGTCCGTTTCCACCTGTTCCTCCTTTAATACCTTTAGTACCCTTAGGACCATCAGGAGCAGTAGGTCCTTTATCTCCCTTACCACCAGTTTCACCTGCAGTTCCTTTCTGACCTTTTTGTCCTTTAGGGGCTGTTGGTCCTTTTATACCTTTGATACCCTTAGTACCTTTTTGACCTTTTTGACCACCTTCACCTGTGGAACCTCCACCTCCTTGTTCACCAGTGGAACCTTGGAAATTATCACCATCACCACCTTTATCTCCTTGGAAGTTTTCACCAAGTTCTCCTTTTTGTCCCTTGAATAATTCTCCTTTAGTACCTTTATTACCTTTTTGTCCCTTCTCTCCCTTTAGACCTTTTTGTCCAGTGTCTCCTTTAGCACCACTATCAACACCGTCACCCTTTTGTCCTTTGGGTCCTTTCGCACCTGTCGGTCCTTGTGGTCCTAAGGAACCTTTGGTACCTTTTGATGGTTGTGAACCTTGTTGACCTTTAGGTCCTTTAATACCTTTAATATTAGTAGTAGAACCTGACCACACACCGTCTTCACCAACAACCTCAGTATTACCAACACGAAGACCTTTGTTCATCTTTGTTGGAACATATATCTTCATCCTTGTCGATGCATCTGCTATGTGAAATAAGTTCTGTTTCATGTTCTTTTATAAATAGTTTTAATCATCTATTTTATGAGAAGAATTCAACTCCAGTTGTTGTTGATGTTGAGTCATATAGAGCCATCCAAAGTTTATTCTGACTATCGTTATATGCCATACTAAAAATAGTGACACGATTAGAGTGAGTATATTCTGAAATACTTGGGAGGTCAACAGTATCTAACACATTACCATTTGTACCATCAATAATAATTAAGTCATATAACCATCCAAAGTAAATGTCACCATTATTACCATTCTTAGCACTGTAGTCACCATTTCTAACAGCATCGTAATCCACAAAACCACTAGCATTTTCTTTTTTATCTATTTCAGTAAAGGTATTATTACTAAAATCATAATATCCATAAGTGATGCCTGTAATAGGTGCCGATGAACCATTATTATACCATATATTTTGACTACCATAAATCTTTTCAGTCCCATCTAATAATTGATATTCCGTATTTTGAACCGTGTGCAGTTGTGTTGAACCCGTAGTAAATACATTAGTACTTAAATTGAAGGTTCCATAAGCACTACTACACCCAACAGCATCCTGAATTGAACGATTCGGCATGGTCCATAATAATTTACCATTACTATAGAATAGGTCTTTGATGTAGTTATTAGGGTCACCAGCATATTCATCATATGAATATCTACCTACTAAAGTTAAATCTGAACCATTTAGTATTGTTAACACGTTATCAGAATTGTACCTCTCAGAAAATGCAACATATCCACTTGAACTTTGTTCATAATAAATCCCTCTTGTCCATAAAGTGGTTCCTCCAGTATATTCATGAGTGATTTGATTTGTACTGGTATTAATCCTTTTTACAACAACATCACCACCCAAAGCATTTGTGAATTCTGACAACACATAAATTATATTAGTAGACCCTTTAACCATATTAACACCGTAAATGTCATCGGCATATGTTGTATTAAATGGTGTGTTATCCGAACCACTATATCCTGAGATTGTAAATGGATATGGTGAAACAGAGCTTTGCGCTCCTATATACATATCATCATTATCTACATCATATAACATATCAGAAACATAATTACCACTAATATTCGGTAGTGTTCCTGAAGAAGTAAAATCAACATCTTGACTAAATAACAACTCACCCGTGGTGGTCATCTCCATAGTATATGTTGCACCTGTCCCTCCCGAAAATAAAACGTGAGGATTTGAATTACTCGTAGTTCCTGATGGATAAACAATTACTGTAGTCGCCATTATAACTTATTTCTTAAATTTTTGATATCTTCATCAATTTCATTTATCAATACTTGTTGTTCCTTAATTGCTTCAATCAAATACGCATTCAATATAGAATAATGGATACCCAAATATCCATCTTTATTTGTAAAGATTACCTCAGGAATGATTGGTTCCAACTGTTGTGCAATAATACCGATAGAGTGTAACTTATCTTTACTCTTTAAGTATTCATAAGCAGGTAATGACATGTTCCAATCATATTCCTTCAACTCAATCTGTAACAACTTATCCATCGCACCTTGAAGGGTTTGAATGTCTTGTTTTAAGTTTCTATCTGACCTTGGGACAGGAGTTGGTTCAGGACATTCATCCCAATACGAAATAATACATTGGTCACCAACAAAATATATTTCAGTATTACCAGGTTCATTGACGTAATAAGGTCCACCACATACCGCATGGTCATCACAACTACAATCCGAATTTTGAGTAACGACAATACCTTGGTAAATTGGTGAAGCTTGAGCATAAAAACTTTGACTCTGTAAACCCTCACATATATCAACGAAAGGGTCTTGACCTTCACAAGCATACCATAAAGTAATCGAATAACATTCACCTGCAGGTCCTGGAGGACCTGGACTACCAACAGGTCCACGATATCCTTTTGCACCTGACGAACCTTGTGGTCCGTAAGGTCCCGCATAACTTATACCTGTAGAACCCTTACCGCCAGTTGAACCTTGAGGACCTTGTGGTGAATCACCCGTAGAACCAATTGGACCTCGGTTACCTGTTCCTCCTCGTGCACCTTTTGGTCCTATATAACCTTTATCACCAGTAGGACCTACATCTTTATAACCTTTAGGTCCTTTGTCATTAGACGCAGGTCCTTTTTGTCCAATAGGTCCACGATTACCTTGAGGTCCTCTATTCCCTTTAGGTCCATCGGTACCCGTAGCACCACGTCCACCTTTATATCCGATGTAACCCTTTACACCTTTGGCTCCTTTATCACCAGTGGTACCAATAGGTCCTCTCGGTCCTTTGTTACCGATATAACCTTTAGGTCCTTTTGGACCATCTGGTGCTGTAGGTCCTTTATAACCTTTCGGTCCTTTGTCATTCGACGCAGGTCCTTTTGGTCCTGGGTCACCAACCGCAGCATACCCTTTATATCCAATTGGACCTTTTGGTCCTGTTGGTCCTGTTGAACCTCCTGGACCTGGGTTGTTATCACCTGTAGGTCCTGTTGAACCTTGTGGTCCGTAGTCACCAGTAGTTCCTCTTGGACCTTGTGTTTTTGGACCTTTAGGTCCTTTCTGACCTGTTGGATTTGACCCTTGGCCACCTCTAGGTCCTTTTGGCGAATTACCTGTAGGTCCTTTAACCCCACGATATCCCTTAGGACCTAAGTAACCTTTAGGACCTTTGGCTCCTTTAGTACCTTTATTACCTTTAGTTCCAACATTACCAGTAGGTCCCTTTTCACCCGCACCACCTCCAGGAGCAACATACCCTTTAGGTCCTTGTGGTCCTTTATCACCACCGGAACCCTGAGGACCTTGGTTAGAGTCACCTGTTGAACCCCCAGGTCCTTGAGTTGATGCACCTGTTGAACCACCAGGTCCTTGAGTCGATGCACCTGTCGGTCCAACTGAACCTTGTCCACCTATGTTTCCTCTATTTCCTTGAGGTGAGGCTCCTGTTCCACCTCTATTACCTTTTGGCGAGTTACCTTGTGGTCCCTTAGCACCTGTAGGTGAACTACCCTGAGGACCTTTAGAACCAACACCACCTTTATAACCTTTAGGACCCTTTGAGCCAATAGCACCTTTGTAACCTTTCGGTCCTTTTGCACCTGCTGGTGCGGTAGGACCTTTGAGTCCTTTAGGACCTGCAGGTGCCGTATAACCTTTAATACCTTTTGGTCCTTTATCACCACCAGGACCTTGAGCACCTGTATTTGAATCTCCTGTCGGACCTTTTGGACCTGGATTGTTATCACCAACAGGACCTTTTGGACCTGGATTATTATCTCCACCACCACCTTGGTTACCTCCTCCACCTGTATTACCTCTATTACCTTTTGGCGAAGCACCGGTTCCACCTCTATTACCTTTTGGCGAATTACCTTGTGGACCTTTAGGTCCTTGAGGAGAATTACCTGTAGGTCCTTTCACTCCTTTTGCACCCTTATATCCTTTGACACCTTTAGGTCCGGTAGCACCTTTAACCCCTTTGGTACCCTTAGGTCCGTCAGGTGCTACAACACCCTTATTACCCTTAGGCCCATTAGGTGCTGTTGGTCCTTTAGCTCCCGTAGGACCTTGGTCACCAGCAGAGCCTTGAGGACCTTGATTACTATCACCAGTGGAACCCCCTGGTCCTTGAGTTGATGCCCCTGTTGAGCCACCAGGACCTTGAGTTGAGTCACCAACATTTCCTTGTGGTCCTTGTCCACCCGCATTACCTCTTGGTCCTTGTGGAGAAGCACCTGTTGAACCCTGTGGTCCTTGTGGAGAATTACCTTGTGACCCTTGAGGACCTTGAGGAGAGTTACCTTGAGCACCTTTCGCACCAACATTTCCTTTATAACCTTTAGGTCCCTTCGAACCAGCCCCACCTTTATAACCTTTAGGACCTTTCGAACCAGCAGGTGCTGTTGGACCTTTAAGTCCTTTCTGACCTGCAGGTGCGGTATATCCTTTATCACCAATAGGTCCTTTTTCACCACCAGGTCCTTGAGCGCCTACATTTTGGTCTCCTTTAGGCCCCTTCGGTCCTGGATTTGCATCTCCCTGAGCACCTTGATTCCCTTTTGTTGAATCACCAACACCACCAGTACCACCTCTTGGTCCTTGTGAACCTTTATTACCTTTTGGCGATGAACCTGTATCACCTCTACCACCTTGTGGAGAAGCCCCTGTTGAACCTTGTCCACCCTGAGGAGAACTTCCTTGTGGTCCTTTAGTACCTTTTGTACCCTTGGTTCCTTTTATACCTTTAGAGCCAGCACCTCCTTTAACACCTTTATTCCCTTTAGGTCCATCATTACCTTTCTGACCCTTTTGTCCTTGTTCCCCAATTGAACCCTTATTACCTTTTTGTCCTTTCTCACCAGTTGGACCAGTCGGTCCTTTTGAACCAACATTTTGTTCACCTTTAGGACCTTTTTCACCTGTGAAATTATCACCTGCAGGTCCTTGAAGTCCTTTTGTGGAGTCACCCACACCTCCTCTGTCACCAGTTGAGCCTCCTCCACCTGTTGAACCTTGTCCACCCTGAGGAGAATTACCTTGGAAACCTTTAGGTCCTTTTGGTGATTCTCCTATCGGTCCCTGTCCACCCTGAGGTGAGTTACCTTGTGGACCTTTGGCTCCTTGAGGTGAATTTCCTTGACTACCCTTTGTACCTTTTTCACCTTTCTGACCTTTGTCACCACTAATACCTTTAATACCTTTGGTACCTTTCTGACCTTTCTCACCATCAATACCCTTATCACCTTTGTCTCCTTGAGCACCTTTAGTACCCTTAAGACCTTTTTGACCTGTTGGGCCTTGTAGACCTTGGCTTCCTTTTACTCCCTTATTACCAGTATCACCCTTTTGACCCTTTTCAGCATCAACAGACTGACCTTTACCCCCTTTATTACCTTTTTCTCCTTTAATACCTTTATCACCTGTTTCTGCAGTTGGAGCATTGTCACCTACATTACCTTTTTGTCCTTCAGGTCCTGTGGCACTCGAGGCAGCAGGACCGTCCCATGTCCCATCACCTTTGATTCTTCGATTACCTTTGATTTTAACATTACCATTATTGACATTGAAACGAGAGTCGGTTTCATATAAAGGGTTTGTTCTAAGAATAATTGACGCTTCTGAACCTTTGAATACCAAAGTTTCATCCACATCACTAAACGTAAGATTAATTGTAGACGCATTTGCACCTGAGAATTCAAATACACCTTGACCTGGAATAATTTTAATGTTCTTACCCATTACAATACAACCTCTTTAAGTTTATTTATTCTTTGTCTCATACCATTAATAATTTCCATATGTTCTTGGATGGTACCAATACCTAATGTAGTAATCAAATCATACTTCAAAGAATGTATACCCTCTTCATCTTTAAATACCACTTCAGGTAGTATTTCTTCAACTTCTTGAGCTAAGAATCCAATAGATTCACCCTTTAATGAAGGTCTATGTGATTTAGTAAATTCATCATCTTTCCAATCAAAGTAAAGACCCTTTAACTTTAATAATTTATCTAAGTTACCTTTAAGACCTTTAAGATTATCTTTGTATCTAATATCCGATGATGGACCTTGTGGTCCCGTAGGACCTTGGGAACCTTGACCTCCACGATATCCTTTAGGTCCTTTAGCACCTGGAGGACCTACAGCATCAAACCCTCGACCACCTTTATATCCTTTTGGTCCTTTTGGCCCAGGATTAGCATATCCCTTTGGACCCTTATCATTCGAGTTAGCACCTGTAGAACCTCCACCTCCTGCACCACCCTGTGCACCTCTTGGTCCCTTATTTCCTTTTGCACCTGTAGCTCCTCTATTACCTTTAATACCGGTATAACCTATAGGTCCTTTTACATTTGAATTAGGTCCAGCATCTCCTTGAGGGCCTTGTGGTGATGCACCAGTAGAACCACCAGGACCAAAATCCCCTTGAGGTCCACGAGGTCCTTGTGTTTTTGGACCTTTAGGTCCTTTCTGACCTGTTGGATTTGACCCTTGTCCACCTCTCGGTCCTTTTGGCGAACTACCCTGAGGACCTTTAGCTCCACGAAAACCCTTAGACCCTAAATAACCTTTAACACC
>Ga0255759_10005250_pt1 | contig 11081 bp, 29 predicted proteins | sample 101ome_20_FD_179959 | JGI IMG/M metagenome (GOLD analysis project Ga0255759, IMG submission 179959) | Coastal salt marsh microbial communities from the Groves Creek Marsh, Skidaway Island, Georgia - 101404AT metaG (version 2) | ecosystem: Environmental > Aquatic > Marine > Intertidal zone >...
CTCTTTTCCCTCTCGTTACCGATGAAACTTTGGAAATTGATCTTCAAGAATTGCCCGATATTGAGGCAATCAACCAAGGATTACGACAAGTAGGTATCGTTGCCAAGACTCTTGGTATCAGCATGGGTTCGCATCCCGATCAATTTAATGTTCTTGCATCTACCAACCCCGAAGCAGTAAAGCGAACTATTCGTGAGCTTAATATGCAAGCTAGTGTGCTTGACAAAATGGGCTTGCCTCAAGATCATACTGCGCCCATGAATATTCATGTTAATTATACCCCACAAGCAGATGAGACATTAGAAGTTGTTGCTACTAGATTCTTTCGCAATCTTTCTATGTGCAATAGTGGTGTTTACAATCGTCTTACTATCGAGAACGAAGACAAAGGTTTCTTCAATGTAGATAATTGTATTAAATTTAGCGAGTATTTGTTTGCAGTTCATGGTGTTAATATTCCTGTTTGCTACGACAACTTGCACGACTACTGCAATCCATCAGAAGATCGTAGTGTTGGATTTCAAGCGGAACGTTGCGCACATACATGGGTTAATCAAGGCTCAAATTTATCAGATGATTCTCATTTTATTGCTCCTGTCTTTCATTGGTCAGAAGGTACTCCCCAAAAACCTCGCGCTCATGCAGACTATTTTGCTCTCGGAAATTTTCCACCTCATATTGCTATTGAAACAGATAAACCTGCCAAGTGGGAATGTGAAGTGAAAGGTAAAGACAAAGCTATTGCATTGTTACGTAAAAATATATTTGACAAATCAGAATCTTTAGTTTAGATTACAATTATGAAACATTTATTCATAGTTGGTGACTTGATCAAAGAAAAGTCATTTAGGCTCAAAAAGCGAATTGGTGAAATTCTAGCCATACGAGAAGATAGTAAGAGCAATCCTACTTTTGAATGTATGCTTGTTCATCATCGCACACTTGAGCCTATTGAAGATGCTTTTGGGAAACACAAAACTTTCAATGTTAAAAAAGAAAAATGCAAACCTTATGTACCTCGCCATAAATTATTCGCACGTAAACCTTTTGATATTAGTTCCTTCGTCTCTTACAAAAATAAATATGGAAGAATCATTTGTTATTTAAATAGAGAAGATGGATTGTATCCGCATTCTTATGATATGCGTCGACATAATGGTAGAGATTTATTGGAATGTATAGAAATTAATCCTATTGGATTGAACCGCATCACCAACGATTTGGATGAATCTAAAATCTTTGTCGCTGACCCCGATAACTGCAAAGTTGTTGATGCTTTTTATGACGAAGAAGATGGTAAAAATAAACTAAAAATATAATGGATACACTAACAGATAACATAGAAATTATTGAAGGCAACTTACTCAAGATGCATTTTCATGGGTTGGATTACATTGCTCATTCTTGCAACACACACAATGTGATGGGCGCAGGTATTGCGCGAGACATTAAGCACACTTACCCCGAAGCATATGTTGCTGATTGCCATGCAATGATGGAAGGTGAAAATGTTTTGGGTGATTATAGTTTTGCATGGACTGATGCTACTCAAAGCAAAGGTATATATAATATGTACACTCAAGACAAGATTGGGGGCGAAAGAGCAGTTAATTACGAAGCATTTTATGTGGCATTAACTAAAGTCGCAAATCACATTGAATGGCAAGACAAACACGATGGTAAAACTTCTACTTTCGGTTTGCCTTATGGTATCTCTTGTGGTCTTGCAGGGGGCAGTTCAAGAATAATTAATTCAATGATTCGTGAAATTTTAGTTGACAGACCATTCAAAACATATATAGTTAAATACCATGAATAAATTAGAAAAAGCAATGGGTATGATGTCTGATATACAATCTGACATTGATACTATGATTTATGCAATCGGTGATTCTCCTCGTAAATATACTGAAGATGAATTGCTCAATATGTTAATTGGCATGAGCCAATTACATCAAACTCGTTACGATAATCTATGGGTTGAGTTTGAAAATTTCAAACGAGAACATAGAGCTTTTGATGAAGATGATATATTCGATCAAAATTACCAAAAACAACAAAAAGATGCAATCCCTCAATCTTAATCCAATGCAAACAGAATTCAAACTAGAACCAAAAGTAAGAGAAGAAATTATTCGACGCGCTCTTGAACACATTAAAAAAGTAGAATCAAATCCCGAAGTTAAAACTGATGGAGATAATTTTGATTATTGGGGTAGTGTTAAATTAGATGATGGAAATTATGTAGATTTCAATTTATATTGCGGTGATGATGTGGGCGAGAATAATCTTGAAGGTGCATTTGAGTATGGTGATCCAAGTGAATGGTCTTGGACTTGTTCAGCTTATGCAGTTGATCCACCAACTGAAAACAATAAATATCATTCAATAAATACTAACTGCGAAGAGTATTTATTTCACTACAATAATGGAAAGGTTAATTACGAATAATATGGATAAAAAACAAAACACATTGTGTGTGCCGATTTGGTTAATTATATTGTTATTAAGTTTACTAAAAATTACATCTTCTCAATGAATTGGTTTATTAAATATTTAGTTATTACTGCAATCGTTATATGGCTTTTAGTTCTTACTAGTTGTAAGCATATTTGCTATACAGAATGTGAAGATGAAGAAGAGTTTGTTCATGCTTGCCCACAAGCAGGTCATGGTGCTTGCCCTATTTGTTTTGACCCTCAATTTAATTCAAATGAAAAAGTTGTGGTATTGGATTAATGACCGATTTCTTGATACTATTGCTTATAATAAGTATCTGTTGGTTGAGTATTTTATTCTTTTGGTGTTGACAGGATTCATTATTTACTCTATGTTTTAATTTTTTTCTTCGCTTTTTATTTTTAATATGCTATACTTACAATTATGATGAATATAAATAGCCCAATATCTACTAAATGTCGCTTAAATAGTTTTATGACTTGTGACTCAGTTCACGTTGATCCTGCAACAGGCAAACATACTCTTTTAGGTATATTCTCAAGTATCCGAGCAAAAGAGTTTCCTGTTGTACATCCAAGGATGACTTGGTTTTTATCTTTATCAGAATTGAATAAAGGTAAACATCATCTGAAAATTTCTATGGTAGACCCAACAGGAGAACTAGAGTCTAAAGTAATTATAGACAGAGATTTTGATGCTCCCGACCCTCAACATAGAGTTAATTTGGTCAATGACATCCATAGGTTAAAGTTTTCAGAAGCAAAGACTTACTCCATTGTTATTGAAGTTGATGATGAAATCGTTTTTGTTGATAGTTTTCCTGTTAAAGATGCGCTTAAAGAAGCTGAATCAAAACTCCAACAATTACTAGAAGATCACGATGAATATGACGATGACGAAGATTACGATGAATATGACGATGACGATGAATATGGTTATCCCGATGATGATTCGGTTTTTTAATTCTCATTCACAATGAATCTTAAAGATAAAATATCTATTGGTAGATTTTGGCATTGTCACGAAAATGTTTTTGAAAGATATAGGTCTTTCCTCACTTTTAAAGATTGGAAAGATATTTCGCAATTAATTCAAAATGGATTTTATAAAGATGCTAATTATCAACAAGTTCCTAAACAACTTAGAAAAGTTGGTGTTGGCTATTATGTTGTCGAATGGAAAGGTTACAATTTGATAGTTGTTCTTGACCAATTCAAAAACGAAGTAAAAACTATTTTAAAAGGTGATGATATTGGTTTTTTGGTTGACATTTTTGAGGATGAACACATAATGGATTTACAATACAAATTGTCCCAAATGTTGTGTCAAATGGAAATTGAACTAGGTAGATTACCAACATTTTCAGAACTTTCAATCGAATCGGGACTCTCAGAAGAAACAATACATAAATTGACGAATTACGAACATGAATACACAAATAGATAGTTGGCTTACAATTAGACAAGAAGACGATGAAGATGTAATGTCTGCACCCATCATGTGGTTGGACGATGAATCGGAATACGATTTGTTTCCATCTAGTGACTTAAATATAGATTGGGTAGAAGAAATGGACAAAGAAGGCGCTCCAATCATTAATGGCGATTCTCTTGGGCGCGACATCTGCATTGAAGTATCTTCTCCATCTAAAGGTTGGAACAAAAGACGTGCAGTTGGATATAATATTGATTTTGATTGGAATTAAATATATAATTAAATATGAAACTATCACTTACATTACACAATAAAACTTATAGCATAGAATCTGACGAAGGTTATGATGGATCAGATGTTTATGATCTCGCAGAACAATTCAAAGGCTTGCTCGTCAATGCGGGATTTCATCCATCTAATGTTGATAGTATCTTCGATTTAGATTATAAATGGTTTACTGACGAAGAAAACGAAGGTAATATGCAAGGTCACTTAACTCATTCAAATAAGTTTGTGTCTGAATGGCATGATGAGTGCCTTAAAGAAAACTCAAGAGCGCATGAATATCAAGAGCAATTAAATAGTGAAGGTGAATTTGATCGTAAATACGAATGAGGTTACTTTTCAGTAAAATTCTATATTACATAGGTGATTTTGTAAGTAAATTATTTTACTATAATTTTTTTTGTAAATTATCCCGAATACTTTACCCTATTTATAGTAAGTTAATGATTTGGAGTATGGATTTAGATAAAGATGGAAAGGTATGGAAACAAATTAATAAATGAATGGCAAATGGGATCATTCAACAAAACCATCTACATACAAATTACTTGACAAAGATGGAAAAGTCTTTTATAGTGGTTCATTTAAAGATTGCATGGAGAAACAAGAAAAAATGAATAAAGAAATAGCACAAGATGTATATTTTACTAAAGGATACCAAAAAGGTTTCTCTGATGCTCAAGAAAGTTTAGCTCTTAAAATGAGCAAAACTATTATGGATGATAGTGATGCAGGATATGATCAAGGGGTTAAAGATTGCAATAGAATTTTATGCGAGCAATTAGACGAAATGATTGCAGAGCAAGAACAAATCTTAAAAGAATACGACTATAAAGAAGAAGCAGAAGCTCTTTGGAAACTTCAAGATGTTCGTAAAAAACTTTTTGGATCGTATAAAAATGATTGACACAATTTTACAATCTGATATAAAATGGGATGGACTACTCGCAGGTATTGTGCTTGTCGTTTATCTAGGCATATCTATCTTTAATCTTTGGAACAATAATAGAGATTTGTGAAAACAATCAAAACAAAAACACAACCATACAAATACGAACATTGTACTTACTACTTAGTAAGTAGAAAGTCTAATTTGAATAAAAAAGGTATAACTAGAAAACGTGGCGAACAACTTGTGCTTCGCACTAGAGATTGTTATGCGCGAACTTACCCCGAATTTCCGAATGGTACATATTATGAGTACCAAATTCATCTTGATGCTTTCTTGAAAGGTAAACCATGCAAGAAATACTATTTGCACGACACTAAACAAAATCACAAACATTTGCTTGGTGTTGAAATATTTGAAAGCATTGACCCCAAATATATTGGCAAAAAGAACAATGGTTGCTTTCATGTTAAAGGTGGAGTTGTTACATACGAACATCAAAGACAATTAAATAAAGAATTAAAAAAATCTCTCAGAGAGGTATAATGTTAAAAAAATTTTGGTTAATATGGGCTAGAACATTAGATCATCGTGTTGGTAGGACTGATGATGATGAACCCGATATACCCATTCTATCTCTAAAAGATGCTCAGTTTAGTTTGATCTTGAGAACTATTATAGTCGTTTTAAATATGGTGACTTGTATTTTTATTATTTTAAACGTGATTAGGCATTGGTAATGGATGAAAAAAAAGTACCCGACAATGTCGCCCCAAATCCTCACTCCCTTCCTTATGCTAGTAATTTAGGTGCGCCTGTTATTAAACCCGACCATAGCTTGGGCGGTTGGAAAGATGGAGCAGTTCATCGAGCAAATAAACATTATGATGAAAAATTTAATAAATTAAAAAAAGAATTCCAAGAATTATATGACGAATTCAAGTGGAATGAAATAATCTTCAATGCTGAAATGAGGTTTAAGCCTGTTATTGGTAAACCATATTATCTTTTTCAGAAAGAAAATGGTAAATTTTACTTGACTTTGTTCGCGCCACATGAAAGAATGAGTGGAGATGAAGGTTATCAAGGTACATTTAGATTAAACTATGACAATAGATGGGAAAAAATAAATGAAGAATAAATTAAATGCAATTAAAGAAATATTTTTCTTTATTGGAATGTTTTTTGTCTTGCTATCTTTACAAACATGGTACATACTAACAGGAGATGAATAATTCAGAAACAATGACATACGATCAGCTTGTAAGTTTTTTAAAAAGAAAACTTTTTAATCGCTCAAGCATTAATTTAACTATTTCAAGAGAAATAAATCAAGAACCATATATAAAAGTAAAGATAAATGAAACAAATAATACTAAAAGTCCTTAATGAAATTGCTTGTGGAAATACAGGCACTTGTCAAATAAATATGCAATCTGAAGGTGCGCGAGAAATGATCGCAAATAAACTATCAGAGGAGTTAGAACCTTATGTTCAACAAAAAATGATTGAAGTTGTTGAAAATGCAGTATGTGGGGGTTAAATATGGATCAAGAAGAATATATTAAAATGCTACTAAGAAGTAATCAACTTATTGGTGAAGATATTTTAAATAACGATAGTTTTACCGAACAAGATTTAATGGAAGTGCGTGACAGAGTTTCAACTCTTATCGAACAATTAGAATTTTGGACAGAGCAAGATAACCCCGAAAGATTTTGTTATGAACTAAACAACCACGTTCAATGGATGATTGACAATTACTCTTAATAAATAAAAAAATGAATACACTAAATATAAATTACGAACAAATTAAACAACAACGCGAACACTTGCTTAGTCATGTGTGGCATGATTCAAAACGTCCACCACAACCTATTGATGAAGAAGTTGCTTGGGGACTAATTGACTTGTTAGATCATTTGCTTGATCAACAAGAATCTGAAAAAAACGAAATTTATAGTTGACAAGTTTCTGAGGGTAATCTAATATGATTACCATGAAAGACACAACTAGATCAGAATTATTAGAAAGCATTTCGGAATTTAATCCCGAAGCAAAACTTGCAGATGGATTTAATGACTCTATCCTTGGTTACGATACTAAGGGTAGAGTCATTTATTCTGTGAATAGCATCCTTGATACTCTTGTGAATCGTGATGGCATGGACTATGATGAAGCGCAAGAGTATTTTGGTTTTAACATCGAGTGCGCTTATATTGGCGAATACACTCCAATCTATATGTATGAGGAATAACACAATGAAAACACAATGGTACGAAATAGAAATTGCTAGTACAACCTATCGCACATATCAAGTCAAAGCTGAATCTCCCGACAAGGCAAATGAGATAGCATTATCTGAAATGGATGCCGATTGGGAAATTAGCAAAGCATGGAAACAAAATGCTGAAGTTGTTTATTGTCAACCTCAAGGCGGAACATCTCACATGAGCGATGATGAATTCGGCGCATATATTAGAGGAGAATAACTTATGATTAAATTACTTTTAATTGGATTGTTGTTTATTGCAAGTTGTTCTGACGATAATTGTGTTGACAAAGTTTGCCCATACCATCATAATGGTTGTGTTAATTGTGAATCAGAATGAGTGGAGAAGGAAAATCAGTAAGTTTTAGAAGGACAGAAAATACTACTAAAACCAACAAACAACTACTAAAAGAATTTCAAAAGATTATTTATAGTAGTCGAGTCGTCATGCACATGAAATGGTATGGAGAAGATCGTAGTGTTGACATATTAGAACATGGTGACTCTAATCGTCAAGAATGGGAGCAAAAATATGTCCCTATCGAGGGTACTTTTCAATTTGAGATTAGTGTTTATGATTCTTGGTATGAAGATGCAGACCTTTACGAGTCGCATGATCGAGAAGATAGTTTTGTCTCGCTTGCAAGAGAGTTTGCCCAAAATAATGGTCTAATGTATTTCCCACGTGGATACCCTGCTGAATGGTATGAAAAAAATGAGCAAGGTCAATATCAACATTATAAAGTCCACTCAAAAAATAAAAACATTGACAAGATATATCAAATATGGCATCGTTATGGAATCATGGCATTGCAAGCATTTGACGAAGAACTTGAGCGTGAAATTTGGAATGATGCAATGCAAGAAATTAAACCATTAATGACCGCGTAATATGTGGAATTATAGAATAATTAAAGACAAAAACACTTATGGTCTTTATGAAGTCATGTATAATGACGATGGAGAAATATGCGCGCATAGTGAAGAACCCGAAATAGTTGGCGAATCTCCAAAAGATTTACTTGACACTTTAGAGTTAATGATACATGATGTAAATGCACACATTATTGATGGCAAAGAAATATTAGAATTAAATAAAATTAAATTCCATGAATTTTGTAAAGATTTAGATAAATCTGAAACAATAACAATAGAAGAATTAGATGACTTATTAAAGGATTTAGAATGAATGAATTAAAATTACAAGAAACAGATGATGGTGAATTATTTTTTCGTATTCCCGATGATATACTTGATAGATTAGGTTGGGAAGAAGGTGATGAAATAAAATTTATCGAGAAAGATGGTGGATTTTTACTGAAAAAAGTAAAATATGAATCAGTTTCGCTTGACATTGACGATGAAGATTTGTTAAAGTACATGATGTTCGCGCATGAGCGAAATATGACATTCAATGAATTATGTGAAACTGCAATCAAGGAAAAATTAAATGAACTCGAAAAAGAAGAAGGATAAATACTTTGTATTCTCTGTGCCAACTGCTTTTATTTATGAAATACAAGCAGAAACAGAAGAAGAGGCGCGCGAAATATTAGTCGAAGAAGGTGGACTCAGTATTTTTGGAGAGCAATGCGACATGACAAGTGAAGACTACGCTCAAGCAGATTTAGAACAAGTTTACGAAATGTAAAAAAATAGTTGACAATCCCTAAAAGCTAATATAGATTACCAATATGAAAGAAATTATAGGAGACGATTACCCAACTTACGAAGATTCAGTAAATACCACTCTTGCAGAAAAGCAAAAGGAAGATGCTTTTACTTATTTAACGGAAGTTGAACATAGAATTCATAAAGATAACTTAGAGAGGTTAATGAAAGAAAACTTTGAGCTTCGACATAGACTTGCTTGTGTTGCTGATGACATAGAAATAATTGAAAGGCATATTGCTTCTTATAAAAAAGCTCGCAAGTGGTTCAAGCAACCAAGCACTAATGCTGATGGGAGTGTCTATGCAGATCAAGCATGGCATAATGTTACCAATATACAAATTGCTTGTGACTTAACTGATGATTCCCCACTTGAATGGGGTAGTGAAGTTATGGCAGAATCAGAACTTGACAACTTAAATAAAGATTTAGGTGAAGACCCTGTTTTCCAAGGTCACCTAAAACACATGGAATCAGTAGATGAATATTCTAGCAAATATAAAGGGAAAAAATGAAAAATAATAAAAGAGAATATTGCGTAGGAATTAAAATAATTAATTGTTTTTATGTCGAAGCAGAAAGTCGAGATGAAGCAGAACAAATAGTGCGCGAGTATGATCCATATAAAACTCTTGACGATTGCGATTTTCAAATTGAATATGCCGATCCCACAAATGGAGAGATCGCATGGCAAATAAAAGCAGACGAAGTTAATTGGACTGATCTTCATAATAAACACGATGAGTGGAAATAATAAAAATATAAAGTTTAAATACCTAACAAGAGAGGAAGAAATGAAAGCTGAAATAAAAGATACTCGCAAACATATCAAAGATTTAGAAGGGGAATATGAATTTCTCTTGACAAGAGAGCCACATGAGGTTAAATATATTGCTAGTGTTAAAAATCATATAGATAATTTATATGAAAAATTAGATGAATTATATAGAAAGTTGGATAATGAAATTAACTGAAGAACAAAAAGAATTAATGCAAGAACATGATTGGGATGTGATTTCCAATGATGATGGTAATTGTGCTTGGATCACCTTTACTCCCGAAGATGGCGCAGTATTTGGTGAACTTTGCGAACAATTTAACTTGACAGGCGAAAACGATGAAATTAGTTTCTTAGTTGTAGGCACACAAGAAGGAGAATAAAATTATGAGAACGACTGAAAGACAATGTAGAGAAGGTGAACCCACTATTGACGATATGCGTTATGATCTTGCTGAACAAGAAGCAATGAACATGAATGTTGGTCAAATCATTGATATGTTATTAGATGGTGTTCAAGGTTTAAATGAAATTCCTAACATTGAAATAAAAGATGAATGGAATCAATTATTTGGAGAATAAAAATGAATTTAGAAAAAGCAATAGAATTAGTTTTAAACGAGGCAGAATCTTCTGCTCTTGGAGATGATAGCAATAATGTTCTCGATGCTTGTGAACTCGTTCAAGCATTTTACGAAGAGTATGGTTATCAATTTGCTAATTTTTCTGTTGACAATGACGAATAACTTTGTCATAGTACAATCATAACATTAATAATTAACACAAGGAAACAAAATGAAATTCTTCACACAATCAAAAGTAAATTGGAATCGCTTTCGACCAACTGATTTAGTATTCAAAAGCAATCCTATGGTCAAAAAGATAGTTCCATCCGAAAACATTTTAAGTTATTCTACTAAATCAGATCGTGACCTCGAAATGGCAAAACGTTCGGGTGGAGCAGAAGAGCGCAAGCAATCTTGGAATGGTGAAACTTATACTTATTATAGTAAAGATAAATATCGCGCCGTTCATGTTAAATTTAAAGATTTAAAATCACCATTTCCAAGTGCTGATCTTGATTTTGTAGATTTTACACCAAAGAAAGATAGTGTAGGCAATGTATTTAGTCACATTATGGCGCTTGTTTACATTCAAAGTTTTCATCAACGTACTACATGGGTACAAGGTGCAAATGGTCATTACACTTCCCAAAAAGTAGGTAAAGTTGCTCAACTTGACGAAGGTTATCGCGTTGCTTATGGTGGACAAGGTGATTCCAATTACATGGG
>Ga0255759_10005253_pt1 | contig 11078 bp, 3 predicted proteins | sample 101ome_20_FD_179959 | JGI IMG/M metagenome (GOLD analysis project Ga0255759, IMG submission 179959) | Coastal salt marsh microbial communities from the Groves Creek Marsh, Skidaway Island, Georgia - 101404AT metaG (version 2) | ecosystem: Environmental > Aquatic > Marine > Intertidal zone > Salt...
ATTGTTACGCTCTTTTCAGCGCGTTTATGAATAACACGAGGTCCTCGTTGCGACTTTTAGATTATTTTCAATCTCAAAACGAGTCCTTCATCGAAGAGTATTGCGAGCGGTTCAGACGCACCATGCATGCGGCGGACGAGGTAACCGAGAGCGTTTTTTTCGGCAAAATATCGCTGACGCGCTTGTACCTGCCGAGATTCTTAAAGCTCGCGTACCTTCGGGAGTGTAAACGATGTGATTTTCTATTCATGATTTGGGATTCCATCATCGCAGAGATGGGCAGAGAAGGAGGAAAAGAATCGAATGCTGGTCAACCCTCGGCGCGGGAGATTTTTGAATCCTTGAGCGTCGCCGCCGTGTTGCGTTGCAAAGACACCATAACGCGCGAGATCGCGCTCTACTCCAACGAAAGCATTGGAAACATCTTAAACGAAATCAACGCGAAATCTTTTGACTTTTCAACACCATCCGACGTGGAAAAACTCATCGAAACTGCCAAGCGCATAGCCGCCGCCGCGAAAGACTGCGAGATTGTCGGGGACAACGACCAAAACGAAAACGAAGAAGAAGAAGAGCAACAGTTTTTCGACGAATCCGTCTTCAAGAGTAATCTCTTCTCCGCCATGGAAATCAGAACAGACGGGTCAAACGCGTAAAATAGTATAACATATGTATTAAAAATGTAACATTCGCGCGAGCGTGTAAATTAAAAATTCCCCTATAATTTAGAGTTAAAAGAGAAAATCCTCACAGAGAGACAGTTACGAATACAATGTCGCCGTCTCCACCGCCTTTACGAAAGAAGAGCGACTACGAAGACGAAGACGAAGCGAACAAAAGAAAGCGCAGCGGCAAGAGAAAGCCTCTCCCCTTCTCTCAAGTCCGCACCTGTCGTGCGCAAGCCGCGAAAGTCCTCTCCAAACTCCTCCGATGCGCGCGAGAGAAAAAAAACGGCGCGTCGATAAAAAGTTTAACTCTGGACGCGAAGAGGATCGATTTCCCGTCCGCGACGCACGCCATCGTGTGCGAAACCGTGAAAGTGTTACCGCTGTTGCGATTGCTGATTAAAGAGAACGAGGAGATGCGCAAGCGCGTGCTTTTTGAGGACGACGACGACGACGAAAAGGAAGAAGATGAAGATGAAGATGACACGCCGCCAGCCGCGAAGAAACAGAAGAAGAAGACGAACGAGAAAATTTTACCAGAGTCGATGGCGTACGTGTTGCTATACGAGCTGTTACTGTCTCCGGGCAAGAGCATTACACCACCACGACAACAACAATTAGTAGCAACAGGAAGGGAAGGAGAAGGAGCGAAAAGCTCCGCGATATCGTTAACCGAGGCGGAGAAGGTAGTCACGAGCAAAACCGAGGAGTTGAGAAACCAATTAAAGGAACGATTGAGGAAAGCGAACGCGGCGTCGGCGTTGGAGTTTGTCGAGAGACGGTTGCCGGAAAGAGTGAGAAAGATTGTAAACGACGATCCGATGAGTAGGTTTGCGAGAGTGAACGCGATGAAAGTGAGAGATGCGGGTGTTTTGGTGAAGGAATTGAAAGAGAGAGGCTTCGCGTTTGAGGAGGAAGACGCGCATTTAGGCGGGGGAGAAGGAGGAGGAGGTTGTCGATACATTTCGTTCTCGAAGGATTGCGATCGGAAGAAACTGAGCGGGATGAAAATGGTGAAGAATGGAGAGTTGATTTTGCAAGGGAAGTCGTCGTGCATGCCCGCGCACTGCTTGTTGGTGAATGAAGAAGAGAGGTTGAGCGATGATATGAGCGCTATTTTTGAGCGCATTTGTCAATCCGACGTCATCGACGCGTGCGCGGCTCCAGGGAACAAAACGACTCACCTAGCCGCGTTGTTAAACGAAAAGAAGAGTAAAAATGGGAGAGGAGGAGGAGGGAAAGTTTTTGCATTCGAGAAGGACCACCGACGAGCGCAACGGTTACGCGATACGATTGATTTGTACGGATGCTCGAAGAAAGTTATCGTCGCCAAGAAGAATTTCTTAGAGGTGGATGGGAACGACGAGAAGTATCGAAACGTGCGCTCGATTTTGCTCGATCCGAGCTGTTCTGGCTCCGGGACGGTGCAAAACAGAGGAGATGCATTGATGGAGTACGCTTTGAAAGACGGATACGACGACGAAGAAGAAGAAGAAGATGATGCTGAAAGAAATAAACGCAGGGAAGAGGAAGAGAATGAAGAAGAACAAACGCGAAAGAAACGCGTGATGAGTTTACAAAAGTTCCAAGTCGAGGTGCTTTCGCACGCCATGCGATTCCCGGGCGTCCTCCGAATCTCGTATTCCACGTGTTCAATCTATCGCGAAGAAAATGAAGATGTTGTACAAAAAGTAATGCCTTTGGCGAAAGAGTTAGGATTTGAACTCGCAAAATGTTTACCGAAATGGCCCCGACGAGGATTTTCGGAGGTGTTGGGCGAAGCAGAGGCGTCGAAAGTCGTTCGCGTGAACCCGTTCGAAGGCGACGATTGCGAAGGCTTCTTCGTGGCCGTGTTTCAGAGGAAGAAAGAGGTGTGCGAGAAAATCATCGCGGCGTTTGAAAAAGAACGAGAAGAAGAAAAGTCGAAGCAGAAGAACAAAAACAAACGAGATTTAGAATCCGGCGACGTCGTCGTCGTCCCGGTGCTCAACACCACCGGAAACGCGAAGAAGAAGAAGAAAAACGGCGGTTCGAAAATGCCGTTGTTCCGCTGAGAACTTGTTAGTTTACATAGAATAGATTTAGATAGATTTAGATAGATAACGAGAGCTATGTGATCGAGACGCGCGTCTCTCTTTCTCTCTCTCTCTCTATATATATATATGTATAAACATATAGTACTTGCTTAATCTTCAGTCCACGTCAACGCTTCCTTCACGTACTTGAACCCGAGTCCGGCCGAGGCGAGCGCGACCGGAGCCGCCCCCAAGTGCCAATCCATCTCTTGTTGAAACAAAATCCCTCTACTCATCGTCGTCGCGGCTAACGGAATCGCCAACACCGCCAACAACTCTCCATTCAACACTTTCCCCATTCTCGTCGCCAACTTTTCGCTAATGTACGTCTCGTTCTCGTCCGTGCTCTTTTGCTTCTCCGCGAACGTCGTGATCGTCTTTATCGTCACGAACAAAGAAGACGAACCCATCACCGCGAACAAGAACATCTTGAACCAAAATATCGGTTCGTGCGAATAAAACTCCCACCCTTTGCCGTATTGCGTGACTCGCAAGTATCCGGTGTACAACACCAAAACCCCGGCGATGCCGTACACGGAATCCGCGATGACGAGTTTCATCAACTCGTCGCCAGTCATGTTCGGCTTCAAAATAGCCTTCTCCGTGGCTAAACTCCCCACGATGAGTAAAAGACCGAGATAGTGCCCGTACGCGGCAAAAGCGGACGGAACGGCATCCGCGGCGGACGCAAACGCCGGAGACGAGTGGAAAAGCGCCGCGGCGGCTAACCCGGTCGTCGCAGCGGTCGTCGTCATTTTTTGTTCCTCCTTCTTCTTCATCATCATCTTTTCGTCGGCGGCGACTTTGATGACGTTGTTCGTTGTCGTCGTTTCCGATGAAGATGCGATGCGTAAAAATCTTCTCTTTCCATCGTTGTTGTGTCTTTTAGAAAAGTCTCTCGTTACCACCGCTCTCACCACCGCCATCGGAGAAGATGAAGAAGAAGAAGTAGTCGCTTTACGCGCCGCGGTCGCGGTCGTCGTTGCGGTCGTCGTCGCTGCAAACATGTTTTATTTTTTGAAGAAAAATGGATAGAGAGAAGTAATCTTTTCCTTTTTTTATGTGGTTTAGGGTTTTGGAAGAAAAATATCTACAATAAGCTTGAAAAGAAAAGGATGGAAGGAGAAGAAAGACTGAAAGAGAGAAGGGTGACCTTCCACACGCGCTCTCTCGAATTCGTCGCATAAAAACACACGCATCTCTCTCTCTCTCCCCCTTTTTTCCAAAGACACAGAGAGACAGACACACACACACACAAACACACGCTTACACGCACAGAGCGCCGCGCTTCTTGCGATATCGAGAGAGAGAGAGAGAGAGAGAGAGAAAGAAAAAAAGAAAAAGAGGTGCGTCTTCTTCTTTTTTTTCCGGGTCGGTCGTTACATTTCCAAGTTTGTTTTTGTGCGGAAATGACAAAATTTCAAACAGCTATTCTCTCTTTTAAAAATATAAAAACGCGCGTTGTATTTGTTTTCTGTTTGCCGGAGCGCGCGCGCGTTTTTCCGTCTTTTTCGATCCGATTTGCGTCGTTCGGAGTGTGAGCGGCGGCGGCGAGATCGTCGCTCCTAGATCGATCGATCGTTTTTTTTTTCTCTCTCTCTCTCTAAAATTCGCTCTCGATCGCGTGTGCGCTGACAAAACGTCAATTCAATTTATAGAAGGCCTCACAGGAAGAACAAAATACAAAAAAAAAAATGGCAAAGACTACGGAGAAGAAACGAGTCGGCAATCGTCTCGCGCGCACGAGATCGTCCACGAAACGGAAAGTTTCCGCGTTCGCGCGCGTCGTGGTTTTGGTCGCGACGTGTAGTATCTTTGGTTTTTTCCATCCTCGAGGAGGAGACCTTTCGGCGGCGGCGAGGCAAAGCGCGCTTTTCGGTGGCGTTTCCGCCGCCGAAGTCGATAGCAGCGGTGGTGACGATGACGGAAGCGCGAAAGCGTCGGCGCAGTGCATCGCGAACGTTCCAAAGTGGCGGCAAACGAATCTTTGTCAGAAAAATCTGGTCATCTTTGCGCACGATACCGAGTTTTACGGCAGTTTGACGGTGAAGAAGAAATTTTTCATGACGTTGTTGGACGGCGAAGAAATTGAAGTGGGTAGGAAGATTGCAGAGTTGGAGGGAGAGATCGAGGAACTTACGGCGGCGTACGATGCGGTGCAGACGGAAATGACCGCGATAAAATCTATGTGCTTGGCGGTAAAGACGAAACAAGACGACGTGTATCGACCACCTTTGCCGCCGCCGAATCCGCCGAGTCCGCCGCCCCCGAACCCGCCCCCAAATCCGCCATTATTTCTGACGAATATGCTCGAGGATACAGATGTGAAGATATACGCGAGCGACGCACTTCCTGGCGATAACTTTGGGATGGGTGTATCACTGTACGGTGATACGGCGTTAATTGGAGCTTGGAAAGATGACGATCAAGGTTTTGGAAGCGGTACAGTGTATGTGTTCACTCAATTGGGTGGAACGTGGACTGAAGAAACGAAAATATACCCATCCGATCCAGCTGCAGAAACGTATTTCGGAGTGAGCGTTTCTTTATACGCAGACATGGCTTTGATTGGGAGATATTACGATAGTACGAAGGGCACTAAAGCCGGTGCGGTCTACGTCTTTACAAAAGTCAGTTCGACATCTTGGACCCAAGAAACGAAATTGTACGCGTCGGACGCAGCAGCACACGATCATTTCGGTAGGTCTGTCTCCCTCTACAAAGACACGGCTTTAGTTGGAGCTGAATCGGACGACGATAAAGGCACCAACGCAGGATCCGTCTACGTCTTTTCCCGAACGACGACGACGACATGGACGCAACAGACGAAACTCTATGCATCTACCCCGTACCCGGATACTTGGGGTAACTTTGGCGTGAGTGTTTCTTTACACGGGGATACCGCACTTGTTGGGTCTATCCATGATGACGAAAAAGGAACGAGTGCTGGAGCGGTGTACGTTTTTACTCGAACGTTTGCATCGGACGGAATTACAGTTACTTGGAATGAAGCGACGAAGCTATACGCATCCGTCCCGACAGCTGGAGATTATTTTGGTCAGGCGGTATCTTTACACGGCGATACCGCCCTCATTCGCGCGAATGTATATCACAGCAATACTGTTGGAGCCGTGTACATTTTCACTCGAACATATGCACCTGACGGAATTACAGCTATTTGGAACGAAGAAACGAAGCTTTCTCGGTCCGGTTCGACTGAACTTTTTTGCAAATCTGTATCGTTATTCGGAGATAAAGCTCTCATTGGAGCTTTTGGGAATAACGATGTAGTAACCGATGCGGGCATAGTATACGTGTTCAGCGCACCTCTACCTCCGCCGCCACCGATACCGACAATACCGACGACAATAAACGGTCACGAGGTAATGCAAGATGAAAACGGTTGGTTTTTGATACTGGCGTATAATCACGTCGGGGGTGAAAATGAAGCGCTCGTTCCAGGAATAGCTCCAACGTCGCCGCACGAAGGGTATTCGCACGTGTGGTTGAACGATTTGTCGTTGACAGCAAACGACGTTGAATCTGTTCGTTTTTATTGCACGAGTTCGAATCACAAGCGCGTGGTGCATTTCTCGCTCACAAATGAATGGATTAAGTCTGCAATCGTGAGCGGCTCGACGTCTGGAAATCTGGTATCGCGTTGGACGGAGAATGCTATGAGAAAGCACGTCGGACACACGGGTTTTTTGCCAGATAAAATCGATTCCGTCGATGATGCGAAAGATTTTACGGAAACCCCGTTTTATAAATCGGACTCGTATTATTGGAGCATCGGTTCCGGCGCGAGTTCATCGCGTTGGGAGTGCGACGACGCTTCTTATACAACCACGACATCGTACTCGGCGACCACTTCACATCAAATTTGGTTCAGAATGCGTCACGCCATCCCGGACGATGCGAGCTTCTTTACTTTCGTGAGTGAGTGTTTAGCGGAAGCGCCAGTAGATGGCGAGTGCGCGACGTGGGCGTCGACGAAGAATTACGGAACCATGCGTTATTGGAACACGAGTTTAGTGACAGACATGAGTGGAGGCTTTGCGACTTTAACATCGTTCAACGCGGACATATCGCGATGGGATACTTCGAGAGTAACAACCATGGAGAACATGTTTCATCAAGCTTCTTCTTTCGACCAGGACATTTCGAAATGGGACGTATCAAATGTTGCGAATATGCGTCGAATGTTCAATCAAGCTTCCGCGTTTAATCAAAATCTCTGGAATTGGGATACTTCGCAAGCGACAAACATGTTTGGCATGTTTGCGCAAGCCGTCGCATTTGAAAAGAACATAAAAAATTGGAATACATCAAAAGTGACCGATGCGGAGTACATGTTTAGCGGCGCGACAGCGTTTCTGAATAGGTTCGCGTGCGCGAGCGCACCGGACGGACCTCCGAGTTCTTGTACACTCATGCCAGACCCGATACCGAATGCGATGTGGCATACTTTTGTCGCGGAGTGTTTAGCAGAAGAGGGCGCGGAAGTAACGGGTGAGTGCGCGATGTGGTCGCATGAAAATAACTACGGCACGATGCCGCACTGGGATACGAGTTTGGTGACGGATATGAGCGGCTTTGACGATTATCTGGGTTTCGGGGGAAAGTCTTCGTTTTCAAACTTCAACGGCGATATTTCGCATTGGAACACCTCGCAAGTGACGAGCATGCGCGCTATGTTCTATAAAGGGTTCGACTTTAATCAAGACATTGGAAGTTGGGACGTGTCGCAGGTCACAGACATGTATCAAATGTTTCATTCTGCTTCGGCGTTTAATAAAAACATTGCGAACTGGGACGTTTCGGGAGTAACAAACATGGCTGGCATGTTTCATTTCGCTTCTGCTTTTAATCGCGACATTTCTTCGTGGACGGGCACAGCGGCGACGACGACGCAAGCGGATGTATTCACCTCGGCGACTGCGTTTCAAGCCAGGTTTGCGTGCGCGTCGGCGAATGACGGTCCTATAAGCTCCTGCGCTGGGGGCGACCCAATACCAGACGCGAGTTGGCACGCGTTTGTCGCTCAGTGTCTAAGCGAACATACTCACGGAGATTGTAAAACGTGGGCTTCAAAGAACAATTATCGCACGATGCCAAATTGGAATACGAGTTTGGTGACGGATATGAGCGGCTGGGGGACGACGTATCAAGGCTTTGGGACAACATACAATACAGGAAACAGACGATATTTCAACGGCGATATTTCTGATTGGGACACTTCTCAAGTGACGAATATGTACCAAATGTTTCGAGGTTGTATAAAGTTCAACCAAGACATTGGGAGCTGGAACACGTCGCAAGTGACTGATATGTCAGCAATGTTTTACGACTCGTACTCTTTCAATCAAAATATTGGAAATTGGGACACTTCTAAAGTGACAAGTATGGTTAGCATGTTTTACGTGGCGAAAGTTTTTGACCAACCCATCGAGAGCTGGGATACGTCGCATGTGACCAACATGCACACAATGTTCCGTCACGCGTACAAGTTTAATCAGCCGATTGGGAACTGGGACACATCGTCGGTGACAGACATTTCACATATGTTTTACGAAGCGTACGCGTTTAATCAAAACATCGGCGGTTGGGACACATCGCAAGTCACCAGTTTTTTAAATATCTTTGCATACGCGAAAGCGTTTCAGGCGAAATACACGTGCACAAACTCTGCGAATTTTCATGTCGATCCATCGACGTGCACGAGCATCGACCCGGACTGGACCGAGCAGTGGTACGAGACCAAGACTCCTATCCCTCGCGACGGGTGGCATTATGCAGTCGGTATGTGTTTATATGAACACAGTTCCGGCTCGTGCACGGGTTGGGGATCAAAAACCAATCACGGCGTGATATCCGAATGGAACACGAGTTTGGTGACGGATATGAGCGGATGGGGGACGACGTATCAAGGCTTTGGGACGAGATACAACACAGGAAACAACCGAAATTTCAACGGCGATATTTCTGATTGGGATACTTCTCAAGTGACGAATATGTACCAAATGTTTCGAGGTTGTATAAAGTTCAACCAAGACATTGGGAGCTGGAACACGTCGCAAGTGACTGATATGAGACTCGTGTTTTACGAATCGTACTCTTTCAATCAAAATATTGGAAATTGGGACACGTCGAAAGTGACAAGTACGGATAGAATGTTTTACTTGGCGAAAGTTTTTGACCAACCCATCGAGAGCTGGGATACGTCGCATGTGACCAACATGCACACAATGTTCCGTCACGCGTACAAGTTTAATCAGCCGATTGGGAACTGGGACACATCGTCGGTGACAGACATTTCACATATGTTTTACGAAGCGTACGCGTTTAATCAAAACATCGGCGGTTGGGACACATCGCAAGTCACCAGTTTTTTAAATATCTTTGCATACGCGAAAGCGTTTCAGGCGAAATACACGTGCACAAACTCTGCGAATTTTCATGTCGATCCATCGACGTGCACGAGCATCGACCCGGACTGGACCGAGCAGTGGTACGAGACCAAGACTCCTATCCCTCGCGACGGGTGGCATTATGCAGTCGGTATGTGTTTATATGAACACAGTTCCGGCTCGTGCACGGGTTGGGGATCAAAAACCAATCACGGCGTGATATCCGAATGGAACACGAGTTTGGTGACGGATATGAGCGGATGGGGGACGACGTATCAAGGCTTTGGGACGAGATACAACACAGGAAACAACCGAAATTTCAACGGCGATATTTCTGATTGGGATACTTCTCAAGTGACGAATATGTACCAAATGTTTCGAGGTTGTATAAAGTTCAACCAAGACATTGGGAGCTGGAACACGTCGCAAGTGACTGATATGAGACTCGTGTTTTACGAATCGTACTCTTTCAATCAAAATATTGGAAATTGGGACACGTCGAAAGTGACAAGTACGGATAGAATGTTTTACTTGGCGAAAGTTTTTGACCAACCCATCGAGAGCTGGGATACGTCGCATGTGACCAACATGCACGGAATGTTCCGTCACGCGTACAAGTTTAATCAGCCGATTGGGAACTGGGACACTTCGTCGGTGACGAGTATGCAGGAAATGTTTTACGAAGCGTACGCGTTTAATCAAAACATCGGCGGTTGGGACACATCGCAAGTAACCTCTATGACTAATATGTTTTACAAAGCGAGTAAATTCAACCATGACGTTTCGATTTGGACTGGTTTGGCGGCGACTACGGCGCAGGGTGGCATATTCAACACCGCGACAGCTTTTCAAGCCAAATACGCGTGTACTGATGCCGTCACCGGTCCGGCAAGTTCGTGTTTCTGTTCATCGTGCATCCCGGACGCGAGTTGGCACGTATTCGTCGCGGAGTGCTTAGAAGTTGAACCGAAATATGGCGAATGCATGAGTTGGGATAAAGTAGGGACGTATGGGACTATGCCGAATTGGGATACGAGATTGGTGACGGATATGGGTAAAAAGTACTCCTCTGAAAGAGGTTACATGGGATTTTACGATAAACAAAGTTTTCGAGGCGATATCTCCAAATGGGACACGTCGCGCGTGAAATCCATGGAATCTATGTTTTACGGCGCCGCATCGTTTATTGGCGACGGTATCTCAAATTGGGACGTTTCGCACGTGACGAATATGGACAGCATGTTTTTAGATGCGTCTGCGTTTAACCAACCCATCGGTAGTTGGGACACGTCCAAAGTCACGGATATGTACGCGATGTTTGAATCCGCTGCTTCGTTTAACCAGGACATTACAAACTGGGACGTTTCTCAAGTAACGCGCATGGATCGGATGTTTTACGAGTGTTCATCATTTGTTCAGAACGTATATACATGGACCACGGGTGTCGCATCCACGACGGCGCAAACCGACATGTTTTTTGGTGCTACGGAATTTCAAACCAAATTCGCGTGTTTGAACGTAGACGACGGTCCGGCGAGTACGTGCACGTTGCCTGAACCGATTCTCGATGCAAATTGGCACGATTACGTTCAAGAGTGTTTAGCGATTGCGCCGGTGGATGGTATGTGCACTTCGTGGGATAAATACGGTGTGCACGGTGCTATGCCGAATTGGGATACGAGTTTGGTGATGGATATGAGCGGATGGGACACAACGGGGGCAAAGCGTCAAGGCTTTCGAGAAATGCCAAATTTCAATGGCGATATTTCTAAATGGGATACATCGCAAGTGACTGATATGTCACATATGCTTCGAGGTTGTATATCGTTCAACCAAGACATTGGGAGTTGGAACACTTCGCGAGTGACTAATATGTATGCCATGTTTTTAGATTCGTCCTCTTTCAATCAAGACATTGGAAATTGGGA
>Ga0255759_10005259_pt1 | contig 11071 bp, 35 predicted proteins | sample 101ome_20_FD_179959 | JGI IMG/M metagenome (GOLD analysis project Ga0255759, IMG submission 179959) | Coastal salt marsh microbial communities from the Groves Creek Marsh, Skidaway Island, Georgia - 101404AT metaG (version 2) | ecosystem: Environmental > Aquatic > Marine > Intertidal zone >...
TTATTCTTTATGATAAGAAGCAAAACATCCCTGTAATCACAAAAGATGGTGTAACCATCGCAAAGTTTGTGGAACTTGAAGATCCGTTTGAGAACGTTGGTGTTCAAATTCTAAAGCAAGCAGCAGAACAATCTGCGAACAAAGCTGGTGATGGCACCACAACCACCACTGTCCTAACACGAGGAATCATCAACAAGGCTCAGAAGTATCTGACCTCTGGTGTTTCTCCTATCGAACTTAAACGTGGTATGGATAAAGCATGTGAAATTATCTGCGAGAAACTTGCAGAACATGCGAGACCTATTCAAACAGAAGAGGATATTTTTCATATCGCAACTATCTCTGCTAACAACGATAAGTCTATTGGAACGTTGATCTCCAAGGCTATTGATGCAGCAGGTAAAGATGGAACAGTTCTTGTTGAAGAGGCTCGCTCTGTTAATACATCACTTGATCTCATCGAAGGATTTCGTTTCGATAGTGGCTACATTTCGCCCACATTTATCACGAACGAACGCGCTGGTACTGTTGACTACGATAGTCCTCTGCTGCTCGTTACAGATGAAAAAGTTGAGACAATAGAGCAAATTTTACCTACTCTAGAGCTAGCTGCGAGAGAGTCTCGTCCTCTGATCATTGTTGCTGGTGAAATGGAAGGCCAAGCACTTGCTGCTGTGATTGCAAATGCTGTCCGTGGTACAATGAAGGTTGCTGCTGTCAAGGCTCCGAGATACGGAGAAGAAAGACGTAACATCCTCAAAGACCTTTGTGCTTCTGTTGGTGCGACTTTCGTTACAAGAGAGAATGGATTGACTTTGAAAGAAGTTAAACTTACACACTTCGGTCAATCAAAAAGAATAACAGTATCAAAAGCTTGGACAACAATCGTAGGAGGTAAAGGTGACGAAGAAGAGATTGAGAAACGTATTGAGGCTGTTAAAGCTCTCATCGCTGAAGAAGAGGATCTTAAGATCTGTGAGCGTCATCAAGAGCGAATCACTAGATTGGCATCCGGAGTGGCCGTTATAAAGGTCGGAGCTGCAACTGAAGTTGAAATGATTGAGAAGAAGCATCGCATTGATGATGCTTTGGAAGCTGTTCGTTCAGCACAGGAAGAAGGTATCGTTCCCGGTGGTGGTATCTCATTGCTTAAGTCTGTATCTGATATTGAGATTCAAACTGATAATGAAGAACAAGCCCTTGGAGCCAAGATTGTTATTGAAGCAGTTGAAGAACCTATTCGTCAAATGTCAAAGAACTCTGGTATGTCACCTGACCTTGTTATTCAACAAGTTCGTGAGACAACAACTTTCAATCATGGTATGAATTTTTTAACCGGAGACATAGTTAATCTACTAGACTCAGGGGTTATTGATCCTGTTAAAGTTACAAAGTGTGCACTTCAAAATGCAGTCTCTGTATCGTCAACTATTATCACAACTAGCCATGCGATTGTGAACCCCTGAAACTAATTACTAGTGGAGGAATTTACTATGACTAACAGTGACATAACACATTTGACCCAAGCTATTATGGAGCTGAAGGGTCAGATTGAAAGAATGTCTGAGCGCCAAGAAGAAATGGTTGAAGACGTTAAGAAAATTAAAGAGGCAGTATATAATCCCGACTCTGGATTGTATGCTCGCCTTAGAGAATTGGAGCAGTGGAAAGAATCACAAGCAAAGATTCAATGGGTGATTATTACATCAATAATTGGATTGGTTGTTGCAACTGCATACAAAATGATACTTTCTGCTTGACAAACTCTCTAAAACATGTTATACTATATACATACTTGGAGGTAATATGAGAGTAAGAATAAGTTATACGGTAGATTTAGAAGATGTACCGTTGGAATGCGCACGGATGCTTCATGATTCTATAGAGCAAATTGAAGAATTGCGTGAAGAAATCAGTGAACTAGTTAAACAACTTGATGATGGTAAAACACAAGCTTGGCTAGCCAAAGATAAAATTGATAGATGCAGAGAAAAGCTAGCAAAACTTGATTCTATCCTAGCAGATAATGATATGATCATACAAGGATATTTTTCTGCAAAAGAACCGGAGGTAGAAGATGTTAGCGAAGGGTGATTTAGTAAGAGTTCCTGCTAACAGTTGTTTAACGCAAACCCAGTCGGAACTTCATTTGATTGATAAATACACATATCTTCAAAAGCCAACGCTTGGAATTTTTATTAAGTATGTTGGCAGACAGGCATTGTTGTTTATCAACGAGAACTACTGGAGAGTAGACACAAAAGATGTTAGATATGTAGGAGCAGCGTAATGAGCACATTAGTAGAATTAATTGAGATTAAGAAAGATACAAAAGGAAATTACATATTGAATACCATCTATGTAAATCCAAATCAAATTGTCTTTATGCAAGAAAACCGACAGATTAAACAACAACTGCAAGAAGGAAAGATAGGTCTTGGACTGAATCAGAACTTCACACAGTTTACAGACATCAGAATGAACTTTTCTTCTTATGTTTCCAATGTTACAGTTGTTGGAGATCCTGGTTTGATTGAGACAAAAATACAAAAACAAAGTTTTAAACAATTACTTAGAGATTAACGGAGGAACAATGAAAAAATATAAAGTTTATGGAAGGGCTAGTTGCCCTTTTTGTGTCAAGGTTGTTAACAAACTCCTCAGAGGAGGTAAGACTTTCTATGTTGAGTTGCATGATAGTAACCCAGAAAAACTAGAAGAGATAAAGAAAAGGTTTAATCACCCAACAGTACCTGTTGTTACGATAATAGACGACACAGAAATCCTTATCGGTGGTTGTGATGATACAATCGATTATCTTAAAAAGGAGAAGTCCGATGATACTAGTGAGACACAAACAACAAAAATTCTTTGAGATTCTAGGGTTTGGTATGGTGTTAGAAGACCATGGATATAAAGTTTTGGTAAGGTGGATTAATCCAAAGTCTCACAAACACAATCAACATGTAATGTCAAAGAATGCACTTCTCTTTCTTGATCCAAACGAGAAAGACTGCATTAAAGAACCGGAGATAAAATGGAAAAATTAGATGATTTTACAACAATGAAACCATGGGGCCACGAGATTCGTTTCGCTGTTAATGATAAGTATCTTGGAAAGATCCTCTACATTAAAAAAGGATGTAGACTTTCAAGACAGTACCATGAACATAAAGACGAGACAATTTTCGTTCAACATGGCACACTGGTACTAGAGCTAGGTGATCCCTCTGTGAAGAGTTTTGAGCGAAAAACTCTTGGATATGGTGAAAGATTTCGTATACTTCCGGGTGTGATCCATCGTTTCTGTGCTCCTGATGACGCACCTGTTACACTTATCGAAGTCTCAACGCCTGAAATCGATGATGTTGTGAGGCTTGAAGACGATTATAAAAGAGCATAGTTGTCTCCTTTGCTTGCCCTTCCCTCTATTTACTATAGGGGGGAGGGTTTTTTATTATGTTATTGAATTTAATTTTGGCTTGCACTTTAGGGTACAACCATGATGATGAGGGGACTTCATTGTCTTTTGAACAAACAGCGGCTGCTCATTATTTTTATTATGACAAGCCAATTGAATCCTCTGTTAGAATTAGATGCTTCAATGGAGAAGAAGAAACTGGTCATGCTTCTGGAAACTATTTTAAGTTGGGACAAAACCGGTTTGTAATAACAGCTGCTCATGTTGTAGTCGATGGCGGAACTTTCTATATTGAAGATTACAAAGATAAAGTTGAACTTGAAGTTATTTGGATTGATGTTGGTACTGATATCGCATTCGCGGTCCCAAAGAAAAAACTAAAAAGCGCAAAAGCCGTTAACTACAGAACCAATAAAGAGTTAAATATAATAGGAAAAACCATGGTGTATGCTGGCTATCCTGCTGATCTTAATAAATCGATATTTCATGGAACAGTTTCAACAGAAGATAGGTATTCTTTCATGATGCAATCGTTTGCATTACCGGGAGCATCCGGCTCTGTTGTTTTTGATAACAAAGGTTTGGTTGTTGGTGTGTTAAGCGCTATCAAAGTTGGATATCATGGATTAGGTCCGTGGCCACAAGTGCACGGCTCTCTCGTCTTTGTTAACAGATTGAATTTTTATGACAAATATATGATAGAGGAGTTACTGGTGAAGTGGAAAAGCTCAAGGTAGGTACTCTAATCGAAGACATGGGGAAGCTCGGAATCATCGCTAAGGTTATAACTAGCGGTACCCTTAAAACGGATAATGAAATCATCAAGTGGAGAAACAACTACGAGATATTTTATTCAGATGGAACGATAGCTATACTCGGAGAAACAACTCTTCATAGATTAATAGCAAGAGGAGATATAAAGATATTATGATCTTCTACCCTGCTACTACCCTACTACCCCCCTCCCCCCTTCACTACTCTACTGGTGGGGGCCTACCCCCCTCCCACGGGGGTGTCCATGTATGAATGTAGAGGATGTAATTTTGCCAACTAATAAGAACGACTTAACTAAACTGTATGTTCATATCAATCAAAAAATTAATGAAATATGGAAAGAATATGTTATCCATACAAATCTAAAATACGTACCTGAAACGACTAAGATATTTGCTATCATATTTTGTGAGATGGATTTCTATGAATCTTTATTAGCCAGAATAAGAGTCCATCTAGATGAAGATGATATGATGGAAATGAGGAGACACGATGCTATTTGGGACTGGTGAGCTCGTTTGGTTTGAAGATCTCAATGGAAAAACATATCTTTCTGTTGTACTCGCTGATGGTGTCTGTGGCTATGGTGGAGACACGAGAATAATTTACGTTATTTACTCAATCGCTAATCGATCCACTTGGCTGGCCTATGAGTCTGAGCTGACTCTGGCCGAAAACTTTACATAACTTTTTTCAGTTTTATCTAACTTACATAAAATATAACAAGTTTGTTAAAATGTGTCAAGCTTTTTATGTAACTTTCTTAAAATATTTCGCTTTGCAAGAAGTGTGCCAAAAATGATTTACATAACTCAGAACACAAAACCTACAATAAATAGTCTGTAAACTCACTTTTCTGCTGTTGCAATAATCGTGCCAAAAAATATTTACATAACTTTGTGTCATTTTTATGTAAGTTGGATAAAATATAACAAGTTTGTTAAAATGACCTTGCAATAATCGTGCCAAAAATGATTTACATAACTCAGACATCGAAAACAGCTCTCCAAGCCTCCAAAAGCCGTTTTACTCAACTTTGTTAAGAAGTTACATAAAAATATAACAAACTTCACATATTTTAACAAACTTCATAAACTTTTTTAACAAACGGACAAAAAATGACCTTTACAACATCGACCAACATGTTATATTATATAGGTAATCACGAAACATGGAGACATTATGAAAATAGGTGATCTTGTAAAGAACATCCACAACAACAAAGTTGGGGTAATCATGGGATTTGTAAAGACACATAGGTGTGTCGGCACAATGTATGGTGTGTTCATAGATAAAAATATAGTAGCACTACACGAAACAGACTTGGAGGTATTATGATAAAGGTAGGTGATCTTGTGCGATTGTTAAGCACACGTTATGGCGAACTATTCGTAGTAACAGAACTTGGTGATGAATGGGCGCACCTTTATTCCTTAAACAAGCAAGAACCTTTTTGGGAAAAGATAGAACTATTGGAGGTATTATGAAAACAGGTTACATTGTGCGAGATATAAATAAAGATAGAACAGGACTGCTCGTAGAAATAGTATCATCAGATACAGGTAGAGGTACGATGGGATACATTGTCCTTGTAGATAATAAACGAATATATGTGCCGATAGGCTTCTTGGAGGTGATTTATGGTGGGTAGACTTGTGCGTCATAAACGTGATGGAACAATAGGAATAGTAATGCGTAGGGAAATAACACGCAAGGGCAACTTCCGTTACTGGGTGTTTATGGATGGTGCGATGCGATCATGGCTTTCCCAAGTTTTTTCATGTTGGTTGGAGGTGATAGATGAATAAAGGTGACTTGGTACGAATAAGACACAACGAACATCATGGGTTATACATTATTATGGAGACACTGTATCCATATAGAGATAGTGCGTTCGTAAAGCTATATTCATTGAAATACGATAGCATATGCTTTGATTTAGCTCGTTCATTGGAGGTGGTAGATGCAGAAAGGTGATTTGGTTATCTTGGAATACAAAGGTGTAGACCTTGAAGAGAAACATGGCTTGAAGATTGGGGTTGTGATACAAGGATTGTCTCAAATGTCCAATGTTCTTTGGGGCAACGGAGAACAACGATGGTGCTTGAATGAACATTTACAGATGGTCAAAAAATGTCCTTGACTTTTTCAAGCCAACAGAATACATTAGAAACATCAACATCCAACAACGGAGACAACATGATTGGAAGATTAGTAAAACGAAAAAGCAAAGGCGCTCATATTCGCTTTGGAGTAGGTGTAGTTTTGGATTACAAATCCGTAGGCAGATTTTATCCTAGCACCGAACTGAAAGTGCATTGGTCAAAAACAGACCAACGGATTTGGTGGGATATTGAACTAGTGGAGTTTTTAGATGAAAATAGGTGATTTAGCAAGACATATATATGATGGTAGAATATACATCGTAATGACAAAAGAGTTTCTCGGATACCATGATGTGGCTGATGCACATGGGAGACAATGGAGGGTGTGGAAAGAACACTTGGAGGTAATATGCAAGTAGGAACATTAGTAAAGATCAAAGGAACAGAAAATACAGCGTACTTAAACAAACTAGCGATTGTCATGACCAACGGAACATGGAGTGTAGACGTTTACATTATCAGCTCAAATAGTGGTTGGTGGCCTCGTATTGCCAAGGATAAACTGGAGGTGATAGCATGAAAGTAGGTGATTTAAGAGTATTCAAACCATGTACTTTCTATGCGAACAACATGTTTGTTGTTACACATGTAGATGATATGGACTGCTCAATAAAGATAAGAATAATAAAGACCGGAGAAGTGGAGTGTTGGGATCGAATAATACTTCTACATGATAGTAAATCCGTATCGGACAAAAAATGTCCTTGACAAAATAGACACAACACAATAAGATAATAATATGTTCACAACGAACAACCAACAACATTTCACCGGAGACAAGATGAATATAGAAAAGACAAAAGAGATCCTATTAGGAAGATACAACAAGCTCACAGAAAAAGAAAAAGAATGGATGTCGGAAAACAATAGAGCATGGTATAACAGATACCTATTTGATTATGAGTACCAAAAAGAAGAATACTCCAACTCACAATGGGAAGCTATGTGGCTATGGTCATCCTTTGGCCAAGACTATCTTCGCAACAAGTCTTTGGCAAAGAAGTTTTTATCTTCAGAGAAGAAGATGAACCACGTCATGGATATGATGGAAGATCGCAAAACTTGGTATTCAACAAGACTAGAAATAATACAAAACCTCCATGCAAATGGTAGACTTACACAAAACATTATGGCTTTTTTCATAAGCCAAATGAGAAAACATAACTTTAATGTCTTTGAGAGTTATGTGAATGATCCTATCTTTGACACTGGATCAATCGTACAGTTCCGTTCCAACGTTGGTGTGGATGCTATGGTAGTTGAGAGCAGATGGGGCAGCAATAAACAACATCTTCAATACTATGGTGCTACGAATAGCGAACTCAAAGCCATTAAGAACAAAACCATGATGGTTTTAGGTGAGAGTCCTCCTTTGGGAGCGAAATGTTATGCAAATGTTTATTCCTACAAAGACAGACAAGGTGGCTCACGCTTGTATCGTGTTTTGCCTGTCGGAGACACAAAAGTCTATATTGTTGTAGAGAAGTTCCTTAAAAAATGTAGAACAAAGGCAGTGAAAGATGCAAGAAAGTAATATAAGAGTTGGAATGTTGTTTCGTTTTAACAAACGTCTATCCATCCATGATGATGTTGACGGACATATAGGTGTTGTGTTAGGACGATGCAATCACCACCAATGGAAAGTCCAAGTATCCCATAAGACTTTGTGGGTTACTCCTTGGCACATGGAGATAGTATGAAGATGGGTGATTTAGTGATAAGAGTCAGTGAAGAACTGGAAGATACTCCTATGATTTACATGGGTAAAGGGTTGTGGTATGGGTGGATACGTGTGTATTGTCCGAAAGACCATAAGGTGATACAAGTTAGAAAAACATATGTGCAAAAGGTGGACATAAAATGTCCTTGACTATTTCGGTCAATCAGTTATATTATATAGGCAATCAACAACAGGAGGTGAGCGATGGCTTACATCAAACCAAAAATGAACGTATTCTTTGCCAATGGTGGCAAGGCAATAACGGCTGTCATAGACAAGATTGCATTTCGCAAGTACATGACCAAACCATACAAAGATCCAAAGACTGGTGAAACCAAGCGTAGACAAAAGTCCATGCCTTTCGCAGTGTGTCGTGTGATTATTTCATTTGATCCATCGGTGAATGTGAATGAAACATTCCTTATCGCTGGTTATCAGCTTGAAAACGTAGTTATCAAGAATGAGAAGATGCTCACGTTCAAGAGTGACTACGTAGCTGAATATGCAAAAGACTATGGTAACGAATGGGTTAGGAGAATAATCAATGAAGATAGGTAGTTTAGTTAAGATAAAGAAGTCGGGAGATCCAAAACTCGTAGGAACATTTGGTCTTGTAGTGAGGCTTATTGGTGGCGAACATGGTTTTATTTTGATACATAGACTTGTAGATAGTCGTAAGGATAGCTACCACCATACAAAACTGGAGTTAATAGTATGAAGATAGGTGATTTAGTGAAAATACTGAGTGTGTTTTCAAAAGAAGATGAAAAATACATCGGAACCGTAGGAGTACTCAGATGCAGACCAATGGGGTTAGATAACACTTGGGGTGTTTTTGTAGGAAGTAGAACTTTGTTTTTAGCAGATGAAAGATTGGAGTTATTATGAAAGTAGGTGATTTAGTAAAGGTATCCAACAAAGGGTTTGCTGCGATAGGATGTGTCACAAAGGTGTGCGACACAGGATACTACGTTGTACGTTATTTTGCTCAACTTGGAAAGCATACCGATCCAAGAAGTAAAGGTGGATTATGGTCAAGCCCATACATAACATTGTTAAAGGAGGTGGAAGATGAAAAAGATACTGGCAAGACATAGAGACAAAGAGACGTTTGAAAAGATTGGTTTTGGGATTATCACCGAGGATCTTGACGAGACAAAGTGTAAAGTCTATTGGCTGAGAAGTAAGTACGAAACCATACAACTGAAAGACTACATGTTCTTGCTTGACGAACAAAGTGAAAACGGTTACATTGAATAGATACAACAGGAGATAATATGAAAATAGGTGATTTAGTAAAGTATTCCGATAAAATAGGCGTAGTTATGGATATAATAGATGAAGATACCATCCATGTTCTTTGGCCTTATGAAAGGGATGGATATGTAGAAGAGACAGGAATGTGTTTGGTTGAATACGTGGACAGTCTTTTTTAAGAGGACACTTTCTGTCCTTGACTATTTTGACCAACAGGTTATATTATAAACATCAACAATAGGAGACAACATGATAAATCGTAAAGATAAATGTTATTATGTGAGTAGCGATCAGCTACATGAAAGCAAACCAATGAAGTTTAATGAGGCTATTTTGTTGGCCGACAGTCTTGAAAAAGATGGTCACACAAGAGTTTTTGTTTACAAGGGGCAGTTAGCGATATGAAGATAAAAGTAGGAAGTTTAGTGCAGATACAACACTTTGCCAAGTACAGTGGAAAGATTGGGATTGTTATATACGTTTGTAGACGACCGGGGTTTGTCGATAGTTACGCAGTGAAGATCCCAAACACCACATACGAGTTAGGTGTGGCGAGAGAGCAACTTAAGGTGTTAGCATGAAAGTAGGTGATTTGGTTAAACACATGGGGCATGGTCGCATTGGTGTTATCCTTAGGGATCTAGTTCCCAATGCTAGGGTTAAAAGGTATCTTGTTCATTGGGGCGACTATCAGTCATCACAAGTAGTATGGGCTTTGGAGGTGATAAATGAAGATAGGTGATTTAGCAGAACATTATTCCGAACCACGTTGTTGGGGTGTTATTGTAGGGATGGACGCTCATGAGTATGAGGTGTTTTGGATGGATGGAGATCGCACATGGATCTCAAAACGATCAATGGTCAAGAAAAGAGGTGTTAAATGAAAGTAGGTGATTTAGTGCATAGTGAATGGGGCAAGCTAGGGATCTTGATGTGGCCTATTGAGGGTGGCCATAAATGGATGGTTCATTGGCAAAACGGCAACCAATACGACATGGAGTGCTGTTATTTACATGTGGTCAAAAAATGTCCTTGACTTTCTGAGACAACAGGTTATATTATTAGAGTAAACACAAACAATGGAGACAACATGAAACTAGGCTATGCATGTATCAACAAAGGACTATCCGAACAGTCCATCAAAAATCGTATCACAACCAATCGCACATTTCGCAAGGCTACCTTTGAGGAGAAAGGTTTGCCCCATGCGTCTGCAATCTTCTTGCAGAACAGTAAAGACTTGCTCAAAATCCTACAATGGAACGAGCAACACAACATCAAGTTCTTCCGTCTGTCCTCGCAGATTGTATCGTGGGCTACGGAGTATCAACTCACTGACTTGCCGGACTACGATCAGATTGAAGAGGTTCTCTTTGAGTGTGGTCTGTTCATTGAGGAGCATGGTATGCGTGTCACATCACATCCCGATCACTTCGTCAAACTTGCGTCACCCAACGAGGATGTTGTTCGCAACTCTATTCGTGACTTGGAGATACATGGCGAAATCTTTGATTTGTTGTGCCTACCTCGTACCCACTATGCCAAACTCAACATTCATGTTGGTGCGTCCTATGGTGACAAGCCCAAAGCTATTGACAACTTTTGTCGCAACGTGGACAGACTATCAGATGCAGTGCGTTCTCGTTTGACCGTAGAGAATGATGATCGTGCCTCCCTCTACTCTACCCTAGACCTACTGGAAGTCTACAAGCGTGTTGGCACACCCATCGTGCA
>Ga0255759_10005260_pt1 | contig 11071 bp, 6 predicted proteins | sample 101ome_20_FD_179959 | JGI IMG/M metagenome (GOLD analysis project Ga0255759, IMG submission 179959) | Coastal salt marsh microbial communities from the Groves Creek Marsh, Skidaway Island, Georgia - 101404AT metaG (version 2) | ecosystem: Environmental > Aquatic > Marine > Intertidal zone > Salt...
TATCTAACCCGATTAAACGAGCACCTGATATTTTTTCTAGTATAACTTGTATTAGAGGACTAGTGTCGATGTTCGCCAATAAAGTTTCTACATCTACAGAAGTCGCATCAACAAAATCTACAGGATCAAGCGTTCTTAAAACAGAACTAAAACTGTAATCAACTTCATCCCACGTTTCGGTATGTGTTACGTTTGCAGCAATGATTTTATCATTTTCTACATATACTTTGTCAATAGTTGTTGACATCCTTATTCCTCCCAGGATTCTTTGCTTGCTTCAGCACTAGTAGTAGCTCCCTCAAAAGGAGTTTGTATTGATGCTGTATAATTTTGTGTCAATAGTGCGCCTGCTGACAAAGAAAGTTCTATTGTTTTTTCCATGTCAGGATCAGGAAAAACTAGTGTTGCATCTACTCCGTCATATTGTATTGCTGCCATATTTTTATCCCCAAAATTCCTTTGTGCCTTCGCTGACAGTTGGTTCCCCATACAGAGGAATAGATGCTGTGTAATTTTGCGCTAGTAATGCTCCACCTGATAGAGAAAGAATATCAGAATCTTCTACTCCTGCATCAGGAAAAACAGCTTTATAATTCTGCGCTAGTAATGCTCCACCTGATAGAGAAAGAATATCAGATTCTTCCACTCCTGCATCAGGAAAAGTTAATGTTGCATCTACTCCGTCATATTGTATTGCTGCCATTTTAGATTCTCTTAACTAAGATTGCTCCACCTGGGCCGGAATTCAATAACAGGTATACATATACATCACTTCCAACTGTCACCGTGTCTCCAGTTGCACCCAATCCTGTTGGTGCCCACCATATTTTACTAACGTCAGATGCGTTATATATGTCAGCAGAAAATTTAGGCCAATCAAATACTATCGGTCTTAAAGGCAACGCTTTGTTTCCAGAGGAGTCTCTAGTTGACATACCTGCATAACCCCATGCACCATCTTTATAATAATTGGTATTGCTAGAGGAGCCTGCGTGTGTTGCACCTGGCCCCCAGATTTCCCATCTAATGTTTGGCATAGCGTGTTCTTGACCTGATTGTCCAAGATAGCTACTGTTGTTTGCTGTACCATTAGCTGTGGAACCATCATCCATTAAAGTGTTACCAAAACCAGCCCAAGCACTAATATAATTGTCGTAACCCCTGTAGTTACTGCAATGACAACCCCAGCTTCTTATTGTCCCTGTCATATTAGGATTATCAGAGTACATTGAGCCAGAAAATTGAACAAGCGAGCTATCCTGAAAGACGTTTTGAGCCCAGAAGTTATCACCTCTTTTAGCATTAGTATAAGTCTGATATGATGTTGTAGCTTGGGTGGTTTTTCCCCACTGTACATACATTGTAGGTGGTAAGGATCTATATGTTGTATTAGGTGTTTCTGCACATTCAAGTTGTGCATTACATATAGGAATAGAAGTTAATAAAGTGGTGCCAAATATTAAAATTTTTCTAGGCTCAGCAAAAACGTAAATAGTTGTCGGAGCTAGGCCGTGATACGCCGCAGTACTTGTGCTTGAGGAAGTACTTCCAGTGCTCCAAAATTCTCTTGTGCTATTTCCCGGATCTAAAACATTAGACAAAAGAACTCCTACACTTGTTCCACCATAAATACCTGAACTAGTCCAACTTCCAGTGACCTGAATACCGCAATACTTTGATTTACTGCCCGTAGCAGTAGTTCCTTCAAGAATATATTTTGAGTCAGTAGCAGAAACAGTACCACTTCCCAAAGAAGTGCTACTATGTAGTGACCATCCACTGTTAGTGCCAGCTACCAATTCACTGGAAGATGTGTTTGTAAATTCTAGATTGCTAAGACTTGCAGACCCACTGCTAGAATCATCAATAAGTCTTGCAATATCACGCACAGCTTCTCCAGCCGTGGTGCCTGAATTAAAAACTAGTTTAGCGTACATTATTCTCTCCTAAGTAAATGTTAGAACTGCGTATAGATCTGATCCTGCTGTACCTGATCCAACTTGATCTATGTCTACAGTTATATAATCTCCAACAGCAAATGATACATTCGCTGATATTCCTGTGTTTGATGTTTGTCCGTCTGCTATTGACGGTGTTGCAATAGAGCTTCCGTTTTTATTTATGTCTAAATTTATTGCTGAACCACTAGGAGCAGTTTGTACAAACAAATTAATTTCTGATAAAGTAGCTGCTTTGTGTAAGTATAGACGTAAGGAGCCTGTATTTGTTGCGAGTGTTCCTGAATATCTATATGATTTTTCAAAACCAGTTGCCACATCAGTAAATGATAGAGTTCCTGATCCGTCACTCTGTAATACTTGATTGGCTGATCCGTCACTTGTAGGTAGAGTAAACGTATTGACAAAGCTAGTTAGGTTTGAATCATAAGCCTGAACAGAACTTCCTATACGTTGATCGTTATCGTTACCTTTAATAAGCAACTCAGTCGCTGAAAGAGCGGTTCCCGCAAAAACTGGAATCGTGTCTGGAGACAAGCCTAATGTACCATCTTCTTGCACAAAATAAGACTGTCCAGCGGTTAATCCAGATTGTGCATCATCTACTGAACCACCTATTTGTATTGTAGCTGTTCCACCATCTGAAACAGCAGAACTTGAAATTCCCACAAAGTTTTCTGCTGTGAGGTTTGTTGTAGCAGGGCCATTAACTGGTTGATAAACAATCGCTGTGCCGTAGCTTGAGTTTCCGTCATCTTGATGAGCAATTACGACTTTATTATTGGATGAATCAAATGTTGCTGAAATGAAATTACTAGTAGCACTTTCAAACACAGCTGGTGTACCGAAACTAATGCTTGTACCAGAAACAGTACCCACAACCGCCGTGCCGTAGCTTGAGTTTCCGTCATCTTGATAAGCAATTACGACTTTATTGTTCGATGAATCGAAGGTTGCTGAAATGTATTTAGTAGTAGCGCTTTCAAAAACAGTAGCAGACCCGAAAGATATACTTGTACCCGACACTGTACCTACAATCGCCGTGCCGTAGTGGGAGTTTCCACTATCTTGATAAGCTATTACGACTTTATTGTTCGATGAATCGAAGGTTGCTGATATTCGATAAGTATAAGCACTTTCAAAAAGAACTGGAGTACCAAAACTAATACTTGTACCCGAAACAGTACCAACAACTGCTGTGCCATAGTCTGTGTTTCCACCGTCTGTATAAGCTATTACGACTTTATTGTTCGATGAATCGAAGGTTGCTGATGGATAAGTAATAGTAGCACTTTCAAACACAGCATCACTACCAAAACTAATGCTTGTACCAGAAACAGTACCAACAACTGCTGTGCCATAGCCTGTGGAACCGTCTTGATAAACAATTACGACTTTATTGTTCGCTGAGTCAAAAGTTGTGGAGTTATGAATACCAAAGCTATCACTTTCAAAAACAACTGGAGTTCCAAAACTAATGCTTGTACCAGAAACAGTACCAACAACTGCTGTGCCGTAGTTTGAGTTTCCACCGTCTGCATAAACTACTACTACTTTATTGTTTGATGAATCGAAGGTTACTGACATAGCATTAATATAAGCACTTTCAAACACAACTGGTGTTCCGAAAGATATACTTTTACCGGAAACAGTACCTACAATCGCTGTGCCGTAGGATGAGTTTCCACTGTCTCGATAAGCAATTACGACTTTGTTAGAATTTGAGTCGAAGGTTGCTGATGGATAAACAGTAGTACCACTTTCAAATACAGTCGCAGAACCAAAACCTGCAGGTTCTGATGTTTCTGCGACAACACTTACAGTACCATCACTATTTACAATTACGGTGCTGCCATCAGACAGTGAACCGGAAGCAGTTGCAGTAAATGAACCTCCACCACTTGAAAGTGTAGTAAATGATAGAGTTCCTGATCCGTCAGTTTTTAATACTTGATCGGCTGATCCGTCACTTGTAGGTAAAGTAAGCGCACTGACAAAGCTAGTGAGGTTTGAATCATACGCTTGTACAGAACTTCCAACTGCCGATGATGTTAAGTAATTTGCATTGTAAGCCTGAACCGCAGATCCTATGTCAGAATCTTTTACTATTGAAGAATCATGTACACCTATCAATAGAGTATCAGCCGCAGTTGCTTTACCTGCAAAAACCTCAGCAGTAGATGAAGCTGTAGTTCCTACCGAACCATCATCTTGCACATAATACGTAGAACCTATTGTTAAACTAGATTGTGAGGTAGTTGTGCCTCCTGTCAAATCTACAGTAACAGTACCTGCGTCTGCAACCGTTTGACTTGCAAATCCTATAAAAGACCCCTCTGCTATATTACTTGCAGTGTATTTAGAATAACCATACTTTAATATAACACCTGGGTCACCGAATTCTGCAACAGCAATTTGCTTATCTTTACAATCTATAGCATAAACACCGTGTCTTTTATAACTTGAGTATTCAGTAATACTAGGTGTAGTGCCGCTTACTTCTATAGCACACACGTAAAAATAATCACCACCGGTGGCTTCGTGTTGTTTTACTGACCAAAATTGATTAGCTGCTCCTGGTTGTGCAATAACTTCACAAGGTATGCTGGAAGAACCACTATCTCCGCCACTAGTAGGAAATGCTACCTGTGACGCTGAAAAAGAAACTGCATTTGTACCTGACGAGTAGGTGCCAACCCTGGCTTGAACCTTTCTTTGACCCAGACTCCAATCAGTATCATATGATGTAACAATCTTTCCTGAATTGAAAGGATCCCAATCTGCTCCTAACTGTGTAGCACCTGATCCTGGAGTAACCGAGGCTCCGATAGTAGCACTATTCGCAGTATAATTAATCACTCCAGTTCTTATGTGTGTCTGACTGCTTCCTTCAATAAGAAGATATCTTCCTACTACTTGCGGATCTAATTTAAATTGATAAAAATTATAAGCAGTGCTAGAAAGTAAAGTTATTTTAGTTCCATATGATATTGTACCATTTGAATTTGTTAGAACTTTAATAGTGTAATAATTACTATTATTGCTATCTCTGTAAGCAACCACATATCTATCTGATTGATGCGGATCTTCTATTACTTTAAATGTTGAGGAACCTGAAGTATCTACATCAAAATCTACTTCAGATCCTAGTGTAATTGTAGTACCAGAATATGTAAGAGTCCTATATTTAGTATATTCTGTCCCACCGCCGGAGCCGTTTGAGTCTAAGTGAGTGTAGAATATTAAAAAAGTTCCAGACGTACTAGTGGAAACAATACTTGAGTTTCTAAATTGGTTATAGTTGGTAGTATCACCCGATATATTAATACGGGATCCTAAAGTATAATTAGTGCCATCGTATGCAATAACTCTGATATTAGCTCCTTTAGAGTAACCGCTGCTATCACCGTCATTAAACATATGAATCATTTTCTTGGTGCTACCACTATGTTCGGCTATATACAATGAGGAGGCGCCTCTAGCGTAGCTAGCACTCATAACATAGTTACCAGTACCGTAACTAGTTTGAGTTGATGAAGTTTCTGGGTAATTTCTAGCTGTTGTTGTTTCCCCGACTTGAGCTACAGTTCCTGCGCTTTCTAATATGACAGCCTTTCCTGAAGTTATTGCACCGTTAGCAGTAAAATCTTGCTGTAAACCAGATCCACCACCAAGTAGAGATGTAGTATCTGTAAGATCAGATACGTCTGCAGGAATAAGAGATGTAGTATCAGTAAGATCAGATACGTCTGCAGGAATAGTAGGAGTACCAGTAATATCTGCATAAGCCACTGCTGTATCAGGTTCTGACTTTCCAATCAAGAGACTTGTAGAGTTAATTGCTATACCCGCAAAAACACTTGGAGTATCCGGAGTCGTTGCTAGTGTACCGTCTCCCTGTACATAGTATGCTTGACCTGCTGTTAATCCAGACTGTGCATCATCAATTGATCCTGCAGTTTGAATAGTAGCTGTTGCTGCGTCTGAGTACGCTGCGTCTGATATACCGGCATAGTTTTCTGTAGTTAGATTGGTAACACTACTTTGATTTATTATTTGAGCGTTGAGTATGTATCTTTCTATACTAGAGTTATAGTCCCAATAGTGATTAGTGCCTCCAGATGTTGTTATTGCGTCTCCAAAAGTTATTGTAGTTCCACTAATGGTACCAACTTTGGCAGGAGCGTTGCTATTTGTATTATCGTATATTGAAGCCACAATTTTACCAGTATCACTATTGTAACCTAATGAAAGATTATAGCTTGAAGAAGTAGCTCCACTGTGAGGAGTATAATAGCTTCCTTTAGTAATACCGTAACTACTAGAATTGACAGTATACACTGCGACTGCATGAGAGTAATTACTAGTGTAACCTCCTCTACCCTTACCGCCTATAGCAAATTTATTTTCTCCTATATTTACAATTGATCCTCGTCTAATACCGAATCCCTGCCAAGAATCTGAGGAGTACGACATTGATGTGCTATTAGTGTATGCACTTCCAAAGGAGAATGCTGTTCCACTGCTAGAACCAGATTTGTGATACATTGTCTGGGAATAACCAGAATAGTTAGACTGCCTTCTATATGCTATATAAAATCTATTTGCAACTGGATCCCATTCAACATCTCCCGGTTCAGAAGTTGACCAATAATAATATGTATTACTAGCTAATGAACCTTCTACTTCAATTCCTGAACCAAATGTGAGAGTTGTTCCACTTATTGTTCCAACATAACCATGAATTCCGTTATCTTGGTGTACGCCAAAAGCTATATATTCATTCCTATTAGTATCATATATCATTCCAATAGGAACTGTTGAGTTATCAGAGTTTATTGTTACTTGAGTACCTGCGGTTACAGTATTTCCAGAAATACTCATAGCTATAGCTACAAGTCCTGTGTTGTTTACTCTATAAAACAAAACTGCCCTACTCGTATCAGGATCCCAGACAGGATGTATTTGGCTTGAAGCAGGGACGTTAGAAGTTACTGTTTGGGTAGCTCCTAGTGATATAGCATTTGTAGATGCTGTTATTGTAGCAACTGCACACTTTATACCCGAATCAGCCCAAAAAACAAGAGCGGTACTTGTGTCGGGAATCATTAACGATCCTATTATGGTACCAGGAGATGCAGCCGTTCCAGCTGCAAAAGTTTCTGCTACAACAACAGATTTAACAGTGCCGTCTGATTGTATGATGATTGTATCACCATCTGATATAGCACCATCAGCAGTTGCAGTAAATGAACCTCCACCACCGCCACCTGAAATAGTAGAGAATGATAATGTACCTGATCCGTCTGTTATTAGAGCTTGACCGTTAGTACCGTCAGACGTTGGAAGAGTAAATGTGCTTACGAAAGAACTGAGGTTAGCATCATGTGCCAATACGTCTGTGCCTATAGTAAGTCCCAAAGACGATCTTGCTGTAGCTCCGTTTTCTGTTACAAAATTACTACCATCGCCTACAATGATATACCCATCTGTTGGATTCAGTCCCGCAATGTCTGCTAGTTGTGCGTCATATGCTTGTACATCAGTTCCTATAGCAACACCTAAATTAGTTCTAGCTGTGCTTGCATTTGCTAAATCAGACAAGTTATTTGCTGTAGCAGCGTAATCACTTGTAGCTGCTGTTGCTATTGTTCCTAGTCCGAGAGAAGTTCTAGCAGTAGCACCAGATTCTAAAACAAAATTACTACCATCACCAACGATAAAATTACCGTCAGTGGGATTCAACCCTGCTATGTCTGCTAGTTGTGCGTCATATGCTTGTACATCTGTGCCTATAGTTAAACCAAGTGAGGCTCTGACTGTAGTGCCTGATTCTGTTACAAAATCACTACCATCACCAACGATAAAATTACCGTCAGTGGGTGTAAGTCCTGCAATACTAGTCAGTTGAGAATTTGTTGTTTGATAGTTTTGACTGTGAAAATAGCTAAGAGAGTTCCAAGCAGTAGAACCATCTCCTACTTTCATTTTATTTGTGTCAGATTCCCAACCTTGTTCACCCGGTGCAAGTGTAGGATTATTACTAGACCAATTACTAGCAGTATCTCGTCTTATTTGTATCTGATCAGCCACTTGAGCTTCCTCCGTCATAAACCGCATCAAAAGAAGTTGTTGATGCTAATGAGTTTCCAATGATATTATAAAAATCTGTACTTGAGGCCGACAAAACGCCCCCTATTCTTCTATCCATTTGACCTCTTAGTTCTGTTCTCAAACTAGAAATGTCTGTCGTTTTTTGGAAACCCGCTCCTCTAATACTTTTATATTTTATTTCTGAATAAAGTGCCATTTGTTATTTATCTCTCAGAGAATATCCATCCGTATGTTGAATTATAATAAACTAAACTTGTAGCAGCACCATCAACATCTATAGTTAAATCTGCTGCAGCGCCGTCTATATTTGATCCATTTCTTGCTATTGTTATATTGTTTGTTGCTGCATTACTGGCACCATCAATAATAGCAACCTCATCTCCCAAACTGGGCGAGGCGGGCAAAGTAATTGTTACCGCTGAAGAACTTACATCTACTATCAATCTATCTCCTGCTGAAGCTGTATATGCTGATGTTTTTTCTGTCCATGCAGATAAACCACTGCCTCCTCCGCCTGTTGCTGCAATTGTAACAGTGTCAGTGGTTGAATTTGTTGTAATACTAATACCCGAACCAGCTGCAAAAGTAAGAGTGTCTGTTGTGCTATCTGCTGTGATATTGTTCTGCCCACTTACCGCAACATTTGCAAATAAATTCTGTGAACCTCCAATAGTAGAGAATGATAGTGTACCTGATCCGTCTGTTATTAGAGCTTGACCGGTAGTGCCATCAGATGTAGGTAAAGTAAACGTACTAACAAAGCTAGTCAGGTTAGAGTCATAGGCTTGAACGTCTGTGCCTATTGCTACGCCTAATGATGTTCTAGCAGTTGCGCCTGACTCAGTTATAAAATTAGTCCCATCACCAATGATGATGTTTCCGTCAGTAGGAGTAAGACCAGCAATATCAGTTAGCTGAGCGTCAGAGTTTTGCTTGCCATCAAGTTGTGTTTGTACGTTTGATGTAACACCGTCAACATAGTTAAGCTCTGCTGTTGTAGAAGTGATACCGTTTAAAGTGTTAAGTTCAGTTGCTGTAGCAGTAATACTCAAGTCACTAAGATTCTGTACTGCCGAATCTGCTTTAATACCTTGAGCTGCTGTAGCGTAATCAGTAGAAGCAGTAGTTGCCGCAGTACCCAAACCTAAAGTAGTTCTAGCAGTTGCTGCATCTGCGTCATCAATAAGCGTTAAACCGTACGTACTTACAGCAGATGAATTTAGCTTAGTTGCAATACTATTTGTGACAGTAGTTGAGAAGTTAGCATCGTCACCCAGTGCTGCTGCTAATTCATTCAACGTATCTAATGCACCTGGAGCTGAATCAATAACATTTGCTACTTCTGTAGCTACAAACGCTGTTGTTGCTATTTGAGTAGTGTTTGTACCGGCTGCTGCTGTAGGGGCTATTGGTGTACCAGTAAATGTCGGAGAAGCAGTTGTTGCGTAACCAGCTGTACTGTGATCCCCCCAACTATAAGCTGTATCCCAATTTGATGAATTTGTAAGTTGTGAGTTATTTGCTAGTTTATTCCAACTACCACCGTGTGCAAAATACATTGCACCATCCGAATGACTGTGTGCAATTGCACCGTGGTATGTTGTTGCACTTGGAAATGCAGATTGGTTTGCATAATAAAAAGGAATAACTGCGGTTGTAGTTGTGGCTGCTCCTCTACTTACAACTGAATTTAATGTATCTGTTTCGGTATAGCTTGTTAAATAACTTTGCAGATCACTTATTTGACTTTCTGTTATACTTAAAGCTGCTTGGTGTGCTGTTACATCGCTTTGTGTTACTGTATAGCTTGTTAAATAAGAACTTAGATCAGGTGGTGTATACGTAAACACACCTGTAGTATTATCGTATCCAACAGCTCCGTCACCACTTGCTGTTCCCTCTGTTCCAACACTTAAATCAGTAAGTGATATTCCTGCTCCGGTAATCGTAGTTCCGTTTACAGTGAGGGAGGTATTGACAGTAACATTATCAAAATTACCGTTTGGATATGTAGCAGAACCTAAATCTCCAAGATCACTTGAATATGTAGAACTAGCTGTAATAACTCCGAGATCAGCATCATCATTAGGAAACTGAACAACAGAAGATCCGCCACTGCCCTGTACTAATGTTACAATAGTACCATCAGTTTTTTTGGAAAACAGTTTAGCGTCTGCTAAGTTTACCGCCAATTCACCTACAGCAAGATCATTTGATGAAGGCGTAGATGAAGCGGTTTCACTTCTTTTTAATTGTATTACTGTTGACATTACTTACTATGAACCCCAACTCTGTACTGGACCTGAAGAACCACTGCCCCCACCACCACCACCGGCACTTTCAACAACGGTGCCTTTGAGGTTAGGATTATTAGCATCAGTTATAGTATCATAAAAATATTTTCCATTATTTTCAAACACACCTATTGTTGGAGCTAAGTTTAATATCTCGATACTAGTTGTTGTGTCAAGTGAGTTAAAAAATGAAGGATAATAAGTTCCAGGGTCTCGAACAGTTACAATTCTAGTATTACCATCTACAGTAAATTCTTTAGTACCTATGTCTCCAGAAGTATTTATGTTTGTACTAGTATTGCTATATGAAACATTTACTATAGCAGCACTTGCTGTTATTCTTAAAGATCCGACAGGCATTTCTATAATAGTATTAGTTAAGGAATATATTGATGCAGTGTCAACAGTTCCGGTTGCGAGTGCTGTTGAAGATGAAAAAGATGCTACTGGAGCACTTGTCGGCGTCTGGTCCGTAGTGTCTGTTGATGGATACGTTCTACCCTGGCCCCATATAATTCTTACTGCGCCCTTGCCGCCATCGCCGCCTCCTGCGCCCGAATCATCTTCAGCACCAGAACCTCCGCCACCGTATGTTATACCGCTACCTCCAGATCCCGGATTTCCAGCTACACTGTGGGTAGTAGCATTATAAGTGCCGCTGGCACCTTCTTCGTATATGCCAACGCCGCCGCCACCCCAGTTTAC
>Ga0255759_10005275_pt1 | contig 11053 bp, 5 predicted proteins | sample 101ome_20_FD_179959 | JGI IMG/M metagenome (GOLD analysis project Ga0255759, IMG submission 179959) | Coastal salt marsh microbial communities from the Groves Creek Marsh, Skidaway Island, Georgia - 101404AT metaG (version 2) | ecosystem: Environmental > Aquatic > Marine > Intertidal zone > Salt...
TCTTCTGTTTCTCTCTCTCCCTCTCTCTCTCCGCGCGCTTTTTTTCGGGAAAGAAAAATGGAGCGTTTTTGAGAGTCACAGAGCGGTCAAAACCGATTGATCCCATTGAAGCGTTGATGTACGATGAAATACGAATACATATATAAACCCCTTATTCTACATTTTACAACTAGTATTCTCTCTAAGTCGATGCTGCTACCGATGATGGTATCGCTTGCGCTGCCGTTAACACCGCGATTTCCTGCTCCTTTTTCGCGCGTTCCTTGACGCATCGAGAGTGTTGACACCGCCGCCTCGCAAAACTCAAATCTAACCGCGCGACGCGTATGCCGGCTTCCGCGTTTTCTTTTTTTTCCCACTCTTTGAAGGCGACGGAATAGGCGACGTATAAGTGGCATCCTCGCTGTAACATGGTCGGGTAGTGGACCAACGGCCTGTTTATTGGAGCCGAGGCGTAGTAGGCGCGCGAGCCGGGGACCTCTTCGATTTGCGCCAATACGGCCCAATTTTTACCTCGATCGGGAGAGACCGCGACGGTTAAGTTGACGCGCATTTGTTTCAATCCGTATTGTCGATCGTGGGAGTTGTAGGCTATGGCGGTTTGGCCGTCCGAGAGGACGATGGCGTTGATTTTTGAGTTTGGATTCGGGAGTTCGATTGGAGCGGCGGAGGTCCAGCTGCTACCGCCGTCGTCCGATTCCGAGCGGTAGATTTTTCCCGTAGCCGTTCGAAAGAACTGAACGAGCTCGCGTTCTTTGTACCGCACGATGGTACCTTCGATGAGCCACGTGTTGTTACTCGATAACGACAACTGTTCTGTCCACGAGCGGTCTTCGCACTTGCGGTTTTGTTTCGCCACGGACGGACATTTTAAGGATAAGCACATGTCGAATCCTTTTTGCGACATTTCGTGTTTACACGCTTTGCAGAGACGTCTGGCTCTGTTCCTGTCCTCCGTGCACGATACGTCGCCTCGCAACACACCCGCGGAGAGCGCATCGTTAACCAACGGGTTCAACTCTTTCATCGCTTGCATTTGCGCTTGCGGGTCGCAGGTGGATTTTCGCGGGCTTTCTCTCCAAACCGGCAAGGCCCAGTTCGTACCTCCCGATCCAGATCGCATGACGACTGGCGGGTTCGCGGTAACTAACGGCCAACCATCGCCTTGGTCCGAGAGCACGACCGGGTAGGACCAATCTTCGCCGTCTTCGGATTGGGTCATCAGAATGTCTCCTCCGGGGTTCCATCCGTCTTCTCTCAACTCTGGATTCACGCGACATTTGCTCGATTGCGAATAGAACAAGGAAATGACGCCGTCTTCGTCCTTCAACATGGACGGTCCCCACATGGGACCTTCACCGCCCGCGCGCGCCGAGTCAGAGTGAAGTTCAAACAATCGATTCGGGGCTGACCACGTGATCCCGGCGTCCTTGGATATCGACAAAGCGATGTGTTGATCTCCGTCACCTTCTCTTTCCTTCGCTTGTTGCCAAGAGGCGAGCAAGTCGCCGTTTTTTAAACTCACTATGGACGCCATGTGCATGTACTTCATCTCCTCGGAGGATTTTTGCACCCAAGCGTGCGATATGCAACTCGCAGAAACGGACACATCCGACGCTAAATCGCAATCAAAACAGTGCGGCGTCGCGTGCAACTCTCGCGGTTTACAAACGGCATTGCCTGAGATCATAGTTTTCGGTAGAGCAGTTTCGTCGAATCGATCCGGAGGAGAATCGCAGATGGGTAACATCGCTCTTTTCTCGGCGTCTGGAAAGTCGATTTCCATGGCTTTGGTGAATTCTTCTTGAAAGTTCAAGTTTGCCGGATTCTCCTTCGCTCGCTTTTGCGCGCGAAGAATGTAAGCGTCTCCAGGCATCGCTCTCCAAGCAATTTGACCTAACGCTGGATCTAATTCACGATCGAGCCAGTAGTTATACGCTCTTTTCTTCGCAACAGTTGCGTTGACGGCTTCGCTCGTCGTCGTCATCGAAGAAGTAAACGCCGACGGCACGTCAGAATTCATCTGTTTTTGCTTATTAGTATTCAACTCCTTCTCGTCTCTTTCCTTCTCCTTCTGCAAATGACTCGCGTCGTCCGTTTCCCCGTCGTGGTTCATCGCCGTCGCTTCGACGGAGGACTGATGGTCGATGTATCGCTCTTCGTGCGAGATGTGTTCGGTTTCGTCGGCGCTCTTCGTCGTCGTCGCCTCGATGTTGTTGTTATTTATCGTCGTTTTCTTCTTCGTCTGAAAATTGCTACCGCTATTGCTACCTCCTACCTCATCTCCTAACATCATCGCGTCGAAATCATCCGTCGTCGTCGTCGAAGAAGAAGAAGTTGGAAACAGCAGCCTTTTCACCTCTGCATCCATCTCTTCTCCTTCGTGCCGAGACGCGTACCGTTCCAGCAAAACGTTCAAAATCGCTTTCATCTTATCACCACCATCGCCGCTGCTGCTGCTACTACCACCACCACCACTACCGTCGACGTCCTCCTTCTCCTCCAAAGAAGCAGCGCGCGCGAAAACTTTCGGAAAGAGGAGAATCGCACCATCCTCGACTTCAAAAGAACACCGCGCGAGGGAAAAAACAACGACGACGACGAAACACACCAGCGCGGATAAAAGAACGCCACTGTTGCTGCTGCTCCGACGCGATCTCTTCCGTTCTCGTCTGTTTTTGTTCTTCGTCTTCTTCTCTCTCGCGGGAGACGATCGGAGAATCATGTCGATGACGTTCTTCTTTTTGTTTTAAAAGCGCGTCGGTGAAATGAAGAGAGACAGAGATAGATATTCTCAAGACGAAACGCGCGTTAAAGATTAAAAAGCATTTTTAAACGTTTACATATAAACATCTGTTATTCTAACGCGCCCGTGCTATTACTACATGCATCGCTCTCTAACTATTATTATTTCAAGGACGAGGCGCATTGCTCGGCCGCTCGTATGGATAGAGGATGTCCCAACGCGACGCGCTCCTCGGTCCAAGCCGTAATCGCCCCGTCTTGGATTTCGCGTGCATCCGTCTCATTTGTTCTTCTTCTTCTTCTTCTCAAACGCGAATGGATCGCGCGAACGTCGGATTCAAACTCCTCGAGCTCTTTACCCGGGGTGTACGACATGTTTACTTTGCGCGGGAATGATACGCCTAACGCGGTTTTTTCTGCTTCGGTGGCGCCGGTTTTCACGAGCGAAGGTTCGTTTCCAACCGCGAGCAACAACGCGTTTCGAGGCCACTCGCAGTTGACCAGATGGTTGTGGAACTCCGCGAACGGTTGCAAGTTAAACTGAAAATCAAAATAAATCAAGAAACGAGTGTTCTTTCTTTTTTTGCACATCTCGGCGATTCGAGCGACCGAACGGAGTTCTTCTCTTTTGACAATCAGGACGCGGATGGAGGAGTTTTGGTTTTGGATTAAATCCATAAACGCTCGCTTCGCCAGAGAACGTTTACCACTTCCCGCTTGACCGTATAAGACTATATTTTCAGGGCAATACCCAGACTCTATATCCTCCGTCGAGGCGTGCGTTTGAATGATGCGTTTGATCGTCTCGAAGTGTTGCTCGTGTCTCGGCAGCGGCGCGAATTCAAAGGATTCGTCGACGAAGGGCGTTCCCAACGCTTTCGATTTCTCGACGTCTTCCACATTCTTCAGCGCATACGAAAGCATCACTGAGGAACTCTCTTTCGACGATTCTTGCGCGGACACAAACTCACAAATCGAAGACAGTGCAAACGTGGTGCCACCATACGTCTCGTAACATCTCTTCAAGACGGGTTCTTTGAACATCGCTGCGTAAAACCAAGGCTCAAACTCGTAGGCTCGCTTCGGCGGCGATATAATCGACGACGACGAAGAAGAAGAGGCGACGAAATCTCTCTCCTCTGGCATCAACTCGTCGAACTTACCGCTATCGAAATAAATCATCTTATTCTTCTCGTCCGCTTTCATCTCGTCGTCTCCGCTCGTCGCTCGCACCCAAAACTCATTCTTCTTCGTTCTTTGCGCGCTTCGCGACATGTTCGCGACGCGTTCTTCGCTAATTAGCATTTCCCTCAGCGCGATTAAATCCGACCGAAACGCCATTTGCACTCGTTCCGTTTCTCTCAACCGTTCGTCTTGCATATCGTTTTCGCTCGCGAACGCGTTCAGCGCTAAAATCTCTCGCCACGTCTTCCCGCCCGTCGTCCCTTCGCTCTTTATCAAAGCTCTGAAATACTGATTGTACGCCGTCTTGAGCGACTGCGGGTTATTCGTGCTCGCGCCGTTGTTCTTCACGCACAACACGCACAACGTCAACAACGCTCTCGCGACCGGGTCGCCGAAGACGTCCGCGAGCAACAACACGTCGCTCGCGGCGGCCAGTAACGTTTCCGCCTCTTTTTCCGCTCGCACATTGTTCCTTCGTCTGCTCAAGCCGCCGTTCGTAAAATCATCAGATGCGTCTTCTTCATCATCCAACTGAAATCCAATCTGCATAGACAACACGTTTCGCACGCGCGTTATTCTTCTTCTTCTTCTTCTTCTGGAACAATAAGAAACAGAACGATCGTTATTGGAACTTCTTCTTCGAGGCGACGACGACGACGACGACGATACCACCACCGTCGTCCAATAAGAGGCCCCCAGCGCTGCTGCTGAAGCCATTTTTTCTCTCTCTTGTTTGGGGAAAAAAAAGTGACACAAAAAAAAGAAAAAAAACAAAAAGAGGGCAAAACGGCATAAAATTTTAGGCGGAGAGAGTAGTTTACCACACTTCTTCTATTACGCGTTATTATTGCGAAATTATCGAGACCGATCGAAGGATAGAATCGAGCGGGAGGATAGTTTTTCTCTCGAGAATTTCACGACAGGAGCACGGAGAGAAGAGAGAAGAGAGAAGTGAGAGAGAGAGAGGGCGGATTTTGATTTTTCACAAAGCGCATTTTTTTTTTCATCATCATGAGACGAGCGGTTTCGTCTTCGTCCTCGGCGATCTCTTCTCGTTTTTTGAGAGGAAGTAGTGGTGGTAGCGTTGGTGCTGCTGGTGCGTCGTTTACCACCACGAGCGCGACGGCGTCATCTAGCAGCGCTGCTCCTGAAACCGTCCCGGTTTTCGTCGACGGGAGAGAAGTGCACGTTCCAAAAGGCGTGACGGTTTTGCAAGCCTGCGAACAGGCTGGGGTGCACGTGCCTCGATTTTGTTACCACCCGCGCCTGTCCATCGCGGGTAACTGCCGGATGTGTTTAGTGGAAGTGGAGAAGAGTCCGAAACCGGTGGCGTCGTGCGCCATGCCGATCATGCCGAACATGAACATCAAAACGACGACGGATTTGGTGAAGAAAGCGAGGGAAGGGGTGATGGAGTTTTTGTTGATAAACCACCCGCTCGATTGCCCGATTTGCGACCAAGGCGGCGAGTGCGAGTTGCAAGATCAATCGATGATTTTCGGCTCGGATCGAAGTCGGTTTACGGAAGGGAAGAGAGCGGTGGAAGATAAAGAGTTGGGTCCGCTCGTTAAGACGGTGATGACCAGGTGCATTCACTGCACGAGGTGCGTGAGATTCGCCACGGAGGTTGCCGGCGTGCAAGAGTTGGGGGTGACTGGAAGAGGCGGTCAAGCGGAAATCGGGACGTACGTGAGTAAGTTGTTGAGTTCTGAGTTGAGCGGGAACGTGGTCGATTTGTGCCCGGTTGGCGCGTTGACCTCGAAACCGTTCGCGTTCACCGCGAGAAGTTGGGAGTTGAAACCGACCGAGTCGATCGACGTGTTGGACGGTTTAGGAAGTTCCATTCGCGTGGATTCGAAAGGTTCGGAAGTCATGAGAATCACGCCGAGGTTACACGAAGGCGTGAACGAGGAGTGGATTTCGGATAAGGCGAGGTTTTCCTACGATGGTTTGAAAAGGCAACGATTAGATGCCCCGTACGCGAAGAATCCGAAAACGAATAAATTGGAAAAAGTCACGTGGGAAACGGCGTTGGAAATCGTCGGCGAACAGTTGAGCAAAGCGGACCCGAGAAATTTGAGAGCCGTCGCCGGTAAGCTCGCGGATTGCGAGAGTATCGTCGCTTTGAAAGATGTCATGACGTCGTTAGGATGCGTGAACTTTGAAGTGGAAGGCGTGAACGCGGATGCGGTTAATGTCGATTCGAGATCGAACTACATCATGAACTCGAACATCGTCGGCGTGGAAGACGCCGACGTCGTCTTGATGGTTGGCGCGGACGTTCGATTAGAAGCGCCCGTGTTGAACGCCAGATTACGCCGAGCGAACATCGCCGGTGGCGTGAAAATGGCCACGTTAGGGCACCACGGCGACTTGACGTATCCGGTTGAAAACTTAGGCACGGAGGCTTCCATCATCAACGACTTGCTTTCCGGCAAACACGCGTTTAGCGAGACGCTGAAAAACGCGAAAAACCCGTGCATCATCGTCGGTTCCGCCGTGTTGAACAGACCGGATTGCGCGCAGTTGTTGAAGAGTTTACACCAATTATCGGACCAATACGGCGTCGTCACCAAGGATTGGAACGGATTTAACGTTTTACAAGCGTCCGGGGGCACCACCGGCGCGTTAGACCTCGGCTTTGTCTCCTCCAAAAACAAACACATTAGCGAAAACGACGGCTTAAAAGTCGTCTACAACTTAGGCTCCGAGACCACCTCTTCGTACGACTCCGAACCGGGGAAGAAGTTTGTCATCTACCAAGGCCACCACGGCGACGCCGGCGCGGCTGGTGCCGACGTCGTCCTCCCTGGCGCGGCGTACACGGAGAAAGACGCCACGTACGTCAACACCGAAGGACGAGCGCAAAGAGCCTTAGCGGCGGTTGCGCCTCCCGGATTAGCGAGAGCGGATTGGAAAATCTTACGAGCGGTTTCCGAATTCGCCATGGTTCCGTTAAAATACAACACCATCGAACAGTGCAGAGAGAGATTAGCGGAAGTCTCACCAACCTTCAACGCCATCGATGAAGTCGAACCGAGTTTATGGCTAAACGGCGCCTCCTACGCGCACTTAGCCGGAGGCACGCCCGTCGCCAAGGGTAAAAAAACCAGCGGCGCGACGGTCTTCGCCTCCGAACCGTTGACGAGTAGCGTCGAGAACTTCTACATGACCGACGCGATCACGAAGGCGAGCGCGACCATGGCCAGATGTACCAAGGCGAAGGCGACCGGGTCCGCTTTCTGAAGAAGTTAAATCGAGAGGATATTAATATTAATAAGTTGTAAAAAAGAAAACACACAAAACATCTCTCATCACAAAAAAGAACTCTTACAATATCGCACGCAATACACACACACGCGCTCTAAACAACAACAACACCACCCAGAAGAAGAAGAAGAAGAAAAAGAAGAGGAGGAGGATGATGTTTCACGACGCGCCTCCTCGGCAGAGAGCGACGACGACGATGGCATCGAGACCGACGACGACGAGTAGCAACAACAAAAGAAGCGGCATCGGCAACAACAAATTCAACAACAAAACGCAAGGAGGGGGCGTTGTTCTTGGTAATAACGCGTTCTTCGCCTTCTTCTTTTCGAGAAGGAACAGGAACGGGAGGGTGAAAATCTGTCTCCTCGCGTTCGCGGTGTTTGCGCTGTTCATGAACGTCGTGGTGTTTTCGAGAGATTCGGACGCGAGACTGATGTCCTCGGAGACGACGACGAGTTTGTCTTCTTCGACGAGAAGTTTCGGAAAGAAGATGAGATATGGTAAAAAAAGCGCGACGACGAAAGAGAACGACGACGAGTACGACGACGAGAACAACGACGAGGACGAAGAAGACGTGAAACCGAGCTTAGAAACCGCGCTGTTGGGATCGTCTTTAGCCGTGGACAGTCCGACGTTGACGTCTGGATTCAAATCGATGAGCTACCCGTCTTTGGCGGAAGTCGGCGACTCTAAGCATACGTTTTTAGTCGCTTTTGAAGGCGATTGGGAAGGAAACGTTCCGAAATCGTTGACGAACAGAGAGTTAGATCAGAGGAAAATAGAGGACATAAACGAATCGAGAGGGGGGCACTGTTACGTCAGTCGAGGTCGGGTGTTGCCGATACAACCGGGATCGGATGTCGCGCCGAAGGAGCAGTGGCACGCGCCGAAAATGGCGGTGAAAGGAACGTCTTCGAGCGATAAGTGTTGGCGACCGCAGTTGTTTGTGGTGCCACAAACGCACGAAATTTTGTTGTTTTACAAGCGAGGGGCGAGTCGAGAGACGTGGGAAGGGTTTTTGAAACGCTCGTTGGATGGCGGGAAGACGTGGTTGGAAGAGGAGAAGTTACCGCCGGGGATTTTAGGCCCGTCGAAAAATAAGGTTTTGAGAAATAGCGAAGATGAATCGATTTTAAGCGCGAGCGAGAGGTGGACGCGCTCGAGCGCGTGCGCGTGGATCGAGAGAGCAGAGAGAGAAGGCAGAGATTGGACCGTGAAAAGTGGTCCGATTCGCACGGAGAAGAAAGGTTTACAGGAACGGTACGGCGGCGGTAGAATGGGCGATAAAGCGGCTGAAGAAGAAGCGAGGGATTACGGAGGCATCGAACCCGCGATATATTATAAAGACGACGGGACTTTAGTCGCTCTCGCTCGACCGGCGAAAACAACCGAACGCTTTCCGAAAAGTTTATCCGGCGTCGTGCACGCCGGAGGACGATCGAAACAGTCCTCGAAATATTTTCCAAAAATGTTAAAAGCAGAATTGAAAGACGAACCGAACGCTCAGTGGTCGGCGTTTAAAGAAATCGCGGATTTACCTTTACCGACGGTATTTGGTCGAGGATTTGACGTGGAAAAGTTGACCGATGGACGCGTCGTGTTGGTTATGAACGATCCGGGCAAGAAAGGCGTGAGCGTGAAAATTTCGAAAGACGACGGCGAAACGTTTCGAGAGGCGTTCGTGATTGAAGACGGCGACGGTGAAGACGAAAGTAGTGGTGGTGGTAGTGGTAGCAGTAGCAATAGCGACTCCATGTACACGCGAGATCCGGTGATTCACGTGGCGAACGACGCCATGATTCACGTGGTGTACGTTGCGAACAACGGAAAGAAGATCAAGAGAGCGGTGTTGGATCCGGAGCAATTATAGTTATTACATGGAAGAGAAATAACTTTAATAAACAGCATGTATCATTGTTGTAATATATATATATAATAGTAGTACTAGTGCGCAGTTAATGAAACAGAGTGATTCTATCGCCAGGATAGATGACATCTGGGTACTTGACCAAGTTCCCGTTCGCGTCTCTCACTTCTACTTTTTCCGGCAAAACGCAGCCGGTGGCCGCGCACAAGGAATCCCCAGGTTTCACCTCGTACTCACCTCTGCGCAACGGTCCTCTCGGGTCATCCGGGTAAAAGTAATCGATGTTGTTACCGCTTTGCTGCTGCTGCTGCTGCTCTAATTTCTGATGTTGTTCGGACACGTCCACGTCTTCGATGGAAACGAACCGTAAATCTCTCTCGTCCGCGCTTCTCGAACTGCGGAATCCAACCAAGAATAATCCAATCGCCGCGCCGACTAAAACGTTCGGATCGATCGTTTGTACGATCGATCGCAAAGTCGTGAATTTTTTCAAAACCGTTCGTCTGGACTTATCGGCTATTCTGGAAACTAAATCGATGGGTTTTCGAATGAAATTTTTGCTCGCTCCTTCTCTCGCTTGCATGGAAATGTCAGTTAAAATGCCTCTTTGCCGTAAACTCCTCAACGCTTGCTCTTTCGTTTGTTGCTGATTCGCGTGTTCGTCTCGAAAACTCCTATTCGCGATGGAGTTATTCATGGGCGACCTCACCGGTGATAACGGCGGACCGACGGAGGAAACTTTGGACGCGTCCAACAGGAAAGATCGCGTCGCGTTTACTCCTTGTTCCACGTTGTCCATGCTACTTTCATCTCCTCCTCGCGTTCTATTTATCGTGCTATTATGTATACTAGTGTTGTTCACGCTGCTCTTATTCATGTTTTCAAAATCGTTCGCGATTTCCGACACCGTCGCTCCCGTCGACACTGGATTCATCGCGCTTCTCTCTCTTCTCTCCCTTTCCGCTTGCGCTCGTTTCATCTCCTCCAACTGCTTCTCCAGCGCCTCTCTCCGTTTCTTCTCCTCCTCCAACTCTTTCGATTTCAACGTCACCGTTTCTTGCGCCTCTCGCGTCACCTCCTCCGGCTTCTTAAACGTCGGCGTTCGAGCGAATCTGTTGAGGAGTTGCCTCCGTCCTTCCGATATCTGGTGTTTCCCGACTTCGAACGCGTTTCCTCCTTGCTTCTCCGGCGTCTTCAAACTATTATCATTATTCAAAGCATCACTCATGCTCCTCGCTCTTCTCTCTTTCCCGTTCACCCCTTCCAACGTCACTCTCACGCACACGTGCCCGACGACGTTTTCTCTCAAATCGTCCCACATCGCGATCCACTTCCCGGGAACTTTCCCTTTATTTTCGTTCGCGAACTGTTGAAAGTCCATGGTGCCGAACCCAACCACTTTGGTCATCTGCTCGTCCAACAACTCCACCGATATGTGCGTGTACGTGTTCACGTTCAGCGTCAGCGGTAAAACAATCTCGCTCCTAAACACCGGATCGGTCCCAAACGACGGTTCCGTCACCGCGACGGAGTCTACCAACCCGGGCGCGAGCAACGCGCACCGAACTCTGGTTTTCAGCTGTTCGCGCTCGCGTAAAGAGCGACCGGCGATGACTGCGATGGAGCAGACGTCTTTGCCGGAGAGAGAGGAGAATATCACCCCCGTTTCTTTCGAAGAAGGAGAGGCTGCTTCGACGACTGGTCGTCCTCTTCCCGATCCTCCTCGCCCTCTGTTGGGCGAGAACATCTTTTCCTTCTTCTCGCGTTTTAATGTGTCTCAAGAAGAAGAAGAAGCGCGTTGTTTTTGTTGAGATTTCTTTTTTTTTCCCCCAACGGGCAACAAGAGACCCAAAAAAATTCAAAAAAAAAGGGAGAAAAAGAAGTCAAGAAGAAGAAGAAGAAGAAGAAGAAGAAGAAGAAGACACACACACACACACGAAACACTCGACCGAGCGCGATATCGAATCCGAAAAAAAACTAAACCAA
>Ga0255759_10005276_pt1 | contig 11053 bp, 9 predicted proteins | sample 101ome_20_FD_179959 | JGI IMG/M metagenome (GOLD analysis project Ga0255759, IMG submission 179959) | Coastal salt marsh microbial communities from the Groves Creek Marsh, Skidaway Island, Georgia - 101404AT metaG (version 2) | ecosystem: Environmental > Aquatic > Marine > Intertidal zone > Salt...
TGGCTGAAGGCGGCGGTTTGCTAAATCGTTGAAGGAGGAAACTCCTTCCGGGGGTTCGAATCCCTTCCCCTCCGCCACACCCCCTTATTTTAAATAAGTTTTTATTATCCATAATTATATTATTTTCTATTTTTTATAGGATGTTATGGGATAAAAAGTTATGTGTTTGTCTCTTGCAGTCCGCATGATTCCCAAGTAATATGTGGGATAGAATGTGGGGTAAAGGTGGCAAATAGACATCCTTCCAATAAACTGACGGCACTTGCAGTCAAGAAGCTTAATAAGGCCGGCAGATATGCCGATGGTAATGGTCTTTATTTGGTGATTGATCCCAGTGGGGCGCGACGATGGATGCAGCGGTTGATGATCGGTGGCAAACGTCATGATATTGGCCTTGGTAGTGTTCGAATCGTCTCACTTGATGAAGCAAGAGAAAATGCCCTCCGTAATAAACGTATAGCCCGGTCAGGGGGTGACCCTTTAGCGCAAAAGCATCAGGAACAAGGGCAGGTTATCTCGTTCCGTGATGTTGCCTTCAAAGTCCATGAACAGTATGAGGGCGCTTGGAAGAACGAGAAACACAAAGCGCAGTGGCTTTCTTCGCTTGAGAACCACGCCTTTCCAAAAATTGGATACAAACCCGTTGGTGAGATCACCTCTGCTGATGTGTTGACAGTGTTAGGCCCTATCTGGAATGAAAAGCCAGAAACAGCTAAGCGCGTACTGCAGCGTATACGGGCGATTATCAAATGGGCCAAGGCGAAGGCTTACCATAAAGGAGATGATCCAGTGGAGCTTGCATTGGCTGCTTTGCCGCGCCGGTCCAAGAAAGCCGTCCATCACGCATCATTGCCGTTTGCTACGCTTCCCGATGTTTATGGGCAACTGACAGTGTCACAACTTGCAGACGCTACAAAACAGGCTCTGCGCTTAGTCATTTTGACCGCATGCCGAACCACGGAAGCATTGGAAGCTGATTGGTCAGAGATCGATATGGAAAAGAAGCTTTGGACCATTCCTGCTGAGCGCATGAAGGCTGGTGAGGCGCATCAAGTGCCGCTGAGCAGTGAAGCGCTGCAAACGCTTCTAGAGGCCGGTGTAGAGCCCGCTGGTCTGATTTTCAAAAGTCCAGTCAATGGAAGGGCCCTATCCAACAACACGTTACGCATCGCACTTCAAACGCGACTGGGTGTGGATACCACAGTCCACGGCTTGCGCTCTACCTTTAAGGACTGGGCGGCAGAGACAACAGGATACGCGAACGAGGTGTCTGAGATGGCCTTGGCGCACAAAATACGCAACCAGGTGGAAGCTGCCTACAGGCGTGGAGATCTTCTCGAAAAACGCCGCTATCTGATGCAAGACTGGAGTGATTTTGTAACACAGAGTGAAACAACCAAAGCACAGCTTAGACAGGACAAGCCCAATGTCAGAAATAATAACGATTGAACCGCGCCTAATGCGCCTGAAGCATATCATCGGCGATGAAAAAGCCGATCCACCAATTACGCCAATCATCCCAATATCTAAAACGGCATGGTGGAAGGGCGTAGCTGAGGGTAAATACCCACAACCTATCAAATTAAGCGAAAAAGTGACCGTGTGGCGCGCAGATGAAGTCCAAAAATTGGTGGATGAGATCTGTGCAAAATAAGACGCATATAATGTTTTCTACAGGTAAACGATTTAATTTATTTTTTTCTGAAAATAGTGATACAAACGGTACAAGTGATACAACCCTTACTGGACAACGGGTGTAGCTGTAACACATCTGTATCACTGTAACACTTATGAGATCGAACGGGGATGGATTTTGGAAAATAAAAAGGATAAACCCACAGAAAACACTATAGGCACCTACCCTTTTCTGCCGTCCACGGGGTCTTGCGTCATTTGAGTTGTTTTAGAGCCTGAAAAGCCCATTTAGTTGCTAAAATCGCCCAAGGACCGCGGTTCAAGAAAAGTTAAAAGCTCTTTTCCAGTCTTTTGGTAGCAGCCCTGATTGAATGCACTCACTCTCGAGAGCCTTCAGTTCAGCAAATATTTCCCTCTTTTTTCTAGTTGCGGCCCTTCGCTCTGCAATTGCCTTCTTTGAACGTCGCCCGTGCTTGAACTGCGCCGCCGCTATCCGCGCACGCCCTTCCTCTGTCCTTGGTCCTGTGCTGGCACCACCGTGTAAATGGCAGCGACCATTCTTGGGCGTGCCCAAGCGCTGGCATGCGGTACCTTTACGAGTCCTCGCACCGCATCGCCGCCGAGGCCGCTCAGGTCCAAACTTCGACTCGATACCGATAGTCACCTTGTCTTTTATCAGAATAAGAACACCCCGACCATGTCGTACTATAATGCCACAACATCAGCAGAGCTTCGAGGGAATAAATTAAGTTTGAAATTCAGCTGTCATACTTCCCCAAACGACCAAACATTATCGATGTAATGGATTGATTAGTTTTCGCACACTCGGGTAAATTAACAAACCAGCAACCCCGCCAAAAAGCATCATATACCAGATAGCATTGTCTATGCCGACGAGGTCACCCAAATAGCCAACGGCGGTTCCACCACACACCAGACTGCCAAAAGAAATTGTCGACCACCAGGTCATCACCCTGGCCCTGAAGCTCTCCTGAACTTCGAGCTGAATCAAAGTTTGCGCGCCAATCCCAACAATTGTCGCCGTGAAGCCGGTGGTAATGAAAATTAGAACAACGGGTGCCAAAACGGTGGATATGTTCAACAGCGCTGTGGTAAGAATTCCCAGCATTGCCATCGGCCAGAGGGCTTTTTGTATCTGGGATTTATCGAGCTTGCCAAGCCCAATCAAACCCGAAGCGAGTAGTGATCCAAAACCGGCTGCGGCCGTGACAATTGCTAGGACACCGCTATCTCCACCCATGATTTGGCCAACAATTGCTGGCTGAATTTCAAGAACGCCACGTACAAAAAAGCTATTCAAGGCTACAAGACACAAGGTTGAAAAAATAATAGGTGTGCGAAGTGCAACTGCACCGCCATCGATCATTCGTTTGAGGAAACTGGCTGGCTCGGTTGTGCCGCCTGTACGAGGCTGCAAGGTGAGAAAATACAATGATACAATTAGTGGCAGATAAAACAGGGTTGCGATTAAAAATGTTTCAGAGAGCCCCATCAAATGGATAGTTAGGCCAGCGAGGCCAGGGCCGATGATCCTCGATAGGTTCCAGGAAACGGAATTTAGACCAACAGCACTGGCAAGATAAGTTCTTGGAACAACAAGCGAGATAAAGACTAGCCTGATAGGATGATGGAATGCACTCAGCAACCCAAGGACAGTTGAACAAGCCACTAGGGTAAAAAGGTTGTGAAATTCGAGAAGCTGAATGATGAAGATCACGCCGCTTACAATCACCATCATTATCTTTGTCGCAAGCATGGCATAGCGCGAATTCCATTGCTCTGCAAAAACGGCGATAAAAGGCCCAAGCAGCCCAACAGGCGCCATTAGTAGCAGGGAGACGACACTTGTCCAGAATGTCGATTCAGTGATCTGCCAGGCAAGCCACCCCAGACCGACCTTCTGCACCCATGTGCCAAGAAGAGATAGGGTATTCGTCAAGAAATAAACGATAAAACTTGGAAGAGTAAGCGCGTTCATGTGTTTAATTGGCGGAGAATGAATTGTTCGATCAAATCGTTAAATCCATTCGCATCCTCGCAATAAGGCGCGTGACCAACCCCCGTCATTTCAATGTGCTCAGCGTCCGGCAAATCTGCGATTAGTGCTCGAAGTGCATTGGGTTTGATAACAATATCGTCTTGCGCAGAGAGAATGAGTGTTGGACACTCAATGCTCGAAAGATAGGGTGTTGTGTCCAGATGCTGCATCGCTTTACCGCCCCACCTTATACCCTCAACGCGATTCTCTCCGGCAATTGACGTCAGAAATTCATGTAGCTCAGAAGACAACGTTGTTGACAGCATGCGCTCAACGCGGAGCGCGCCATATTCGAAATCGTTTAGCCGCATCCGCTGCTCAATTCGGTTTTGAACATCTTCTGACAGTGGTTCGTTTCGTGGCCGACCCCGGCCCTTGTGCGTGCAAGAAAGAACGAGCCCTTTACAGCGCAAGCTATTCTGCGAGGCTATCACTTGCGCTAGCATTCCACCCATCGAATGCCCAATAAGCCAGAAAGACGGCAAGTTCAATTTCGAGAGCATTGTGGCGACCTCTTGGGCGAACATGGCCATGCCTCCTGCAAAAACAGTTGTTTCACCAAAGCCCGGAGCGTCAATCGATATTACCCGGAATGATAGAAAATGTGTGAACTGGTAATACCAGCTCGCGCTATTGCCATTGAATCCATGCAGGAATACCAGGGTCGGGGGCTCACAATTTACGTCTTTTGGCTCTTGCATTCGAAATGAAATACGGCATTCGGACTGTGTGCTTATGTGGATTTGTCTGCCGGGAAGGTTTGGAAGCCTTAAGACCATAGTTTTTACTTTCGTAAATTATAGACATCCGATTATTTTAAACTGATACTCGTTGTGCATATATGAATTCAAGGGAGGAAACAATGAATATGCTTCGACTATTTACGCTTGGCATGGCGGCGATGCTGATCTCGGCAAACGCCATGGCAGCGGAGCTTCGAGTTGGATTGAAATCCGAACCCAGCTCCATAGACCCCCATTACCATAACCTTGGTCCCAACAATGCCTTTTCGACTCAAATTTTTAGCTCGCTTGTGGGAAGCGATGAAAATCAGCAGCACTACCCAGATCTTGCGGTGTCTTGGACACCGATCAACGATACAACCTGGGAGTTCAAGCTTCGTAAAGGTGTGAAATGGCATGATGGAAGCGATTTCACAGCAGACGACGTTATTTTTACTGTCGAGCGTGCGCAGAATGTTCCAAATTCACCATCGAGCTTTGTTACCTATCTTAAGGGAAAAACCTTTGAAAAGGTTGATAGCCACACCATCCACGTAAAAACTGAAAAACCCTATCCACTGATGCCGAACGATATGACGACCGTCAAAATCATTTCCGCGAACGCTGGTAAGGGCGCCTCTACCGAGGATTACAATAGCGGAAAGGCTGCTATCGGAACTGGGCCCTATCGGTTTGTAGAGTGGGTTCCAGGCGATCGCATCGTTCTAGAAGCTAACCCGAATTATTTCGGTGATAAGGCATCCTTTGACAAAGTGACATTTAAACCGATCAAAGCTGGTCCTGCGCGGATCTCAGCGTTGCTGGCGGGAGATGTTGATTTCATCGACAACGTGCCACCACTAGATGTTGCCCGTCTCAAAAAGGATAGCTCAATTGAGATAAGCAGTGGTTCCTCGAACCGTGTGATCTACCTTCACATGGATCAGTTCCGCGAAAATTCACCGCATATCACTGCCAAAGATGGCAGCCCAATCAAGAACCCGTTGATGGATGTCCGTGTTCGCAAAGCGATCTCGCATGCCATCAATCGTGATGCCATCGTGGCACGGGTGATGGAGGGCATTGCCACACCGGCAGGTCAACTCTTGCCTGCAGGCTTCCATGGTGTCTCTACGAACATGTCGCCGCTAAAATATGATCCTGAACTGTCAAAGAAGCTATTGGCTGAAGCAGGGTATGCTGATGGATTCAAGATGACTATTCATGGTCCGAATGATCGCTATATCAATGATGCGAAAGTTGCAGAGGCATTGGCGCAGATGCTTAACAGAATTGGCATCGAGGCAAGCGTCGAGACAATGACAAAGGCTGTCTACTTCAAGCGGGCCTCATCCGGAGGACCAAACAAGTCGCCTGAATTCAGCTTCATGGTTCTCGGATGGGGGGCAGGTTCTGGCGAGGCATCATCCCCGTTGAAGGCGTTGCTTCACACTTACGACAAGTCCAAGGGCATGGGGGCCGCAAACAGAGGCCGCCATTCTGACCCGCGTGTGGATGGACTGATCCAGAAGGCGCTGGCGACAGTTGACTCGGATGCGCGTGGCAAGCTCCTTGCCGAAGCAACTGAAATCGCTGTTGGCGAGAACTTTGGAGTCATTCCGGTTCATTACCAACAAAACACCTGGGCGTCCAAGAAGGGGTATAAATACACCCCTCGCACGGATGAACGCACCATCGTGATGGATCTAAAAGTGAATTAGGCTCGATCTATAAACATCGTGACCCCACGCTGAACATTGGATTGGCGTGGGGTTGACGAACATTTCAATGAGTGTTTAATGACAGCCTTCATCCTGAGACGATCCCTGCAGAGCATCTTGGTGCTCTTCATCATGTCGCTGATAGTCTTCGTCGGGGTTAACCTCATCGGAGACCCCGTTGATATGCTTATCAACCCTGAGTCTGATCAGGCTGAGATCGAGAGAGTCATCAAGGAACTGGGGCTTGATCGGCCGGTTTTTGAACAATATTGGTATTTCCTTGTCAATGCTTTCCAGGGCGATCTGGGCAAATCCTTTGTTTTTGGCGAGCCGGCTCTGAAACTCATTGTCCAGCGGATGCCCGCAACCTTTGAGCTGGCGCTGTTTTCCCTGTCAATTGCTGTGGTATTCGGCATCCCTCTCGGCGTCTATGCAGGGCTGAAGCCTGATAGCAGGGTCAGCAAGACGATTATGGCAGGCTCGATCTTGGGATTCTCCATGCCGACCTTCTGGGTTGGAATTATCCTGATCATGTTCTTTTCTGTGAATCTGGGATGGTTGCCTTCGACTGGGCGTGGCGATGTGGCCACGGTTTTCGGGATAACAAGTTCAATTTTCACCCTTGACGGGCTGTCACATATATTTCTTCCGGCGTTCAATCTGGCGCTGTTCAAACTGTCATCCGTGATCAGGCTGGCGCGCGCTGGAACAAGAGAGATCATTCTTCAGGACTACATCAAGTTTGCTCGTGCCAAAGGCTTGTCAGAACGGCGGGTGATCAATGTTCACCTTTTAAAAAATATTCTTATCCCCATTGTGACGATCATTGGCCTTGAATTTGGATCGCTGATCGCCTTTTCCACGGTTACGGAAACAGTGTTTGCATGGCCCGGCATGGGTAAATTGATCATTGAGGCGATCTACAATCTGGATAGGCCGATCATTGTCGCCTACCTGATGATCATTGTGCTGATCTTTGTGACGTTGAACCTAATTGTGGACATAACCTATTCGTTGCTTGACCCGCGTGTCAGGATCAAAGGTGAAAGCTGATGGCTGAAGTAACTGCAAACGCACAGTCGCAAGCCTACTCTTCCTCGGGTTGGCGCAAATTCTGGGCAGATTACTCCGAAAGCCCGCTGGCTGTGGTGGCGCTTCTCATCTTCGGATCCATTCTGTTCATTGCCATTTTTGCACCCTTCGTTTCACCGACAAACCCCTATGATCTTACAACTGTCGACATCATGAATAGCCGGCTGCCGCCGGGTTCGGAAGATTTTGCCGGAAACATCTATCTGCTTGGCACTGATGGTGCGGGCAGGGATATGCTCTCTTCCATCTTCTTCGGTCTCAGGGTCAGTCTCGGTGTTGGGGCTTTGTCTGGTTTGATCGCGTTGATCGTTGGCGCTATCTTGGGTCTTTCCGCAGCCTATTACGGCGGGCGTTATGAAACCTTCGTGATGCGCATCGTCGATATTCAGCTCAGCTTTCCGTCCATTTTGATGGCGCTGGTGATACTGGCTATCTTCGGCAAGGGTGTGGAAAAAACCATCATCGCCCTGATCCTTGTGCAATGGGCCTATTATGCGAGGGCGGCGCGCGCAAGCGCCCTGGTCGAAAAGAACAAGGAATATGTCGAAGCCGCGAAATGTCTCGCGCTTGGCGATCGACGGATTATCCTGAACCACATCACTCCAAATTGCATGGCACCCCTTATTGTTGTTGGCACACTTCAGACTGCCCACGCAATCTCCCTTGAGGCCACCCTTAGTTTCCTTGGTCTCGGCCTTCCGGTAACAGAGCCATCGCTGGGGCTTTTAATTGGTAACGGCTTTGAGTTCATGTATTCAGGAGATTACTGGATCAGCATTTTCCCTGGAATTGCTTTGCTGATCACAATTGTTTCGATCAACTTAGTTGGCGACCAGCTTCGCGACATGTTTAACCCCCGTTTGCAGAGATAGAGGTATCCATGGCTCCAATTCTGGATGTCAGAAATCTACAGACCCATTTCTTCACCAAGAGTGGAGTTCTCAAGGCTGTAGACGGGGTAAGCTTTCAAATTGGAGCTGGTGAAATTGTCGGACTTGTAGGGGAGTCCGGGTCTGGGAAATCCATTACTGGATTTTCCATTCTGGGTCTGGTCGATGCGCCGGGCCGGATCGTTGGAGGCGAAATCCTGTTTAAAGGGAACGACCTGACCAAGCTTCCGGCGACAGACATTCAGAAGATGCGTGGAAGCAGGATAGCCATGATCTTTCAGGATCCCATGATGACATTGAATCCTGTGCTGCGCATTGAAACGCAGATGACTGAGGCGATCCAGACACATGACAGCAGTGTTAGCAAAGATGAGGCACGACGACGGTCGCGAGATGCGCTGGGCATGGTAGGAATTTCCTCTCCTGACGAACGTATGCGGGCCTATCCGCATCAGTTTTCTGGTGGGATGCGGCAACGGGTTTCAATTGCAATCGCAATGCTTAATCGCCCGGATCTGATTATCGCGGACGAGCCGACCACGGCCCTTGATGTCACAATTCAGGGGCAGGTGATTCATGAAATGCAACAGCTCTGCAGGAAGACTAAGACCGCATTATTGTGGATCACACATGACCTAGCCGTGGTTGCTGGTATTTCAAGCCGGATATGTGTGATGTACGCTGGCCGGATTGTCGAACAGGGGCCGAATGACGTGCTGATTGGCAGCCCTATGCATCCTTATACAAACGGACTGCTTCGCAGCGTGCCAAGCCAGAACCTTAGAGGTCAGCCGTTGCAGCAGATCGAGGGTATTGTCCCCTCATTGCTGAATCTGCCTCCCGGCTGTGCCTTTGAAAACCGGTGCGGTCGGGCGCTTGCTCAATGCAAACAATCAGCGCCTGAGGAAACGGTAATGGATGATCAACGTATTCTGCGTTGTTTTAATAAAGTGGAGCAAAGCTGACCATGACACCATTACTCACAGTTTCCAACGTGTCGCGGGATTTCATCAAGTCGCTTGACCTTGTTGCAAAGTTTCTTAACCGTCTTGGGCAGGATCATCGGGAAGAAATCGTACATGCGGTAGATGATGTCTCTTTGGAGGTTTTCAAGGGTGAGGTGGTCGGCATTGTCGGTGAATCAGGCTGCGGAAAATCAACGCTTGGCAAGATGGTTGCCGGCATTCTGACCCCGTCAGAGGGACAGGTTCGTTTTGAAAGCGCCAACAAGTCCGATGACGGACCACCCGACGACCTGAAGACACAGATGATTTTTCAGGATCCGTTTTCCTCTTTGAATCCGCGTAAGAAGGTTATCGATATAGTGACTGAGGCGCCTATACATCACGGCTTGATCAAGGCGTCCGAGAAGAGGGAGTTCGCCATTGAGATGCTGAACAGGGTAGGGCTGGATGCCGAGGCTCTGGGACGGTATCCGCATCAGTTCTCTGGAGGACAGAGACAACGGATCGGCATCGCCCGCGCTCTGGCTGTATCACCTGAATTGCTTGTGTGTGATGAGTCAATCGCAGCGCTCGATGTGTCGATCCAGGCACAGGTTCTGAACCTTTTTGCTAAACTGAAACAGGATTATGACCTGACCTATCTGTTCATCAGCCACGATATCGGCGTCATTGAACATATCTCGGATCGGGTGATCGTCATGTACCTGGGACGGATTGTTGAGACAGCGCCGATCGAGGCCTTTGTTGAACAGCCAAACCATCCCTACACGAAGGCACTACTCGAGGGTGTTCCCAGGCTTGAAATTGGCCAGCGTGACTATGAACCGGTCAGTGGCGAAATTCCATCACCGCTCGACCCGCCTTCAGGGTGTCATTTCCACCCGCGATGCAAGCACAGCACAGAACGGTGCAAGACTGTCAGACCAGCATTGATTGAAATTGCGCCAGATCATTTTTCGGCCTGCCATCTGAATGACAGTGACTGACAATTCGCCTTGGCTCAGTTGATCAGAAATCCCTGCCAGCCAGCGTCAATACACTTCGGGTCAACACTGCACTGCCTTTCGCTATAGCCTCTGTCGTGGTAAATTCTTCGGGACAATGGCTTAACCCGTCTTGGCAAGGAATGAAAATCATTGCGGCAGGTGCTATCCGCGACATATGAGCCATGTCATGGCCGGCACCGCTAGAAACATTGATGTGACTGAGCCCAAGCTCATCAGCCGAACGGGCCAGATGCAATCTCAATGTTTCATTCATTGGGGCAACTTCTGCGGCTGATATCAACTCCATCTCGATTGAACATGACTCGCGATGACTGATTTCGGTGTAGGCAGATTGAAGCCGGTCCAGAAACAGATCTCTGGAATGTTTGTGCGATGCCCGCAGATCCAAGATCATCTTAACTTCGCCTGGCACAACGGCCGCACCGTTCGGATAGACCTCAATTCTGCCGATGGTTGCGACAAAATGCCGATTGTCCTGTCCTGAAATATCTTGGGCAAGATCCCGGATCATGGTGACAATTATGCTTGCCGTCACCAGGGCGTCCTTTCGACCTTGCATTAGGGTGGTGCCACTGTGACCGGCTTTGCCGGTGACACAGATGGAATATCGATTAATTCCGGGAATGTCGGTCACCACACCTATATCAATCTGACCGGACTCCAGCCTGTTGGATTGTTCTATATGCAGCTCTAGGCACGCAATGATCGACTGTGCATCGTGTCTTGGGACCAATGTCGGTTTACCGCTACCTCCAATCTTCACGATTTCCTCCGCCAGCTGGCGATCGTCCTGATCTGTCTGTGACAGAATATCGGCACAGAGCAGCCCTGCCATATGTCGGCTGCCAAGACAGGATGTGCCCCACACATTCAATTCCTCTCCGAGGAAATCGACTATTTCAATATCGACTGGAAGGTCAATTCCATGCTTGTTCAGAAAGTGAATTGTTTCAAGGCCAGCG
>Ga0255759_10005279_pt1 | contig 11051 bp, 17 predicted proteins | sample 101ome_20_FD_179959 | JGI IMG/M metagenome (GOLD analysis project Ga0255759, IMG submission 179959) | Coastal salt marsh microbial communities from the Groves Creek Marsh, Skidaway Island, Georgia - 101404AT metaG (version 2) | ecosystem: Environmental > Aquatic > Marine > Intertidal zone >...
GGAAAACCAGGAGAAAATGGTTCTGGAGGTGGCGGAGGTGCTACTTATAATACAGTTCAACCAGGTCAAAATGGCGGTGATGGAATAATCGTTGTAGAGGAGTATAAATAATGAAAGCATTAATATTTGAAAATAAAGTAGTAGATATTCAAACAACTGAATTTGAAGTTGCACCAACTATGACTTGGGTAGATTGTGATGACACAATTAAAATTGGTTTTGATTATGATGGTACAAATTTTATATCTAATGAACCAACTGCTGAAGAAATTGCAACTTTTGAAGCTGAAATACAAGCTAAAGAAAATGCTAAAGTTTCTGGTAATCAAAAACTTCTTGATTTAGGACTTACTCAAGAAGAAGCTACAGCACTTACTGGGTATACACCTACTGAATAAATATATAATTTGATATGAATAATTATAAAATAGAAGACCACATAGGTATATTTCCTAATTCAATGCCCGAAAAAATATGTAAAGATTATATTAATTATTATGAAGAAATTAATGAGGTAGCAAGGCATCCAAGATACAAACATCAACAACATCAAATATCAGATAAAAGCACAGATATATATTCTAATATTTTTGATTATGGAATATCAATCAAATATATCAATACTAAAGCAAGTGAAATTATTTGGTCTAAATATGATTTATATGTTAAAAAATATAGTTATTTAAATGAATTACAAAAACACACTATTGTAGATTTAAAACTTCAAAAAACTGAAGTTGGACAAGGTTATCATACTTGGCATTGTGAAAGTGCTGGTTTGATGCACAAACAAAGACTTCTAGCTTTTATGATTTATTTAAATGATGTAGATGAAGGTGGAGAAACTGAATTTTTATATCAACATAAAAGAACAAAAGCCGAAACAGGTAAATTATTAATTTGGCCAGCTCAATTTACTCATGTTCACAGGGGTAATATGCCTATTTCTAATACTAAATATATTTTAACAGGTTGGATTGAATATATAAATTAAAAATGTTAATAATAATAATAATATAAGGAGAAAAACTATGGCAATAACATACGAATGGTCTTTTCCAAACTTTGAGTGTGATAGCTCAAACGTAGTTAAGACAATACATTGGAGATATACAGCAGTAGATGGAGAACATTCTGCATCTATGTATGGCTCTTGTGCAGGTTCAGAAGGTATGAACTTTGATGCTATGACTAAGGAGCATTGCGAAAATTGTGTTCTTGAAAATCAAGATACAACAATTGAAGATATGCAAAGCAACTTGTCTGCACAAATCGAAGAACAGAAATCACCTGCATTGACATCAAAAACTAAGGAGTGGTAATTTAAATGGCTAAGGTTAAGTTTGTACATTTTGTACCTAGACCAAAGCCACCTAAAAGACCTAGAGTTCATAAAAAAAATTTAAACAAATCAGAAAAAAGAAGTTATAAAAAATATAATAGACAAGGTAGATAAGAATGGCAACACCTAAAACACCTGCAACACCAGTAGATGAAGTTCTACAAAAAGGTGCTGTTGCACCTGCTCAAAAAGAACAAACAGGCAGCCAAAAAGCTGTATCATTAATAGATAGTTTATTAACTAAAGCTACTCTACCAGTAGGTACAACTATATCACCACAACTACAAAATGTAGGAACAGGTGAATTAATGGGAACTCAAGGTCTTACAGGTACAGTTCAAGCTGCTACACCTACTGCCCCTACAGCACCCACTATAGCTACCCCTGGAACAGTAACTAGTGTAGGTGCTACTGCGGCTGCTCCTCAAGCTGCTGCACAAATGACAGCTGCACAAGTAGCTGGAGCAACTCCACAAGCAACTGCTGCACAAGGAACTGTATCAGCTCCTATGACTGGGGCTCAAGGTGCTATTACATCTGATGCTACAGTAAAAGGTCAATTAGCAGGATTACAGCAAGAAGTTGAAACTGCTATATCTTCAGGTAATCCTTTACCAGTATGGGCTAGAGGTGCTGCAAAAGCAACTGAAGCTGCTATGGCTAATAGAGGTATGAGTGCAAGTTCAATGGCTGCACAAGCATTAGCTGAAGGTATTATGAATTCAGCAATTCCAATAGCTGCTCAAGATGCTGCAACATATAAAGATATGATTTTTCAAAATCTATCTAATAATCAACAAGCAGCACTAACAAATGCACAGTCCTATCTACAAATGGATATGGCTAATTTATCTAATAGACAACAAACTAATTTAGCTAATATAAATACTAGACAAGCATTTTTATTATCTGATCAAGCTGCAGCAAATGCTTCATACCAATTTAATGCAACTAGTCAAAATCAGGTTAATCAATTCTACGATAAGTTATCAACTTCTATTTCGGAACAAAATGCGGCTAGAGTTGATGCAATGAATAAATTTTCTGAAGCAGAAAAAAATAAAGTTAATGCATTAAACGCACAAAATACTATTGCAGTTAATGAAGCAAATGCTAAAAGAGAAGCAACTATAAATCAGTATAATGCAACCCTACAGAATAATAGAGATCAGTTTAACGTAACTAATCAAAGAGAAATAGATCAATCAAATGTAGTTTGGAGAAGAGCACTTAATACAGCTAATACTGCTGCAATAAATGCTGCTAATCAAACTAACGCACAGAATTTACTAAACATATCAAACTGGGCCTTATCATCTGCATGGCAACAATGGAGAGATGAAGCATCTTGGGTTAATACAGCTTCACAAAATGAAAGAAATAGAAATCATAATTTGGCAATGGCAGCTCTTGAAAGATCAACAGCATTAGATTTACAAGATAAAGCATCAAAAGATTCTTTATATGAATTAATTGGTAGGTTTGGTTTTAATTTATTTAATACACCGTAGGAGAAATAATTAATGTTTAAATTAAAAGATATTTTTAAAGTAGCTGTTGTAGGAGCAGCAGGATATTTTGGTGGAGCACTTGGTGCAAAATTTGGACAAGGTGCTTTAGGTAAAAAAGTAGGAACTGCACTAGGTCAAAGTTTAATGAGTAGAGGGTCTGGCACAGGTGGATCACAAGCATACCAAGTACGAGCACCTAATCTAAGTCAATTTAATATGCCTACATATGCTTCAGGCAGTGCAAGATCAGAAATGATTCCAGGTTCAATGCGAGTAATTGATGGTATAGCCATGAATGGAATGTGGGAACGTAGGCTAGATAAATATTTACTTAGAAAAAAAGCTATAGAACAAACTATAGTTAAAGTTTAATTTACAGGAAATATAATGAGAGAACGAGAATATGAACAAGGAGTTGGTGATCCGTTTGATGCACCAGTTCCAGGACAATCACTTACAGATACTCCAGGTAATTACCCTTGGGAGCACCCACCACAATTTAATGATCCTGAAGAAGTTACAGAATATCTTTGGGTTACTATGCATCAAAAACAATTAACAGAACAGTTAATAGGTATGTTAGATGCAGGTGTTCCTGTAGAAGCTATTGGTAGAACTATATTATTTGCTGGATTTATGGAAGGTAAATTTTCTCCAGATATTGCTTTTCTAATTACAGAACCTGTAATGAAGATGATAGCAGCCATAGGTATACAAGGGGGTGTAGAAAAAATAGTATTCTCATTAGATGATTTAACAAATAAACAGCAAATAAGAGAAATTACTAAAGTTAAAATGGCTAAAGAAAAAGTAGAAAAAATAACTGAGTCTACACAAGAAGATATTAAGAAAGCAGGTTTAATGTCTAGACCTGAACCAGAAGGAGAAGAATAATGTCAATCGCAAGAGGAGTATTATCAGGATTCTTAAAAGAAAGTTTAGAACAAAAAGCAGCAAGAGATGAAATGTATGCTGATTTGGTTAGAGAGACTGGTCAAGAGTTTAAAAAGACAGCACAGTTATTTAGAAAAGAAGAAGAAAATATAGAAAAAAGATTTAATTTAATTGATCAAAAATTAGGAACACAAGCTGCTTTATATGCAAGTTATAATGGTCTTACAACTTCTGATGCTGGAATGAATTTAATGCTTGATGCACCTAAAGATTTTTTAGATAAACTTAAAGATGTTGATTTTCAAGGCTATGGTTTTAATACAGCTAAAACTTCAAGAGCTATGAACTTTAAAGAGCAACAAAAAGATACTATAGATTTAATAACTAAAAATCAAGGGTCTGGCCCAGTAGCAGAATTATTTTTTAAGGATATGAAAGCTATGGATACAGGCACAGAAGTTACTAGACCTAAATTAGATTTGCCTAAAATGAGTGAATTTGGTGGAGATAGTAAAAATTTTGATATTATGAACGCTAGACATGCTACAGAAGCTAATAGAGCTGCTGGTGATTTTGATACATATTTTTATAATAGAAATTTAGGAACTTATACAATAAAAGGGCTAAGTGAAAGTGATCCAGTTTACCCTATAATGAGAGATTTATTATCTGATTATGATGATGCAGTTAGAAGGGGATACACAGGAGGTGAATTAAAATATGCAAGGGATAAATTTATAAATCAAGAATTAAGTAAGCAAGAAATTTTTAATTTTCCTAGATCAGGATATGATGATTTACCTGAAGCTAAAACTACTGCAAAAACAATATCTTCTGACATACCAGGTGCTAGTGAACAAACCGAAAGTTTAATTACTAAATCAAAAGCAAAAAAATTTGATCTAGATAAATCACCTGCTAAAAAATTTGATCCAGAAAAATCACCTAGAAAAAAATTTGATCCTGATAAATCACCTGGAATAAGAGTTACAGATGAAAGTGGTGCAATTATGAATGAGGCTAGACAAGCTATTTCATCTATTTCTAGATCAGCAACATTATCTGATGAACAAAAAGAAGAAGCTATTGCTAATGTTAGAACAGCAGCAAAAGAAGAAATAAAAAAAATAGGATTAGATCCAGATAACTTTTCATTCTAATAATGGCTGAAAATAGATTTAAACAATTTATGCCTGTAGATCAACAGGATGATGAACAAATTAAATCTAGTAATAGATTTAACACGTTTATACCTGATGATGCTCCTGTAGAAAATAAATTTAGTATTTCAGATAAACCCGATGATAAGTCTTTATATAAAAATATAGAATTAGACTCTAATAGATTTAATTTTTTAATACCTGATGAGGCTAAACCTAAAGAAAACATAAAATTATTTTCTGATGAAACTACAGATTTTACTGTAGGTGATGCATTTTTATTAGGGCTAGGTGATACTTTAAGAGGTGTTACACAATTTGCAGGTGGAGATGAAAAATTACTGGGGCTTATTCCAATGGAATATACTTTAGAAGAACAGCAAAAACGTTTAAATGCTGCAATGCAACGTGAAGGTGGTGGTTTAATAGCTGCAGCATATTTTGGGGGTGCAATATTAGATCCTTTACAATGGTTAATACCTGTAACTAGAGCTAAAACTTTATATCAAATGGCTAAATTTGGTGCAGTATCTGGTGGACTAGCAGGTGCACTAGGTTATGTAGATGAAAGTAGTTTGTTTGATACAAGAAGTAAACAAGCATTAGGTGGTGCATTAGGTGGTGCAATAATATCACCTGTAATAGGTAAAGGTGCACAAATGCTAAAAGTTAGAAAACTTAAAAAAAGTTTTGGATTAGATGAAGATGCACCTGATATAAAAAATATACCAGAAAAAGATTTAGTTAAAGTAAAACTACCAGGCAGTGAAGATATCACTATTGGAATGAAAGATAAACGGGGTAGAAAAGTTAAAGGTCGTGGAGAAGAAGTAGTAAAAATTAGAAAAAATATTAATATTAAACCTATAGAAACTGTTAATGATACTCCTGCATCAATAAATAAAAATAAACAAAGTAATAAAAGTTTTATATTAAGAGGACCAAGAGAGTTTTTTAAAACTATACTTGGTGCATATGTAGAACCTGTAAAAGCAGGTCAAAAATTATATAAAGAAAAAATTGGTAAACCAGCATTTAATTATTTTACAGCAGAAAAAGGTTTAGGCCCCGAAGTAGGTTCAGGCTTAGTTGGTGGTGCTTATGGATTTTCTTTACCAGAAGAAGATGGTGATTCAACAAAAAGATTTGGTAGAGCAGTTTTAGGTTTTATGGCTGGAGCTGCAGGTATGCATGTAGGCAGAAAAGTAAAAGTTTCTGATGATTTAACTGTAGCAGGATTTCTTGGTAAAAATTTTGTAGACGGTTTTAAAATGCCTAAAGAAATAAAAAAATTAGAAGCAGTTGATTTAGGTGGACTAAGAGGTAAATTAGAATTAGAAGCATTAAGAATTGCACAACAAGCACAGCAATTAACTGTTGATGAAAGAAGAGTTTTATACAACATGTTAGAAGGTGATATAGCATATAATGTTCCTTCTAAAACTTTAAATACAATTGCAAAAAAAGCTAGAGATAACATAACAAAAGTTACTCAAATGTATATTGATGCAGGATTAATTACAGAAGAAACTGCATTAAGAAACATAAATAGATATTTAAAAAGAACTTATGGTGATAATGATCTTGCTAAAATAGGATCTGAATTAAAAGCAAGAGGTGTTTTAGAAGAAATATCTCCTGAAGAGTGGTTGCAAAAATATAGTCAAGAAAAAGCATTTAGAATAGATGATGCTGGTAAAACAGTACCATTAGAAAATCATAATGGTTGGGAATTATTTGGACGAATTAAAGGTAAGGGAGAAGGAGAAAGAGCTACCCAAGAACTTGTAGAAAAATTAGCTAAAGACCCTACAAAAGCAAAAGAAAAAAGTCTTACAGTAAGATGGGAGTATACTAAGCAAGAACGTTTAGGTATGTCTGAAATAGAAGATGGTGCATTTGCTATATTAGAAACTGGTAGGCTAATGTCTCAAACATTACCCCAATATAAATTTTATGCTGATATAGCTGAACTACCTTTTATAAAAAAATTTAACGAAACTAAACCTAATAATGAAACAATAGAAGCTAACAATTTAGTTCAAATGCCAAAAACAAATAGGTCAGGCACAATACAACCTATTTATGGCAAGTTAGCAGGACAATATGTTCCTAAAGAAGTCTACGATAATCTTGTTAATATGTATAAGGCAAGTGAAAAACCTAGTGGATTTTTTAAAGGATATAGAACAGTTAACCAAATATGGAAATCTAGTAAAACTGCATGGAATCCAACAGTTCATGTAAATAATATTGTAAGTAATTTAGTATTAACAGATTTAGTTGATGGTAATTTAGCATACCTACCAAGAGCAGCAAGAGCATTTAGTGATTCTGCAAAAGGTAAATCATCAAAAGTTTTAGAGTTGGCACAGACTCATGGTGTGTTTGATGTTGACTATGTTACAAAAGAATTAGATTTATTAAATCCTAAAAAAATAAAATTAGATTTTTATAAAGTATCACCAGATAAAGATACAGCAGAGAACGCAGTTAATATAGCTAAAGGCATGTATCAAGATGTAATCTTAAAAGAAAAAGCAGGATTACAAAAACTAAGTGAATGGTATAGATCAGAAGATGCTATATTTAGATTAGCTTTATTTATGGATAGATTAGATAAAGGCTATTCTGTAGCAGATGCTGCATTAGATGCTAGAAAATCTTTTATTGATTACAACATTAGTGCTCCTGGCATTAATGCTTTAAGAAATTTACCAACACCTTTCTTAGCTTACACATATAGAGTTATACCTATACTTGCAGAAACAGCAATAGTTAGACCTTGGAAATTTGCAAAATATGCAGTGTTAGGTTATATGTTAAATAATATGGGAGAGTTGTTAGGTGAAGGTTCACCAGAGGCAGAGAGAGCTGCATTTACTGAGCAAAAAAAAGGTAGAATTTTTGGACTACCAATACTACCTCACAGAAATATTAAAGTTCCTAATGCTGCTTTACCTGGATCACCTGAAGGTTCTTTCTATGTAGATGTAACTAGATATGTTCCAGGAGGAGATGTATTAGATTTAGGTTCTGGAATTATTCCAGGATTACCTGCACCACTACAACCTAGTTTTGGTATAGCAGGCGATGTATTATTTCCAATGGTTGGTTATGATTTATTTAGAAAAGATAGAATAAAAGGTCAAGGTATATCTGACTTTGATGATTTTTTAATTAGAGCCAATGCTGTTAAAGACAGAGTCATACCTAATTTTCCATTTGTACCTGGTGCTTATTCAACTAAAAAAATTGAAAAAGCTAGAACTAGCACATCTCCATTAAAAACAGATGATAATGAATTGCTAGCATTTTTAAATACAGTTGGTATAAAATTACAGAAAGTAGATTTAACTAAACTACAAAGAGTTAAAACTTTTGAATTTAGTAGAAGAGTTAGAGGAGTTCAAGAACAGATAAGACAGGAAGCAGCTAAATATAGAAATGGATCTATAAGTTTAGAAGAATATAACGAAGAAGTTAAAAAACTTCAAGATAAATTTTCAAAAATAAGAAACAGATATGTTAAGGCTTTGAATATTCCTGCAAAAAATCAAGAAGCAGTGCCTTTATCAGAAGCATTACCAACAATAGGTGAAGCTATTAAAGAACAAACACAAAAAATATTTGGTAAAAATTAATGGCTAAACAACCCAAGACAACCAGCGAACATTTAATTGCAATCTATGGTTATATAACTGGGTTAAAAAGAGAGATTAGAGTAATTAAAAATAATCATCTTAAACATTTACATGAAGATGTGGATAAGTTGCATGGGAAGGTAGATAAGCTACTATATGCAATATTGGGAGGGCTAGGGGCGACAATATTAACATTAATAGGACTATTTTACTAATGGACAAAAGAACAAAAACAGATACAATAGTAATACATTGCACACAAACTCCAGATGATATGGATTTTGGTGTAGAAAAAGTAACAGAGTGGCATAAGAATCGTGGCTTTGATACAATAGGATATCACTATTTAATTAAAAGAGACGGCACACTACAAGTTGGAAGAGATGAAGATGTTGTAGGTGCACACGCTAGAGCAGTCAATGGTACATCAATAGGTGTAGCCTTGGTCGGTGGCGGAACACTTGATATGGGTTGGGAGAATAACTTTCGACCAGAACAATTCGAAACACTAAAAAGTATATTATTAAAACTAAAAGATAAATACAACATTGAAAAAATAATAGGTCACTATCAAGTAGAGGACAAAAAGAAATGTCCATCATTTGATGTGCCAGAATGGTTGGAGGAAAATGGTTTGGTTTAGTGCACTTAAGTTAGGTTTAAATGCGGCAACGCATATATATAAAAAGAAACAAGAAACTAAAATGGCTATGGCAGATGCACAACATATGCATGCTGCTAAGATGGCTAGAGGAGAAAGCGAGTACCAGGGAAAATTGCTAGAGGCTAGGCAATCGGACTGGAAAGACGAATTTGTTTTGCTCGTATTAACGGCTCCAATTTTGGTGATCGCTTGGGGGGTCTTTAGCGAAGATCCTGCGGCTGCAGAAAAAATAAAATTGTTCTTTGAACAGTTTCAACAGCTGCCGTCATGGTTCACAAATTTGTGGATTCTTGTCGTAGCGAGCATTTATGGCATAAAAGGTACACAGATTTTTCGTAACGGAAAAAAATAAATGTCAGAAAACAGTCTTGAGCTGATAAACGAATACAAGGATCAGATTCGTATACTTCGTCAAGAAGTAGCGGAATTACAGGATGCTGGCAAAAGCAAAGACGCAGCTAATAAAAGGTGTTTGCAAAAGCTAGAACGTACTAACCAAGATTTAGAAGAAGCTCTAAAGAAAATAAAAAAACTGGAGGAAGACCATGATCAAAAGAATAAAGCAGATGTTTAAAAAAGTCTGGGATAAATATGTCGAATGGCTTTTTAAAGACACAAAAAATTAATGCAAAATATTTGTAATAAATGTCACCACCCATGTCACTGTGGAGAAGATAATGATCTTCACGCAGATGAGTATGGTGTGTGTACTTGTGAAAAATGTGAATGCAAACCAACTGAAGAAGAAACTTAACCTAAATGAAAACCCTTATACTTACATTACTAATTACTTTATACTCAATGTTTGCTTTTGCAAATACTACACAAAATAATACATCAGGATCAAACACATCTATTACAGGTGGATATACTAGTTCAGCTACTAATACATATCAAAGTGGTAGTTCAAACAATACAACTACAACTAATAACTCCACATCAAATATGAGATCTGCTCCCCCAACAGCGGCAGCTCCTAACGTAACTAATTCTGGATCTGATGTATGTCTTGCAGGAGCATCTGCAGGTATTCAAACATTTGGTGTTGGTGTTTCTGGTGGTAAATCTTTTAGAGATAAAAACTGTGAGAGAATAAAATTATCAAGAGAACTAAATACTTTAGGTATGAAGGTAGCAGCTGTAGCAATACTATGCCAAGATGAGAGAGTGTTCTTTGCTATGGAACAAGCAGGCACACCTTGTCCATTTGAAGGTAAAATAGGTAAACAAGCAAAAGCAGCTTGGAAAAAATATGATAAGTTAAGACCAGACTACGATCAATATGTTAATAACTTAAAGATTATTGAAAAGAAAAATGAGGAAGAACAAAAAGAAATTACCAAGCAAATGACTAAGATGGATATAGATAAGCAAAAGCACGACATGAAAGCAAAACAGAAAGTAGAATGGGAATCACCTAAATGATAGATAAATTTATATACAATTTTTTTGATAAGTTAGACCACATGTGCTCATGGATAGATAAGTTATTTGAAAAGAAAAAGAAGAAATCTAAGTGAAGTTCATACTAACACTAGTTATATGTAATTCTATGTGTGCCCCACAGTTTCAATGGCCACAAAAGTTTGATAGTTTTTATGACTGTGCAAGAATAGGGTATAAAGCAGCTGAGTTAAGATTAACAGAATTGGGTCAAACATATGTTGATACAAACAGAACAACAATATTATTTAGTTGTAAGGAGATAAGTGAAACATGAGTATTGAGTTACTTTGGATAATAGCTATAATTATAGGAGCTGGCTATGCGGTTTATCGTATTAATAAATTTGCTGATGATGTTAATCCCTACAATTGGTTTAACAGAGACAACAAA